>Ga0172373_10000872_pt1 | contig 49615 bp, 46 predicted proteins | sample Lak10m_2_FD_114546 | JGI IMG/M metagenome (GOLD analysis project Ga0172373, IMG submission 114546) | Freshwater microbial communities from Kabuno Bay, South-Kivu, Congo - kab_092012_10m | ecosystem: Environmental > Aquatic > Freshwater > Lake | place: Democratic Republic of the Congo... | reverse complement strand
TCAACGCCATAAAGCCCTTTATCAAACCTTGCTTTTTGGTGAGCGGTATATTTGGTCCTAGGGATTACGCCCGATGCCTCGCGGCCAAGTGGGACAAGAGTAGTACCAGAATTTTGCATAAATCCTGGTTCTGACAAGGACAAGTCAATCGTTTCAGCCTGATCTAGCCTGGTTTCCCGAGCAGTCCTCGTTAGCAGGAAACGATCCTTCAGGCATTGGCCAGCAAGCTGATGTCTGCAATCATGTAAGTTCCTAGGGTGAAACCTGGAGACACCCTGCATCTTTAGTCTTTCCAGGAACGAAGTATAACCATAGAAACATGTAAATTTAATGGGGTAGATGACCAACTTAAGTTTGACTATTGTCACCCCTTCCTTCAACCAAGCTGAGTTCCTCTCAGCTACAATCACTAGCGTCCTCTCGCAGCGGTACCCTAACCTTGAATACCGGGTCATTGACGGGGGTTCTAAGGACGCTAGCCTGGCCATTCTGCAAAGTTACGACAGAGCCTTAACCTACTGGTGCAGTGAACCGGATGGGGGACAGTACTCTGCTATCAACAAGGGTTTTCAAGGCAGTCAAGGTGAAGTTATGGCCTGGTTAAACTCCGATGATATGTACACTCCCTGGGCCTTTCAAGTGGTCAATGAAATCTTCAGCACCCTACCGGAAGTAGAATGGCTGACCACCCTCTGCCCACTACTTTGGAGTGCGGCCGGGGCTGTTACCTATTGTGCCCAGCGAGGGGGCTATACCCGCCAGGGATTCTTTAAGGGGGAAACCATTCCCCAGCCCCGCTGGTATAGCCTGGGGGCGATCCAGCAGGAATCGGTTTTCTGGCGGCGATCACTGTGGGAAAGGGCTGGCGGCTATCTGGATACCACCTACCCTCTGGCGGCAGACTTTGAACTATGGGCAAGGTTCTTTCAGCAGGCGGACCTCTACACCGTAGCGGTTCCCCTGGGGGGCTTTCGAGTGCACCAGGGCCAACGATCTGTTGTTAACCAGGCCCAGTACCAGGCCGAGGCCCAAAGGGTGTTGAGCACCTACGGGGGGCGATCTATGGGCACCCTGGAGTCAGTGGCCACCAAACTCACTAAAGATTATCTTCGTCTACCCTATGCCTTGCGCCGCAGAGCAGTTCAATGGGGGCTCAAGCCAATCCATAGGCACTGTGCCTACGACCCAACGCTGCAGCGCTGGCAGAGCTATGATCTATGACCCCGGTTCCCTTAGTCTACATTTTGATTCCAGTTCACAACCGGCAAGCGACTACCCGGGCTTGCCTGGCTACTCTCAACCACAATGGTGACCTCGATCGCTACAGGGTGGTGGTGATTGACGACGGTTCCACCGACGGCACCACCGAAGCCATCCAACAAACTTACCCAACCGTTGTTGTTCTACGGGGAAATGGGCAATTATGGTGGACGGGGGCGATCTCCATGGGCATGGAGTACGCCTACCACCAGGGAGCTAACTACTTCATCTGGCTCAATGATGACACTCTACCGCAGGCAGAAGCTATTACCAAGATGGTCTCCGCCTGTGGAACTGCCCCCTGCCAAATCATCTCGGCTCAATGTTATGCCGATGATAGTTTTAGTCAGCCCACCTATGGAGGCCGGAGAAGAAAATATCTTTCCCTGGAGTTTTTAGCAGCAGCCCCGGATCAGTACTTACCCTGCGATCTATGCAGTGGTAACTTGGTTTGCCTACCTCGATCGGTAGTCGACACCATTGGCTATCCACCGGATGATCGGGCTCCCCACCTGTGGGGCGATGTTATTTACACCTGGACTGCTCGGCAGGCGGGTTTTCAAATTAAGGTTTTAGGGGCGGCCATGGCAATTTCTCCACCGAACCCTATGGAAACTGGATGGGCCACTAGTTCCCTACCCATAGCTCGACATTGGCAATTGCTCAGATCCCCAAAATCTAGCATTTACCCACCAGCTTACTGGTTTTACTGCCGCCAACTTTACGGGCATGCCGGCCCATGGGTCTTTGTCACTGTCTACCTTAAGTTAGTGGGGTTTACTATCCTTCGCTGGGTAATGCCTCTCCCTTGGCTCAATCAGCTAAAGCAAACCCTTGATCGGATAGCAGGCGGTGCAAGAAAACTGTGATCTATTTTGTGACTGTTAACTACTACTCCAGGGATTGGGTACAGATTCTAATCGCCTCGATCACTAGAGGTATTACCTCTCCACACCATATCCTGATTGTTAATAATTCTCCAGAGGAAGAGGGACTGAGGTCAATGGACGATAAGTACGTCACTATCCTCGAATCCGGTAGTAATCTGGGTTTTGGTCAAGCCTGTAATCTGGGAATTAATTACGCATGGCAGTATCATCCCCAGTCCCTGGTGTGGTTAATTAACCCCGATGCGGTGATTCACCCCAACGCCGATACTTACATTCAAAATTGCTTCCGAGAAGATGATACCCTGGCTATCCTGGGTACACAAATCCTTACGGTTGATGGGGCAATCTGGTTTAGCCACGGTACTTTTAATCCCTGGACTGGCTCGGTGAAGCATCACAACCAACCCCCTCAGCACGATTTCCAGGAACTCACCCGTCCTTGTCAATGGGTGACGGGCTGTAGCCTAGTGCTCAATCTAAGAGTTTTTCAAGACTGTCCTGGATTTAGCAATGCCTACTTTCTCTACTCCGAAGATACCGACCTCTGTCTCCGCTATGGTCGTCAGGGATATCGGGTCACCGTCACCCAGCATCCCTTGGTCACCCATCAAGTTTCTGCCCTAATTGGCCGCCACCCTGGTCTGATGTATCAGTACTACACCTACGGTCGCCTCGCCCTCCTGCGCCAGCACGGCACAATCTTGGGGCTGAGCTTTTACCTACTTCATAGTCTATTACAGGGGCTACTGCGACTACCCTGGCAACCTGCCCAAGCCTGGGGGCGATGGCAGGGCATCAGTCAATTTTTATGGCTCCTACTGCCTGCCGACGACTTAAGCTTTCATGGTGGTAGCTATAAAGATAGTCCCTGATTACTCAATTAGAACTATTTTTTATTAAATATTCTTTACACTAAGCGATAACAGATGATTGATAGCTGGCGCTACTTGAGAGTTTCCCCCTACCTTTGGGTGCATAGGATCCGCCAGTCTGTGACCCTGGGTGGCCTAGGGCTAGTCACTTCCCTAGCGGTAGGGTCCTCCCTTGCAAATCGAGAATTTAGACCATCTCGGCTTAGTGGAGCTGACTATCGATTATTGAACGAACCGTTCCTTAAGGATTAACCACAGAAAGGGTAAATCATCTAGTAGGTAACGCTTCCAAAGACGCTTGGGCTCAGATAGGAGCCGATAGAGCCACTCCAGCCCTAGTTTACTAATCAGTTGGGGAGCTCGAGGTTTATGACCAGCCTCGAAGTCTATGGCGGCACCCACCCCCATAAAGATATCAATGGAGGGTAACTGATGCTTGTACTTAGCAATCCACTTCTCCTGCTTGGGTGCCCCCACACCCACCATCAGAACATTGGCCGAAGAACGGCGAATCATCTCCAGAATCTGGTTACATTCCTCAGGGTTGTTCTCAAACCCAAAGGAGGGGGAGTGGGCCTGAACGATAATTTCCCGACCAATACGGGCATTAATATTAGCCTGTGCTCGAGCCGCAACTCCCTCTGCACCGCCCAGCAGAAAGATTTTAATATGCTCATTTTGGCGGTGGTAATCACAGAAGAGGGGAAACAAATCAGACCCAGAAATCTTTGCCTTGATGGGTTTACCCAAAAACTTTGCAGCTAACATTAACACCTGACTATCACAAACCCGAAAATCAGCCTGACCGTAGGCCTCTACAAAGTCCTGATCCCGCTGAAGCTTCATCAAATGGTCAACATTAGGGGTAAATACTACACCCTGCTTAAGCTGGGAAAGAAACTCATTGACTGAAATGTTATCAATGGGCACATTCAGAATTTCAACTCTCTGGCGGATATGATCGTATTGCTGCTTTTGCAGTTCCCGCGCCGTAGACTCCAGACTAGCCTTACGGAACCGCCTATATAGCTCCTGCACTTCCTGGCGGGGAATCGAACCGGCTTGGGATGGGCTCTGGGAGGAGGAAGGATGAGTCGTCGTAGAAATCTGGGGAAAAGATTGAGATTGATCCAGCTTCTCTGTAGATTGCGAGTCCATACAGCTCCCTGAGTGATATTAAGATGTAGTCAAAAAAACCGCAAACATTGAATCAACTAAAGAACAGGCCTGAAGGCTACTATAAAGCCAGCTAAGTATCTCCGAGGAAACCCACCAGGAGCAGCTGGAAGTTATCAATAATTACCCAACCTAATTCCAAGGAACAGTTGAAACTATTCGGAAAAAAATCAAACAAGTGCCGGCTCACATAGCCCTAAAATTACTCAAGTTAGCCAGGAATCCTTATTTCATAGACACCCTATAGCTTAGACCTACCTCAATGGCTACAGTCCTGGAACTCAGGGGACTTTACCAAAGCTAAATAGTTCTATGAACTTTGGGTCTGCTTGACTGACAGAAGCTATAACTATTCCAGCGTTCTCCCTTCCTATGACTGATTTTCTAGCCGCCCTCAACCCTGCCCAGCGTCAAGCCGTAGAGCACTACTGCGGTCCGCTGCTGGTGGTGGCGGGGGCCGGCTCGGGTAAAACTCGAGCCCTCACCTACCGGATTGCTAACCTGGTACTGACCCACAAAACCGATCCCGAAGCCATTCTGGCGGTCACCTTCACCAACAAGGCGGCGAAGGAAATGAAGCAGCGGATTGAGGTGCTGTTTGCCGAGCAGGATGCCCAGGCCCGCTACGGCAAGCCCCTTTCCACCCTGGGAGAGGCGGAGCAAACCCGACTCAAGTCCCAGGTCTACAAAAACATCACCAAGCATCTGTGGATTGGCACCTTCCACGCCCTCTGTGCCCGGCTGCTGCGCCTGGACATCGAAAAGTACCAGCACCCGGCGGGCTATCGCTGGACCCGCAACTTCTCTATTTTTGACGAGTCCGATGCCCAGAGTCTGGTGAAAACCATTGTCACCCAAACCCTGAACCTGGATGACAAGAAATTTAATCCGAGATCGGTGCGGTTTGCCATTAGTAATGCCAAAAACCAGAAACTCAACCCGGAGGAGTTGGAACAGGAGCAGCCCAACTATCGGGGCCGGGTAATCGCCGACGTGTATCGCCACTACCAGAAGGCCCTGGCGGAAAATAACGCCCTGGACTTTGATGATCTAATTTTGCTGCCGGTGTACCTATTCCAGCAAAACGAATCGGTGCTGGGCTACTGGCATAACCGCTTTAACCACATCCTGGTGGACGAGTACCAGGACACCAACCGCACCCAGTACGAGCTGATTCGTTTACTGGCCACCAACGGGGAAGAGATTGCCACCTACGATAATTGGCACCGTCGCTCGGTGTTTGTAGTGGGTGATGCGGATCAATGTTTGCCGCCAGACACCGCCATTCTGACCCCCCAGGGCCGCTTACCCATCCAGGCTCTCAAGGTGGGGGATGAGGTGCTATCGACGGTAGGGCAAGCTGCCCTTTACCCCGCCAAGATCACCCATATTCAGAAGGGGCGATTTACGGGAACCCTGTGGTGTGTGGGGATGGGTGATGGCCCTAACCATCCCATCCTGCGGGGCACCCCTCACCACATTCTCATGGCCCGTATGGTGCCCTTAGAGCAGCGCTACTACGTCTATCTGATGTTTCGGGAGGACCGGGGCTATCGCATCGGCCTCACCACCGGGCAGCGCTCCAACGACTACGGCAAAAAGGAAATTGGCTTTAAGGTGCGGGTTGCCCAGGAAAACGCTGACAAGCTGTGGGTCCTCAAAGCGACCGACGACTACGAAACCGCCGCCTATTACGAAGCCTACTTTGCCGCTAAGTACGGGCTGCCCACTATGGTGTTTCATGGCGTAGGGCGCAAGCTCAGGATCTCAGACGAGACCATCTTCAAGTTGTTTTCTGAACTGGATACCTTCACTAAAGCTGAAACCCTCATGCAGGACCTCTGGCTGCACCCGGAGTTTCCCCACTATCGCCCCCAAAATGGGCGGCGGCGCCAGACTATCAACCTGACGATGTTTGGCAACACCCGTGAGCAGAGACTGCACCCCAAGGCGGATCATCGGATTCGGTGGTCTTCCAACCGTACCGATATCGCCGCTAACTTGGCTAAGGCGGGCTATCCGATTCGTCCTGGTAAGCTACCGAACACCTACCGCTACGAAACCGCCAGGGCATCCTATGCTGAGGCGGTTGCCACCGTTAAGGCGGCAGCGGCGGCCGGAGGGTTAGACATTCGTCGTCGCGCCCAAATTGAGGGTGAAATATACAGCTTTCTGCCCCTATCTCACCTACATCCGGGCATGCGAGTGCTGATGGAGGGTGACGGGGGACTGGAAGAACAGGAGATTACCCAGGTTTGGCAGGAGGAGTACGATGGCCCTGTCTACGACCTGGAGGTTGATCCCAGCCATAGCTACCTTGCGGAGGGTGTGCTGGTGCACAACTCCATCTATTCCTTCCGTGCCGCTGATTTCACCATTTTGATGAACTTTCAGGAGGACTTTGGCGATCGCTTACCCGATGACGACACCCGCACCATGGTGAAGCTGGAGGAGAACTACCGCTCCACCGCCAATATTCTGGAGGCGGCGAACCACCTGATTGAGCACAACACCGAGCGCATCGAAAAGGTACTGCGGCCTACCCGCGGCGAGGGGGAGCCGATCTACTGCTACTGCGCCGATGACGAAACCGCCGAGGCGGCCTTTGTGATTGATCAGATTCGCCACCTGGAGACCCAACACCCCGAACTCAACTGGGGTGCCTTTGCCATTCTCTACCGCACCAACGCCCAGTCCCGCGCCTTTGAGGAAGTCCTCACCCGCTATAGTCTGCCCTACCAGGTGGTGGGGGGGCTGCGCTTCTACGATCGCCGCGAAATCAAGGATGTGCTGGCCTACCTGCGGGCGATCGCCAACCCCTTCGATACCCTCAGCCTGAAGCGGGTGATCAACGTACCCAAGCGGGGGGTGGGCAAAAGCACCCTGGATAAGCTGGAACAGGCGGCCCAAACCCTGGGGGAGATCCCCCTGTGGGAGATCCTCAGCGATCAAACCTCGGTCAAGACCCTGGCGGGGCGATCGGCCCGGGGGGTACTGGAGTTTGTTGAGGTCATCCAAAAATATCGCCAGGTGCTGGAGGAGCAGAAGGGCTCCGAGATTATCCAGGGGCTGCTGGAGGACAGCGGTTACCTGGCCGCCCTCAAGGCGGAGGGCACCGATGAGGCGGACGATCGCTTCAGCAACGTGCAGGAACTCTATAACGCCGTACTGCAATTTGAGGAGGAGAACGTCGACGACCCCTCCCTGATTGCCTTTCTAGCCAACGCTTCCCTGGCCTCCGACCTGGACGATGTCAAGGAGGGGGGCAACGCCATTTCCCTGATGACCCTACACGCCTCCAAGGGGTTGGAGTTTCCCGTGGTTTTTCTGGTGGGGTTGGAGCAGGGCCTCTTCCCCAACTACCGTTCCCTGGAGGACCCCGCCGCCACCGAGGAGGAACGCCGCCTCTGCTACGTCGGCATCACCCGTGCCCAGGAACGGCTATTCATCTCCCACGCCCGGGAGCGACGTCTCTACGGCACCCGGGAGCCCGCCAGCCCCTCCCTGTTTCTAGAGGAACTGCCAGCGGAGTTGCTCAGCGGTAATCGTAGACTACCCAGTGCCCGACAAATTCGGCGATCCACCCCCCAGGCCCGACCCGCCAAAACCAACCCCAGCCCCAAGGGAGACCCGGGGGATTGGCAGGTGGGGGATGTGGTGGTTCACCAGGGCTACGGGGCGGGGCAGGTAACCCACATCTTTGGGGCCGGCAACAAGACCTGCCTGGCGGTGGAATTCCCTGGCCAGGGTCGTAAGATCATTGACCCCAAGCTGACCCGCCTGCAACGGGCGGAAACATAGCGCTTGAGTACCTGAAGATCGATAGGCCGACTGCAACGATTAAGTCTGTCTTAATAAATCTATAAATCTGTCCTAAGTGCTCTAGTTCCCCTCCACCCCGTTGTAGGTGGCCACCCCTATCTACCGCCGGGGACCAGGGTAACGCCGCTCTGGTCTTCTAAACAGGCTGGGAAAACCCGAGGGGTTTTGCCGCAGTTGTCGGCTGAACTGGCGAATCGGGGCGGGCAGTTCCAGGTTAGTGGGTTCTCCGCCGGGGGTAATCCACCAGGCTCGCAGGATACCTGCAGACAGCCCGGCGATCGCCCCAAAGCCGATGCTGGGCAAAATGCCGTAGCCCAGCACCAGGAAGATCAACAAAAACAACAACCAAAACCTTAGGGCAGGGGGAACAATCCGGTCGATCACGGCGGCAGGCTAAAACAACGGCATAGGTCAGGCAGACGGGGCCCTATTGTAGCTCCCTACTATAGCGGCGATTTGACTGGACAGATCCTGGGTGGTGTCGATCTCGGTGACCCAATCCGCCTCTGTGGGGGCAAAGGGCTCCATCCACTGTTGTTCCAGCACCGCCACCGTGGCATCGGCAATATCCCCCTGGCGATCGCTGACCCGTTGCCGTAGCACCGTCTCTGGAGCGGTGCAGTGGAGAATCTGCACGCCCACCCCCGACTGCTGGGCGGCATCCAGGACCGCCTGGCGCAGGTGCTGGCGATCGTACTTGCCATCCAGGATCACGGTGAACCCCGACTGGGCCAGCAAAAGCCCCAAATCTAGCAGGCGATCGTAGGTTTTTTGGGTCATCTCCGCTGTGTAGATCTGATCCTCACCCCGCTGGTCCAAGGGGATGCTAGCCAGGTGTTTACGCACCGCATCGGACCGCAGATGGAGGGCACCGGTTTGGCGAGCCAGTTCTCGAGCCGTGGTGGACTTACCGGCCCCTGACAACCCCGCCATCAAAAACAGCCGACCGGTCTGGGGTTGCACCACTGACCAGGCCAGCCGATAGTAGGCGGCGGCGGTTTGGCTGGCCCCATCCTTAGTGGCCTGGTCTACACTGGCATCATTGAGCAGGAAGGAGGTGACCTTGGCCCGCACGTAGGCCTGACGACTGATGTACAGGGGTAGGAGTTGTAAGCCTTGCCAATCGCCGGTTCGTTCGATGTAGTGGTTCAAAAAGGCGATGGCCAGGGCAGAACAATCCCGGGCTAACAGGTCCATCACCACAAAGCCGACGTCGTACATGACATCGACGTAGCGGAAGGGCTCATTAAACTCAATGCAGTCAAATAAATAAAGCTGGTCCTGCCAATAGCAGAGGTTGTTGAGGTGCAGGTCACCGTGACAGGCCCGGATTTTGTCGTTATCAACCCGCTGCTGGAATAGGGCTTGCTGTTGGGCAAAGAACTGATCCGTATAGGCTTTGGTTTGATCAAACTGGGCCTGGGTTTGGGGTCCGCCAATGAAGCCCAGGGTTTGCTCATAGTTTTCGTCGAAGGCCTGACGAATTTGACTGACCGCCCCGAAGCTACGGATGTGATCGTCGCTTTCCGCCTGCTGGTGAAAGTCCGCCACCACCTCCGCCAGTTGACGAATCAGGTCCTCGCTCAGCTGGCCGCGATCGTAAAGGGCGCTGAGCAGGGCATCTTGGGGAAACTGCACCATTTTGACAGCGTACTCCACCGGTGCCTCGTCCCCCAGGTGGTAGCTATCGCCCTGCTGGCTAATGGCCACCACCTCCAGATAGAGGGGAGCGGCGGTGCGGCGGTTGAGGCGCAGTTCCTCAGCGCAGAAATGCTGACGCTTAGCCAGGGTGGAATAGTCTAGAAAGCCAAAGTTAACTGGCTTTTTCACCTTATAGACGTAGTCCCCGGTTAACAGCACGTAGGAAACATGGGTTTGCATCAAGCGAATGGGCTCCTGCACAGGGTGGGGGTAAAAGCCCGGCTGAGCCATTTGTTGAATTAAGGGGGGAAGGGAGGAATCGCCCATAGTGTTTACCTGAATAGTTAATTTATAGATAGCTGTAGCTGGATGTAACGCGGCATCAGCCAGTTAGGCGGCCTGGTCAGGCCTGAATAGGATCGATTGATCGGGTCCTAAGCCCTATGACTTAGGCGACGCCTGGGGTAGGTCACGGCAAGTCGGACCCTAGCCTGAACCACCCTCTGCTTAATTTTCCCACAATTTAACAGCCTCTGGTTTGGGAGGCCGGACAAAGGCAAGGGGTAGGATCGGGATAGACCCTTTCGTGCCTCGCACCGGGGCATGGCCGGGGGTGATCCCCAAGACTCGGGACCTGTTCCAAGGGTGATGTCTGGTAACGGCAAACTAACGGGTCGGTTCCCAGCCATCACTATGCACCGATCCACCTCGTCTAGAGCTTCTGATTCAAGGGATATTTCACCAGGAGCCCGGGGGATGCTTGAATCGGCACCACATCCAACTGGTCTAGCTGGGCACAGTAGGCCAGATCCGCCTGGTTGTGGAGGCGCAGCAACCGTTGGCCATGGCTGGCATGGTGCAGCAGATCCAGCAGGCGGTCCTGCCACTGCTGATAAAGGCTGACGGCGGCGATCGCCGCATCATTACCGGTTACCTCCAGCAGGGTTTGGCCCGTGGCCGCCATCACCCCCTGGATGATCGCCCCGGCGCAGACCGTATCCTCCAGGGAGTAGGTGCCCTCCCAGCCAGAGCCCACTAGCCAAACCGTCTCGGGCTGATGCTCCAGCAAAAAGCTCACCACCGCCTGGCGAGTGGTTAAGGCAGCGGTAATCACCACCTCAGCCTGTTCAATCCGTTTCAGGCAGCGGGTGCCATTGGTGGTAGACATAAACAGCCGTTTACCCGCGGAGTGGTCTTGATCATGGTCAAGGGGGGAGTTACCCAGGTCACATCCCTCCACCTTGGCGCCCCCCCGTTCCCCCGCCCGTAGTCGGCGATCGCTGGGCCAGGTGGCACTGACCGCCATCAACTCCTCCAGGTCACTAAACACCTGAATGGCCTCGGCACCAGCCTCCAGGGCAGCAGCCATGGTGGAGGTAGCCCGCAGCACGTCAATGGCAATGGCACAGTTAGGGTTACTAGGGTTGGGGACTTCTTCGGGAATATGGTAAAAAAATAGCTTCACAGTCGGGGTCTCAAGCTCAGGTTTAGGGTAGTTGGGGAGTCACACCGCGGGACATGGTCAGGCAGGGGAAGCGCCAGATCCACCAGGACATCCACCCCATTCAGGGGGATGGGGTGATCCGTGGCTATCCCCTTCGACTCCCCAGGGCGAGATCGTTAGTTAGGGATTGCAATTCTCAATTTTAGGCTGGTAGTCGCCCGGTTTTAAGTTTTTTTATAGGAAGCATAAAAAAAGAGCGTCGATGGACGCTCTTGGCACGGAGACAAGGGGCTAAGGCAAAACTAGGGCAACCACTCCAACACCGCTTCATCTTTGGTATTGGTATGGCGAGAGGGGGTGGCCCGATCAAAGGTCATGTGGATGGACCGGGTCTGCTCGCCGTCCGCCGCCACTGCCATAATCGGGTAGTCAATATTGCCGTCCTGGAAAGACATCTGGAAGCGGAAGGTACCATCGGGATTGAGCTTGATGGGCTTGCCCCCAATGGTCACCGTGGCATCGGGCTCGGTGGCGCCGTAGACAATCAGCTCCGCATCAGCGATTAGCCAGAATTTACGGGGACGGATGGGGGGAGCGGAGGCGGAGAAGCCCACCCCAGACATGGTCAAACCCGACATATTCGGCACCATGCCAGGGATCGCCCCGGGCACAGCCCAAAGCCCAGCGCCGGAGGGGAAGACGTAGGAGCTGACTGCCCGCTCAGGAGCCATGGAACCAGCCACGTGCTGCATGGAGCCAAACAGGGAGCCAGCGACCCGCTGGGCTTCCGCCGACTCGGTCAGGGCGAAGATGTTGTCGTAAATGGGGTTGCCGTTGTCGATCAGCTTCTGACTGGGGTGCTTCAGGGTCATCAGGGTCTTGCCCCGCAGGTCAGACTGCCAGTCGACGGTGATGAAGTGATCCTCAATCCAGTCGGAGGGGTAGACCGGGGGAATGTGCACCGGCAGGGAACGGGCCAGGGCCAGCCAGCGACCATCGTTGCAAAGGTAGCCAATCTCCGCTACGTAGTCGCGATCGCTAACGGGAATGGGCAGGTACCAGTCCCGAGCCATTTCGTCACACTCGTACTGCTGCAGGCTGTGGGGGGCCTGATAGCTGAGGTCAATGTCGGTGACATCGTAGAACCGCAGGGCTAACCGAGCCCCACCCTGGCGCCGCAGGTCCTCCTTGTGCTCCATGGGAATGTCCCAATAGGCGTAGGCCCACTGGGGATCCCGGGGCATTAGCACAATCCGGCTTTCGCCGTAGCCACCGGGTAGATCCGCCAGGCCCTCATCAACGGAGGTTAGGGCCTCCAGGGGAGGAATGTTAGGCGCCATATATTTGGAGGCTTCCACCTGGGTCTGGGCCACCATCGGCGAGGTGGTGACGGAGGGGGCGGGCACTTCCCCCCATTGGGCATCGAGGGTGCGAATGGCGTCAATCAACTCATTTTTACGCATGCGACTGTAGCGCGACACCTCGTAATCGCTGGCGACCTTGCGGAGTTGCCGTAGGGTCAAGTCGTCTAGGGGCTGCTGCTGTGACATAGGCTTATTCTCTCTTCAGGATAGGACAGGGTGAAAGACCAAACAAATTGACTTGACATCCCAGGCGATCGGGATCAAGCTCAGCCAGGGCACTTAGCCGGGGATCAAAAACCCCGCCGAGCGATCCCCGCCGGGGTGGGGATCAGGCTTGCCAGGATAATATGACGAAAGAAGAGCTGGGATCAAGCCCCCGAAAAGCCTTTTCCTGAAGTGATTGCGAGTTTTCAGGGGTCTGGGGATCAATATATCATGGTTTCATGACATATTGATCCCTTAAGTATAATTACGTCACGAAAATAAAACATATCCTGGAGTCGACTAACCCGATCTGCGGCGGCAGACCCAGGGGGGATCGACTCTGCTACAGTCAAAGGGATATGGGGAAACCCCCTAGTTTGCTCCCTAATAATTTGTCTTCTAATTGGATGCTGGCGATTCCCCATGGTTCCGTCTTCCCCTGCCCCTGATCAGTCCGATGGTTCCCCCGCTGGTGGGGGCAGGGGGTTGGTGAGCCGGCTCCTGCCCCCGGCCATTCGGCTTTGGCTCCATACCCAGCTGGATCACCTGGAGGATTTAGACTTTCGAATTGAGGGTCGCGATCGCCAGATTCTCTCCGGCTACCTGCCCCAGGTCAGCCTTTCCGCCTCCCAGGCGGTCTATCAAGGGCTGCGGGTGAGTCGGGCGGAGGTCAGGGCGGAGGAGATTTACCTCAACCTGGGGCAGGTGATCCGGGGCAAGGCCCTGCGGCTATTGCAGCCCTTCCTGGTGAGGGGCCTGGTATACCTGAATCGGGAGGATCTGCGAGCCTCCCTCCAGGCCCCCCTGCTGGCCCAGGGGTTGGGGGAGGTGCTGGGGCAATTGGGGCAAAGCCTCCCCCCCGCCTCGGCGGTGAGGGATCTGACCCTGGGGGAGGGGTGGCTGGGGGTAACCTGGGGGGATCTGGAGACGCCGGACCAGCAACTCAGGTTACGGACCGGGCTGGGTATGCGGGAGCAGCGCTGGCTTGCCCTGGATCAGCCCACCGTCACCACCGGCCAACCGGGCCAGTGGTCGCCCCCCCAAGTGCTGGCGGACCTCTCCCTGGATCTGGGTCCGGCCACGGCGATCGATCACTTCTCCGTTACCCCCGATCATATTGAGATCGGGGGAGTGGTCAGGGTCATACCGGCGGATGCCTAGCCCCTGGGTGAAGCCCTATCAAACCCACCCCGTTGATCTCTAGGCCCTAGGGTCCCACGCCGATGTCCTCCCTTCTTGCCACCACCCTGACCGAGATTCAGCGCTATCACCAGGACCTGGAGGAGCTACTGATCTATGGCGATAGTTTTCAAGACAGCATCGGCCGGGCCTTTCGCCACCTCCTGGTCGGCCTGATTAGTCAACCGCCAGGGCCGGTTTCCTCCCTTTACGCTAGCTGGTTTCAGGCCCTGGCGGAGACCGGCGAACCCTGGCAAAACTATGTTATCGAACAGGTGCTGCTGGCCGATAACCCCTTTACCCGCCAGGTGCAGCGCCAGGGTCTGGAAAAGCTCCCCGCCGCCCTGGTGGAGGCGGTCTGTGGGGATCTGACTCACCTGGAGAGCCTCTACCATCTCGATCCCCAACAGGTAGCGATCTGGGTGGCCCGGGTGGGGGAGTTACCCCGGGTACCGGTGGTCTGGCGAGTCTCCAGCCCCAGCCCTACGGCCTTTAGCTTCTCTGCCGATCTAGCCTGGCTGGAGTCCCTGCCGGCCCTGGCCCACCATTACCGGTGTCATGGGGTGGGGGTCCTGGCCCAGTATGGTGCCCTGGGCTGGCAGGGGGGTCAGCTGCGGGGCATGGCCCACCCTGATCCGATTCGCCTGGAGCAGCTGGCGGCCTACGATCGCCCCCGTCAGCTGTTGATCCAAAACACCGAAGCCCTCCTGCGGGGCTACAGCGCTCTCAATGTTTTGCTCTACGGCAGTCGGGGTACTGGCAAGTCCTCCCTGGTGAAGGCCCTGTTAAACCAGTACCGCCACCAGGGGCTGCGGTTGGTGGAGGTGCCCAAGGCCGACCTGCCCCATCTACCTGACATCCTGGAGGTGCTGCGCCCCGCCCCCCAGAAGTTCATTATTTTTGTCGATGATCTCTCCTTTGAGGAGGATGACGACGGCTTTAAAGCCCTGAAGGTGGTGCTGGAGGGGGGCGTCACCGCCCGGCCCGACCATGTGGTGGTCTATGCCACCTCTAACCGCCGTCACCTGGTGCGAGAGTACTTTAGCGATCGCCCCCGACCCATTGACCAGGAGGAGGTACAGGCCTGGGACACGGTGCAGGAGAAACTCTCCTTCAGCGATCGCTTCGGCCTCACCCTCACCTTCGAGCCCCCTGACCAACTCACCTATCTGGCCATCGTCCACCACCTGGCGGAGCAAGCCGGCCTGCCTCTAGAGCGGGAACAGCTGGAGGCCCAGGCGCTCCGCTGGGCCACCCAGCATAACGGCAGATCGGGGCGCAGCGCCCGTCAGTTCATCGACTGGCTGCGGGCCCAGGGGGCGATCGCAGGCCCCCACCCCTGAGGTCTGGGGGTTACCCTAGAAACAGCTGGTAGGCCGGGTTTTGACTTTCATCCCAGTATGGGTAGCCCAGGCTATCTAGAAAGGTTTGCCACTGCTCCATTTCGTCGGTGGGTACCTGGATGCCGGCCAGGATGCGACCGTAGTCCGACCCATTGTTACGGTAGTGAAATAGGCTGATGTTCCAGTCGGGGCTCATGGCGCTGACAAACCGCATTAGGGCGCCGGGCCGCTCGGGAAACTCAAAACGATAGATCAGTTCATCCTGGGCCAGGGCAGACTTACCCCCCACCATGTGGCGCAGGTGCAACTTGGCCAATTCATCGTTGGAGAGGTTGAGGGTTTTGAGGCCGTGGGCTTCGAAGAGGTCCGCCATGGCCTGGGCATCGGCCCGGCCCTGTACCTCCAGACCCATAAAAATATGGGCCTCGCGCTGGTCGGCAATCCGGTAGTTAAACTCCGTCAGGCTCCGGGTTCCCAGGCATTGGCAAAAGGCCCTCAGGCTACCGGGGGTTTCCGGGATGGTGACGGCGAAGATCGCCTCCCGCTGTTCCCCCAACTCGGCCCGCTCCGCCACAAAGCGCAGGCGATCAAAGTTCATGTTGGCCCCACAGGCCACCGCCACCAAGGTCTGGTCGGTGATGGCGGTTGCCTCTACGTAAGCCTTGGCACCGGCGATCGCCAGGGCCCCCGCCGGTTCTAGAATCGATCGGGTGTCCTCAAATACATCCTTGATGGCGGCACAGGTATCATCCGTGCCCACTAGAATAATGTCGTCCAGGTATTGCTGGCAGAGGCGAAAGGTTTCCTCCCCCACCTGGCGCACCGCCACCCCATCGGCAAATAACCCCACCTGCTGCAGCCGCAGCCGCTTTCCCAGTCGCAGTGACTGGGCCATGGCATCGGCATCCACCGGTTCTACCCCGATAATTTTGATCTCCGGCCGCAGTTGCTTGACATAGGCCGCAATGCCCGAGATCAGGCCGCCCCCGCCAATCGCTACGAAAATGGCGTGGATGGGCTGGGGATGCTGACGTAAAATCTCCATGGCGATGGTGCCCTGGCCGGCAATCACATCGGGGTCATCAAAGGGATGGATAAAGGTGAGCCCCTGTTCCGCCGCCAGCTGACAGGCATGGCCGTAGGCATCGTCGTAGGTTTCACCGTAAAGCACCACCTCCGCCCCCCGGCGCTTGACAGCGTGCACCTTGAGGGTCGGTGTGGTGGTGGGCATAACAATCACCGCCCGGGTACCCAGCTGTTTGGCCCCCAGGGCCACCCCCTGGGCGTGGTTACCGGCGGAGGAGGCAATCACCCCCTGGGCCAGTTGATCGGCGGTCAATTGGGCCATTTTGTTGTAGGCCCCCCGCAGCTTAAAGGAGAACACCGACTGCATATCCTCCCGCTTCAGCAGCAGCCGGTTTTGCAACCGGGCGGAAAGGTTGACCGCCAATTCCAGGGGGGTTTCCTGGGCAATGTCATAAACCCGGGTGGTGAGGATCCGTTTCAGGTAGTCGATGGCCATGGAGGGAGGACGGGGTAAACCTTCATTCTAAGGTCCGGCTGAGGTGGTAAAGTATAGCTCTGACAGAACACTTAGGACAGCCTCAGTTGGTAGAAGCCGTAGTGGGCAGATGCTCTGTTTACCTTCACTTGCTGACCGGGAGCCAGCATGCCCCAAAGACAGTTTCATGGACTGGTCAAAGGGCGTCGGGGGGTCCAGTGGCTTGGGGTTAGGATGGTCCGGACGGAGTGGGACTGTCAGGGGTCGGCCTCAGGCGATAGGTCCATATTCACCACTCAACTGTTTTCCTTACCAACATTAGGTTGTCATGATTAAGTCCTGTGCTTTCCCGATCGCCAGCCTGTTAGTCAGTAGCTCCATGCTAGTCACCCCTGCCAGTTTCGCCCAAACTGGGCCCAGTGGTGCCTGGTTAGACAGCCAAACGAATTGGAACCAAGCCCCCTCTGCTATCCCCCGGGCTCCTCAAATTCAGGGGGGTGGCAATCTAGCCAATTGTCAGTTGGGAAGACGCTCCGCGGCCCTGCCAGAGGACCGGCTGGTGGAGGCGGCGGGTTGGTCCTTGATGGGGGCGGCCCAGATCTTTGGCAAGACCACCCTGGTCAGTGGCATGGCCAATGCCGATGGCATGTGTCGCCCCCTCACCTACCAGGTGTTTGTTTTTAGTGGTGGGCAGTTCATCGGTACCCTGTCTCCCATGCCGATGGACTCCCGCACCGACGGTAGTTTGGTGGATGCTAACCTCTATCGGGAGGACTACATTGGTGCCTCCTTTAATCGCTATAAGCCCGAGGATGCCCTCTGCTGCGCCTCGGGTTCGAGTCGACTAACCTACGAAATCAAGCAAGAAAATAACCGGCCGGTGCTGGTGCCCCAATGGCCGGCCAGTTCCGGTCAATAGGTGATTTCTCCCCGTCTCCCCTGCTTACCTCAACCAGTCACCCTGAAACTGCTCAAACCCCAGGCCAAATTGCGATGGAATCCTCTTTGAAACTGGCCGTCAACGGCACCCTGATGCGGGGTCTGGAACTCAACCCGAACCTCCTCAAGGTGGGAGCCACCTTTCTCTACGAAACCACCACCAGCCCCAGCTATCGCCTTTGGTCCATTGCCGATGTCCATCCTGGCATGGTGCGGGTAGACCAGGGCGGGGCGGCGATCGCCCTGGAGGTCTGGGCCGTTCCGGCGGCAGGCCTGGTGCAGGTGTTACAGCAGGAGCCCCCAGGCCTGTGTATTGGCAAGGTCACCCTAACCGATGGGGAAATCGTTCTGGGGGTACTGGCGGAGCCCCTCCTGTGCCAGGGCCAACGGGAGATTACCAGCTATGGCGGCTGGCGCGCCTATCAACAGGCTCAAGGACCAGGGTAGTCGGCCTCACTCACCAGGGCCAGGGCGGTGCGCCAGACCAGGTAACCATTGTGGTTAAGGTGCAGACCATCGGTGGTGAGGTCAGATCGCAGGTAGCCCTCACCATTGACAAACAGGGGGTAAAGATCGAGGTAGGTGGCCCCCGCCGCCGTAGCCACCTGACGGATTTGACCATTCACCGCCACAATTTCCTGGGGAGAGAGGTTGGCCAGGCGATCTCGACCCTCCCAGGTGGCCGTTGCCCCGCCGTGGGGCAAAATTGACTGCACCACAATGCGGGCCTGGGGATGGGTGCTGCGCAGGTACTTGACCGCCGCTCCAAGGTTATTGACCAGGTCAGGGGCCGGGCTTCCCCAGATCAAATCATTAATGCCTACCATGATAAACACCAACTCCGGGGTGTTCTGATCTAATAGGGTCAGGCGATTGAGCAAACCCAGGGATTGTTCCCCCGAGATCGCCTGGTTCAGCCAAGATCGACGGCCGGGCAAAAGCTCTGGGGGAAACCAGAGGGTTAGGGAATCCCCCAGCAGGATGGCCTGGTGGGGCAGGCCGGCCCGGGCGGCGGCCGCCGCTTCGGTTTTTAGTAACCCCACCCACTGGTCGTAGTTGAGGACCTGACGGTTACCCAGACGGGGGGTAAACATGGCCTCGGGCTGGGACCGGGCATCCGCCGCCACCGCAGTGGCGCTGGCCAGCATCGGATCAGTGGAGCGGCTGCCGCGCTGCAGCATGACTAACAACGTAAAAAATAGCAGCCCGTTCATCACCAGGGAAAGCAGCGCCCAGGCCGGTAATTTTCGCAGATGGTGAAGGGTAGGGGTTAACCAGGGGTAACGGGGCTGAGGGGAGGTCACAGGGGTACCTTGCCAGACTAAAAATAACTGCAGGGCATGCTGCCTAGGGGTATAGGCTATCCATAGGTGCTTGAGCTAAGCCAGGCCTTCTTTATCATTAAGGGGCTAGAAGCCATGGAATAGCTCAAATTGTAGATAGATTTAACCAATTTGGATGACCCCTGGCTGGGGCCAATGTCCAGGCTAGCGACCCTGAGGACCCTGCCTACACGTATCCTGCCTACACATTGAAGCGAAATAGCATCACATCCCCCTCCTGCACCAGGTAATCCTTCCCTTCACTGCGGACCCAGCCCTTCTCCTTGGCGGTGACCATCGACCCCGCCTGCACCAGATCTTGGTAGGCTACGGTTTCAGCGCGAATAAAGCCCCGTTCAAAGTCGGTATGGATTACCCCAGCGGCCTGGGGGGCGAGCATGCCGGCCCTAATGGTCCAGGCTCGGGTTTCCTTAGGGCCGGTGGTGAAGTAGGTGCGCAACCCCAGCAGGGTATAGGTGGCGTGAATTAGGCTAATCAGCCCTCCCTCCTGAACCCCCAGGCTCGCCAAAAATTCCTGGCGATCCGCCTCACCCAGGTCAATTAGTTCCGCTTCTACCTGGGCGGAGATCACCACCACCTCAGCCTGTTCTGTGGCGGCCTGCTGACGCACCTGGTCCACCCAGGCATTGCCAGTGGCCAGATCCTCCTCCGAGACATTGGCGGCATAGATGACGGGCTTGCGGGTCAGTAGCCCCAGGGGTTTCACCAGGGCCTCTGCCTCCTCCTCCAGGCTAACCAAACGGGCGGGCTGACCCTGGTTGAGGGCGGGTAGCAGCTGTTCTAGCACCCCCAACTCCGCCTGAGCCTGCTTATCGGCCCGGGCCGTTTTGCGTACCCGGTCGATCCGCCGTTCCAACTGGGCCAGATCCGCCAGGGCCAGCTCCAGGTTAATCACCTCCATATCCCGCACCGGATCCACCGATCCAGAGACATGGATAATATCGTCGTCTTCAAAACAGCGCACCACGTGGACAATGGCGTCCACTTCGCGAATATTCGCGAGGAATTGGTTGCCCAGGCCTTCTCCCCGACTGGCTCCCTGCACCAGGCCCGCGATGTCCACAAACTCCACCCGGGCGGGAATGATCTCTACGGATTTGGAGAGCTCCGCCAGCACCTGTAGTCGGGCATCGGGGACCGCCACAATCCCCACGTTGGGCTCGATGGTGCAAAAGGGGAAGTTAGCGGCTTGGGCCTTAGCATTGGCTACCACCGCATTGAACAAGGTTGATTTGCCAACGTTAGGAAGACCAACAATTCCAGCTCGTAACATGGGGTAAGGGGTAGTTTAGGAAAAGGTAAGGACTTGGGTAATCTCTATCCAGCATAGGGGAGGACGGAGCGAATTTACGGAGATGTTGCTATACCCTGGTAGCTACGCAGTGAAATCCCCCAGGAGTAATCCCAGAGGAGTAGGTCCATGACGATAGCAGGCAATCAGGCCAGCCCCCATCCCGGCTGTTTAGCCTGGGGTGGGGTTATCCCCGGTTTGACCGGGGCAGTAGGCCGGCGGCTAACGCCGCTAGTTGTTATCCTCCTCACCCTGAGCCTGGCGGGTTGTAGAACCCTGGGACTGCCAAGCCTGGTTAAACAGCCCGAGGCTACTGCGACTAATAATCAATTCCTGGAGCGATCGGTGCGGGGCGATCGGGTGGTGAGCAAAATTCTGCCCATCCGCCTACGGCTCCGGTCCGGCTGGCAGGAAGCACCAGCCAAGAGTCTGCATGACGGAGCGGAGTTGCAGGTCTACCATCCCGGCCAACAAATCTACCTGGTGGTGCTGGGGGAAAGCAAGGCAACGGTGCCGGCTGGCACCCTAGAACAGCAGGCTAGCCGTTACCTGGCCCTGCTAGAATCAGGCTTAACGGCCCCCGTCAGCACCCCTGCCCGGACCGGTGTCAGTCAAATTGCTAACTTCCCCACTGTCCAGTACGAACTCCAGGGGCAGGTGCTAGGACAGGAGGTGAACTACCTCCACACCACCCTGGAAGTGGGGGACCACTACTACCAGGTGGTGGTCTGGACTCCCAAGGATAAGTATGTTGCCAATAGGGAGGAAATGGGAGGGATTGTCCAGGGGTTTGACTCAGACCAGTAGCAGGCTATACCGACGGATGGCAATTACCCCCTACCCTGACCTGGGGATGGCAAAGTAGTTATTAAGGGATAAGGCGTGTAATGGTATTAGCACTCTTAAAAAAAATATCTGTGCTAGGGGGGGTATTTTACCGATGGCGACAGCAGGGATCAGGGCTCTGGCGATCGCAATTCCTGGCGGCCCTACTCGCCCTGGTACTCTGGCTCAGCTGGGGGCAACCCCTGACCTGGGCCGGTCTGAACGACGACCACTACGACGGCAACATTTTTGCCCTCTACGCCGGTAATGGTTCCCTGGTGCCCCCCCGGGTAACCCTGAAGCAATCTCTTCAGTACGGCAAACCCGCTGTGGTGGTGATCTACGTGGATGACAGCCAGGATTGCAAGCAGTTTGCCTCGGTGATATCCCAGCTCCAGGCTCCCTACGGACGGGTCGCCAACTTTATTCCGATCATGGCCGACGCCATTCCGGTCAAGGCCAACTACGACCCCAGCGAGCCCGGCTACTACTTCCGCAATGCCGTGCCCCAAACCCTAATCTTTGATGGGGCGGGACAACTAGTGTTTAACCAAACCGGCACCATTGCCTACGAAACCATTGATGACGCGCTGCGGCAGGTATTTGATCTGTTGCCCCGGACTGAGTCCGCGGAGTTACGGCGACGTCCTGTGAATGAATTGAACACGGAGCTGGTGGCTGACTAGGATCGATTAGGGTGTCATGGAGGGAAGAGGCGGCTATCGGACCGCCTCCAGGAGTCGAGAAAAGTAAAACTGGGTTTTGGTCATGGCCCGTCGTTCAACCTGCCAGTCCGCCGCCGTTAGCATGGTGACAATGTCTGATTCGCGATGCAGGTAAGCCCGGGTGGTTTTACTGGGGCCGGGGAAAAACTCCCCAATTTTCTTCAGCACGGTGTAATAGCAGGTTTTGGGGGCAAAGCTGAGCAGTAAACGGGACTGGGCCATGGCGCTGAGATGGTTAATCATAGCCTTGACCTGTTCATCGGGATAGTGAATTAGCACATCCAGGCAGATGACGGTGTGGTAGCTGCCCTCCAGGGATTCCAGGTCCTTCACCTCGAAATGGGGCTGGTGCTCGGCAGGTAGGGTGATCTCAGCCCGGCGTTGAGCCTCTTCCACCATCTTTGCAGAAATATCACTGGCGTAGACCCTGGCCCCGGCCTGAGCCAGGGGAATGGCCAGGCTGCCCACACCACAGCCCGCATCGCAGCAGGTGAGGTCGGTCAAATCCCCATCCGCCTCTAGCCAGCCCATGACGGTGTCGACGGTTTGCTGATGCCCCCTACGAATATCCAGTTGCACCTTGTTGACCTCGCCATCACCGTAGATGCGCTGCCAGCGGTCAAAACCAGTAGCGTTGAAATATTCACGCACAACGGTTTTATCGTCAGAACGATGGTTGGTGAGGGTCATGGGATATTTGAAAAAGTCATTAACATTCCCTAAATTCTAGAGGTTGATTTCACCGTCGTCAAAATTAACCTGGGGCTGGTCAGGGCCTTCATCGGACCTGAGGATGGGGTTAACCGGTTTTCCTGGGGATCAATCCATGGGCTCGGTCTCAGGGATCAGGAGACAGAACTCAAAAGCCAGCAGGAGTGATGAGATTGCTACTGGCTACTACCAGCCAGAACTAATTCTGGCCAATGGTGAGGCTGTAGCTGGTGGAGACAGGGTTAGTATTGCCAACATAGAAGGCGTAGCGTCCTTGACTGAGTAAGCCGGGGGCATTAATGCTGCCACTGGCGCCACTGGCGCGATGGCACTCACTAAACCCGTTAGGGCCTTGAATCAGTAGGGTGAGACCACTGCTGCCGGTGACCCTAATGTCGAGGGAGACAAACTCCTGATTAACCTGTAGAAACTGGGTAGGACTATCCGGCAGCAGACCACAGTTAGAGGCTTGGGTAGGGTTAACCGACCCACTGATCTGCAGGGGCTGGGCTAGGGGAGTTTGACCTAGGGGTTGGGCCACAGCACTGGTGCCAGCTAACACCATTGCTAGACCTAAGCCCCAACTCAAAGTTGATAATGGAAAGGATTTCATAGGGGTTAGTGCCTCCTCAATTAACGATCGCCTAAACATCTATAGCTTGGCCCCAAACCCTGAGGACATCCTGGTTCGCTTAAGACGAACTCTGGATGGATTACCCCGGTAACAGAGGCTACAGCTATATCACCCTTTTATCCTAAGTAAGCTTCACGGGGATGTGCCAGTGACTGTGCCAGTTTCCCCGCCATACCGGGCAGGTGGTCACGCCGATCCCCTCGGATGGGGCCAGGGCCACAACCTGGATAGCTGAGTTGTCAGCCATTACAAAAAAAGGGGAAGTAGAAATTCACTTCCCCCTCTTTTCGTAATGGCAACCCGACTGGCCCTGGTGGCTTAACGGATGTATTCCTTGAGGATACTGTTACGATTGGGATGGCGCAGCTTACGTAGAGCCTTAGCCTCAATCTGCCGAATCCGCTCGCGGGTGACGTTGAAAATCTGGCCGATTTCCTCCAGGGTTTTCATCCGGCCATCGTCTAGCCCGTAGCGCAAGCGAAGGACATCCCGCTCCCGGGGGCTGAGGCTACCCAGGACACTTTCCAAATCCTCCCGTAGTAAGCTTTTGGAGACCTGATCCTCAGGGGTTTCACCATCAGACTCAATGAAGTCCCCCAGGCGAGAGTCTTCCTCTTTGCCGATGGGGGTTTCCAGGGAGATGGGGAGCTGGGCCGATTTGGCGATGAAGCGCAGCTTTTCGATGGTCATCTCCATGCGGGTGGCGATCTCTTCCTCCGTAGGCTTGCGGCCCAACTCCTGAGAGAGTAGCTTAGTAGTCTTCTTAATACGAGAGATGGTCTCGTAGAGGTGAACCGGTAGGCGAATGGTGCGGGACTGATCAGCGATCGCCCGGGTAATGGCCTGGCGAATCCACCAGGTGGCGTAGGTGGAAAACTTGTAGCCCTTCTCGTGATCAAATTTCTCAGCCGCGCGGATCAAGCCCAGGCTACCCTCCTGAATCAAATCCTGGAAAGATAGGCCCCGGTTCATATACTTCTTGGCGATGGACACCACCAGCCGGAGGTTGGATTGGACCATCCTATCCTTAGCCCGTCGGCCAATGTAGAGGCGACGACGGAAGCTAGCCAGAGTGAAGTCAGTACCTTCATCCTCAATAACCGCATCAGCCCATTCTCGATCTTGGGGAGCCCGCTGCAGGGCATCGATCAAGTCCTCCCGAATGCGCTCTAGCTTTAACAGGTCAGCAATCTTGCGGGCCAGCTCAATTTCCTCCTCTGCCCTGAGCAAACGGATGCGACCAATTTCCTGCAGATAAAGGCGGATCGAATCCTCAGTGTAGTGGCGCTTTTTAGTTTGAGTTCGACGGCGAGTGGTTTTACCCTTAGATACCTTGGGGTCTGCCTCATCATCATCTTCCTCTTGAGCAGTAAAGTTCTCGTCCCCATCGGTATCTATCAATAGCTCGATATCGGCTTCGGGATCCATGGTTTCGAGCAAATGGTTTGCTTGGGTCATGCCGCGATCCTCATGCTCCTTAAAATTCAAAACAAAAACTGTGATCAGCAGATTAACTCTTTGGAAAAGATAGAAGACAGATGAACATAAATGCCCTGGCCCAAACTAGGCCAAAAGGCTCAAGAATAGGCTGGCATAGGTAGGACCTATTCCCAACCGTTGACCATCTCAGTTCTCTCCGCTCATCAGTTGAACCTGTGGGAAAACTCCCAACTACCACGGCTAAAGGGGACAGGCTAGTATGGGTGGACTTCACTACCCAGCAATGGATGATTGCCGCCCCTTAACTCCTCCAATTTTAACCGTAATTTTAGGGGATGTACCACCCCCCTTGGCATTTGTAAGGAATAGCTGTAAGCCCGGATAGGCCTGACCCTTAATCTCAAGTGAGTTAACCTTACCCAAATCTAGGACCAGAGATCAAGAATGTCCGATGGTTAAGACCAGATGGTTGATGGTGTTGTCCCTGGGATAATCTCAGTAGATCGCAAAATTGAATCTGGGTAATTCTGGAGAAACCCTTAAGGTAATCTCTGGACCTAAATCTAAACAAGCGATTTCTGAAGCTTCTGTATGGCGTTGCTAGGCGGATAATAAGGAGGCTTATAGTGGTTTTCAGGCGAGGGATGCATGATCCTCCAGCAGCCGAAAAGGCTTTTAGGGCTGAAGATACACCCCTCTGCGGAAAGCTACCATAGACACGAAAATTCTTGCCTCGATCAGGAGATACTCCCATGCCAAATGGTAAGCCAAACATTCTCATTCTCTGGGGCGACGACGTGGGCTGGTGGAATATCAGCTACAACAGTCGTGGCCAGATGGGCTATCGTACCCCCAATATTGACCGGGTGGCCAACGAAGGGGTGGCCTTTACCGATTACTATGCCCAGCAAAGCTGTACCGCTGGACGGGCCGCCTTTATCTGTGGCCAAAACCCGATTCGTACTGGCCTCACCAAGGTGGGCATGCCCGGTGCCGATGTCGGCCTACAAAAGGAAGACCCTACCATCGCTGAACTGCTGAAGCCTCTGGGTTACACCACTGGTCAGTTTGGCAAAAATCACCTGGGGGATAAGGACGAATTCCTACCCACCATGCACGGCTTTGATGAATTTTTTGGCAACCTTTACCACCTCAATGCTGAGGAGGAGCCTGAGGATGCAGACTATCCGAAGGATCCCGCCTTTAAGCAGCGCTTTGGCCCCCGGGGGGTGTTGCACTGCTGGGCCGATGGCCAGGGCGGTCAGCGCATCGAAGATACCGGCCCCCTGACCAAGAAACGGATGGAAACCGTTGATGATGAGGCTACCCACCATGCCCTCAATTTCATTGACAAGAGCCACCAGGAGGGTAAGCCGTTTTTCCTCTGGTATAACACCACCGCCATGCACTTCCGCACCCACTGTGCCGACAAGCACAAGGGCAAGAGCGGCCAGGGCGACTACAACGATGTCATGGTGGCCCACGATGAGCACATCGGTGAAATGCTCAATAAGCTAGACGAGTTGGGGATTACCGAAGACACCATTGTTATGTACTCCACTGACAATGGCCCCCACTACAACACCTGGCCTGATGCCGGTATCACTCCCTTCCGCAGTGAGAAGAACACCAACTGGGAGGGGGGTTGGCGGGTACCGGCCTTCGTGCGCTGGCCGGGCAAGTTCCCGGCGGGTTCGGTGCTCAATGGTCTGGTGACTCATCAGGATTGGTTACCCACCCTACTGGCCGCCGCCGGCGTGGCGGATGTGAAGGAGCAGTTGTTGAACGGCTATGCCGCTGGCGATCGCAGCTACCGGGTCCACCTGGACGGCTTTAACATGCTGCCCTACCTCAGTGGCGAAGTTCAGGAAAGCCCCCGCAAGTCCTTCTTCTACATCAGTGACGATGGCGATATCTTGGCCATTCGCTACGAGGATTGGAAGGTGGTGCTGATGGAGCAGCGGGCCAAGACCCTGCAGTGCTGGTTTGAGCCCTTTGTGTCCCTCCGTGCTCCCAAGATCTTCAACCTGCGCCGGGATCCCTTTGAGCGGGCCGACGAAAACTCCAATACCTACTGGGATTGGGTGATCACCCATGCCTACCTGATCTACGGTATGCAGGGGTTAGTGGCCCAACAGATCGAGGCCTTCCAGAAGTTTCCGCCGCGGCAAAAACCCGCTGCCTTTAACCTGGATGTGGTAATGAGTCAGCTGGAGGAATCCAGCGGCGGTCGTAACCACTAACCCTTCTCCTTACCCAGGCAGAGCGGGCCTGCATCCTCAGGGGGTGCAGGCCTTTTTGGCAATGATTTAGGGTCCTTCTTCATCATTTTGGCCAATCCAGACATCGGCATCCAGTTCCACCAGGTCTAGGAGAGCTTCACCAATCAATCCAGCCTCACCACTGATCCCTAGATCAAACCAACCATCCTCCTGACCATCCGCCCCCAGCAGGGCGGCTTGAATATTAACCCTGAGACCATAGCGACTGACCAGGTTAGAAATAATCGGTTCGCCGTGGTAGGTCTTGGGAATTCTCAGGCGCACCTGGGTTTCGGTCTTGCCCTGGGCTGATCGCAGTTTCAAGGCTTCCAGGCCCAGGCGGGGAGATAGGGTGCCCATGGGGATAAACTCCTTAATGATAGGTACGACGGACGTGGGTATTACGCTCTAGCAGGTATTTCAGCACCAGGGTGACCACCGCCAGGCACCCCAGCAGCAGGGCAGCGCCGTAGGCAGCCGGGTTATCGTACTGGGCGTGGGCTTCTTCAATAAACAGGGGCAGGGTCTGGGTTTTACCGGTGATGTTGCCCGAGACTACCGCTACGGCGCCAAACTCCCCCATGGCCCGGGCGTTACAGAGAATCAATCCGTAGAGTAGGCTCCACTTGATGGAGGGCAGGGTAACTCGCCAGAAGGTCTGCCAGGAGGTTGCCCCCAGGGTGGCGGCGGCCTCCTCCTGTTCAGTGCCGCTTTCCTCCAGGGCGGGCAAAACCTCGCGGGCGATAAAGGGCATGGTGACGAAGATAGTGGCCATGACGATGCCCGGCAGGGCGAAGATGATCTTGATCTCCCCCGCCTGTAGCAGGGGCCCAAACCAGCCATTGTTGCCGTAGAGCAACACCAGCATTAAACCGGCCACCACCGGGGAGATGGAGAAGGGTAGGTCGATAATGCTGATCAAAAGGGTGCGACCGGGAAAGGTCTTATTGGCGATCGCCAGGGCCGCACAGAGCCCAAACACCGTATTCAGGGGCACCGTGATCAGGGTGGCGATCAAGGTAAGCCGCAGGGCATTGAGGAAAAACCGGCTGGTAAACACCGTCCCCAGGGAAGCCCAGCCTCCCTTAAGGGCCTGGACCACCACATTTAAGGCCGGCACCAGCAACAGCAGGGCCAGGTAGGCCACCACCAGGCTAATCAGGCCCCACTTCACCCAATTCACCCTGGGGCGGGCGGCGGTTGGGGTCAGGCCCCGGGAGGGGGGGAGAACATCGGTCATAGGTAACGGCGTCCTTGGGATTGCAGGAAATTAATCAGTAGCAAGGCTAGCAGGGAAATCAGCAGCAGCACTGACCCCACCACCGTAGCGCCGGCGTAGTCAAACTGCTCCAGCCGCTGAATAATCAGCACCGGGGCGATCAGGTCTTTAAAGGGAATGTTGCCGGCAATAATCACCACCGACCCGTACTCCCCCACCGCCCGGGAAAACCCCAGGGCAACACCGGTCAAAATCGCTGGCATCAGGGGTGGCAGCAGCACTCGCCAAAAGGTCTGCCAGGGGGAAGCCCCCAGGGACCAGGCAGCCTCCTCCGCCTCCGCCTCCATTTCCTGCAAAACCGGCTGTACCGTCCGCACCACAAAGGGTAGGGAAATAAAAATCATCGCCACCAGCACCCCCAGGCGGGTGAAGGACACCTTAATGCCGTAGGGGGCTAGCAGTCCACCGATCCAACCGTTATTGCTGTAGATGGTCGAAAGGGTCAGGCCGGCCACCGCCGTCGGCAGGGCAAAGGGTAGATCGATGACGGCGTCTAAAAAACGCTTACCTGGAAACTCATAGCGCACCAGCACCCAGGCGGTGATCAGCCCCGCCACGCCGTTAATCGCCCCCGACGCCAGGGCGGTGAGAAAGGTGACGTTGTAGGTGGAGAGGGCCACCGGGTCCGTAGCAATCCGCCAGATCTCGGCGGGACTGAGGGTCAGGGCCCTGAGCAGGAGGGCCACCATGGGAATAAATAGAAAAAACGTCAGGTAAACCCAGGTGATGCGCCAGGGCCAACTGAGGGACTGCAGGGGTGAAGGGATCATGGCCGGGGGAAAGAAGGGGAGCAGGGGAAGCCGGGCAGGGCTAAGGGGTAGCCCTTGCCCTCTGGGGTATCTAACCTACTTGCCGACCTGGGCTTGCACCTGATCGAAGATGGCGCCATCGGCGAAGAATTTTTTATTGATCTCGCTCCAGCCCCCCAGGTCAGCGATGGTAAACAGGGTTTTGATGGCCGGAAACTGCTGGGCAAACTCCTGGGCGACGCTGTTGTCAACCGGCCGGAAGCCCACCTTGGCAAACTCTCGCTGGGCTTCGGGGGTAAATAGAAACTGGACGAAGGCCTCCGCCACCTCCCGGGTGCCATGCTTATCCACGTTGGCATCCACCACAGCGATGGGGTTGTCGATGGAAATATTCACATCGGGGATGATGTAGGGCTGCACCTCACCCTTTTGGGCCGCTAGCAGCACCTCGTTTTCGTAGTTAATCAGCACATCCCCCTGCCCGCGGGTATAAAAGACATCGGTGGCCTCCCGGGCATCCTTTGGCAGTACGGGCACGTTCTTGTAGATATTGGTAACAAAGTCCAGAGCCTCGGCCTCACTCTTGCCCGCCTGGGTTTTATAGCCCCAGGCGCCCAGGAAATTCCACTTAGCGCCGCCGGAGGTTTTGGGGTTAGCGGTGACCACCGCGACATCCCCCCGGGCCAGGTCATCCCAACCCTTGACGTTTTTGGGGTTGCCCTCCCGTAACACCAGGGCCGCCACCGACCTATGGACAATGGCGTCGTTGGGGGCTTCCTGCTCCCAGCCGGGCTCAATCAACCCTCCCTCCTGGAGCTTTTTCGTATCCCCCGCCAGGGCCAGGGCCGCCACATCCGCCTCCAGCCCATCCAGAATAGCCCGGGTCTGGGAACCGGAGCCACCGTAGCTCTGGTTAAACTCCACCTCCTGGCCGGTCTTTTCCTTCCACTGGGCGGCGAACTTGGGAATGATCTGTTCGTAGGCGGCCTGGGTGACGGCGTAGCTGACCAGGGTGAGTTCCACCTTTTGCCCGGCCTTTTCCGGGGGGGCAGGGCTGGTGGCGGTGTCTGGGGCACCGCTACCGCAGGCGGAGATCGCCCCCACCACACCCAGGCCCAGGGCAAACTGCAGGACGGCCCGCCGCGATCGCCGCCCGGCCCGGGAACTCAAAATCGAGGCCAGGGCTGCCTGGCTGGTGTTGGTTTGGGGTTGCAGCGGATCAGGCAACGTCATGACAAAATCTCCCACAAAATCTACGACATTCCCATCGACTTTCCGACGGTAGGACAAACTGTATCACAAAAATTCTAGTTTTATTTCTACTTCAATTCAGTTTCGTTTCAATATAGTTTGATACTTAGCTGCGATTAATATCTGCTATAGTTGGATTCTGACTTCGCTCTGGCTAGGTGACGACCCGGGTCGGATGCTGGATGAGGTGGGGATTGGCGACCTGGTCACTCTCTGGCTACGGGCTGCTGATTCCTGAATTGCTAGCCCATCCATGCCTCCCGGCTCAAGTCGATACCCTTATCTATTGCATCTGGATCGAGTTCAAACGTTCGCACTAGCGGGGGAAAACTATGGGTATTAAGGTAGAAAATGTTGCCAAGCGTTTTGGCGACTTCCAGGCCCTGCATCCGATTGATATTGAGATCCAAAGTGGGTCCCTGGTGGCCCTGCTGGGGCCCTCGGGGTCGGGCAAGTCTACCCTGCTGCGGGTGATTGCCGGTCTAGAGCAACCCGACACCGGTAAGATCTACATTTCCGCCCAGGACGCCACCTACAAGCCGGTGCAAGACCGCCATGTGGGCTTTGTGTTTCAACACTACGCCCTGTTTAAGCATCTAACGGTGCGTAAAAATATTGCCTTCGCCCTGGAGCTACAGAAGTGGTCGAAGGACCGGGTTAAACACCGGGTGGATACCCTGCTGGACCTGGTGCAATTGGGGGGGTTGGGCGATCGCTATCCGGCCCAGCTCTCCGGTGGCCAGCGACAACGGGTGGCCCTGGCCCGGGCCCTGGCGATCGAACCCCAGGTGCTGCTGCTAGACGAGCCCTTTGGCGCCCTCGACGCCAAGGTCCGTAAGGACCTGCGGGATTGGCTGCGTCGCCTCCACCAGGAGGTCCAGGTCACCACCGTGTTTGTTACCCACGACCAGGAAGAGGCCATGGAAATTGCCAACGAGATTGTGGTGATGAATGACGGCCAGGTAGAACAGGTGGGATCCCCAGCGGAGGTTTACGAAAACCCCGCCAGCCCCTTTGTGATTAGCTTCATTGGTGCCGTTAATGTGCTGTCTCCAGATAAAACCTGGCAGTCCTTGCATCGAGAAGCCCCCACCACCGCCGAGATATTTCTGCGGCCCCACGACATTGAGGTGTTTCTAACCCCTCAAGACGCCAGCCTGGAGGCCACCATTAACCACATCATTCACCTGGGTTGGACCATTCGGGTGGAGCTCACCCTCGACAATGGTCACCCCATCACCGCCCACCTCAACCGTGACCAGTACGATCAATTAGGCTTGAGGGAGGGACAACGGGTTCACCTGCGGGCGCGGCTGATTCGTAGCTTTCAGGAGGCCCCGGGCCAGACCGTGGCCCATGGATTAGGGATTTAAGCTATCCATTCAGTCAAAACACAGACTAGGTTGGTCAAAGCATTTGCTGCGGAGCCCTTGGAACCTTAGTGTGAGCTTGGTCGGAAACCTTAGAGTTCGAGCAGATTCAAGCACGCTGCTCAAACTAGAGTGGCCTGGGTTTAAAGCTGTAGCAGGTGATGAATTCACCACCTGCTTAAGAGGTTGAAGGAGGAATGCTGAACCAACCTAACCAATCCGCAACAGTTCCACATCAAACAGTAGGGTGGCATTGGCGGGAATCACGCCGCCAGCTCCCCGGCTGCCGTAACCCAGCTCGGGGGGGATCACTAACTGGCGCCGCCCCCCGACGCGCATGGTACCGACCCCCTCATCCCAGCCCTTAATCACCTGGCCCACGCCAATCTGGAAGGTAAAGGGACGGCCGCGATCGCGGGAACTGTCAAACTGAGTGCCATCCTCCAGGGTGCCGGTGTAATGCACCGTCACCCGCTGACCCGGCTTAGGCATGGCGCCCGTGCCCTCCACTAGGTCAGTGTATTGCAGACCAGAGGCGGTGGTGACCGGTGCGGCTTGCCCCTCAGCCGGAGCCACAGGGGCGGGTTCCGCCAGCAAATCTGCGGCCGTTCCGGGTGACTCTACCGCCGCACTAGCCAGGCTGGTTGGCGTCACCGTCGTGGTCACCTCCTCCGTCTCCCCTAAATTAACCGCCGTGGCTACAGCCTGGGAACCGGTAAACTGGGCCGCTAGCAGGACTAAACAACAGGTCACCAGCACTACCAGACTAATCAAAATTTCTTGCACGCCCCTTCTCCCAAATTCTTTGCCAAGGTTTATTGATAGTCATAGTATAGCTTTGGCCAGAACCCTTAGGACAGAGCGGATCAGGTCAAGCCAGCCCTGGTCAAACAAAACAAAATCCCCCTACCCCAGCCTTCCAAGTGGCACAATAGCGAAGGCTTTCACCTGCAAGGGGGCGGAGGCGCGCCAGAACGCCTACCCTAGGATTGGTTTTGACCAACAAACCCTGTCCTAAGCCTCTGGCTAACATTGATTCTGGCTAACACTATAAATTCGAGACCTTACCACCATGACCCAGGCCATTACCCTAAACCTCTCGGAGGGATCGGTGCGGTTCAACTTCTCCACCACCGCTGCCCAGGATCTCCAGACCGCCCTCACCCATCTGCGCAGTCAATGGCAGGGGCCCGCCGCCGCTGGCCAACGGCAACCCCTGGAGTACCGACACACCGGCGATGTATTTTTAGAGATTTTCTGTAACCCCAATATCTGGCCCAATGCCTTCGCCGCCAAGGTCCTGATTACCCTGCGGGACGATCGCATCCGGCTCACCACCGAAGCCAGTCTCTCCCAGCTCCAGGAGGACCTCAGCCAGTACCTGGGGTAGGGAGCTTTCCTGGAAGAACCCTGGCCACCCAGGAAAAGGACCCGTGGGAGTGACTAGGCCTGAAAATTGACAATTCGGCCAAAGTCCCCGGGATCTAAACTGGCCCCACCCACCAGGGCGCCGTCAATCTCCGATTGGGCCATCAACTCATCCACGTTGCCAGGCTTAACGGACCCACCGTACTGAATGGTGACTTCGGGGTTTTTGAGTAATCCACGGATAACCCCAATCACCCGATTGGCCTCCTCGGCTTCGCAGGTGTCACCGGTGCCGATCGCCCAAATCGGCTCGTAGGCAATCACCAGGTGAGTTTGATCCACCCCCGCTAACCCCTTTTCAACCTGGTGGGTAATCACCGTTTCAGTCTCTCTGGCGTCCCGCTGTTGCTTGGTTTCCCCCACACAAAGAATAGGGGTTAAGCCACAGCGCTGGGCCTGAAGCAGTCGCAGGTTGACGGTCTGATCGGTGTCACCAAAGTATTGCCGACGCTCACTGTGGCCCACAATCACATAGCGCACCCCCAGTTCCCGCAGCATCTGCCCGGATATTTCCCCGGTGTAGGCTCCCTCTGATTCCCAGTGAATATTTTGGGCCCCCACCTTCACCCGGGCACCGTGCAACCCTTGGGAGAGGGCGTTGAGGTCGGTAAAGGGAACACAGAGGACCACCTCCCGATCACTGGGGGTATCCTTCAGATGAGCCAGAAAGCGATTCACGAAGTCCAGGGTTTCCGCCTGGGTTTTATACATTTTCCAGTTGCCAGCAATAATAATGTCGCGCACGGTGCTCTAGGGCCAATGATGGTTTATATACTGAGTTGCATCCTATCTAAGAAAGGCACCCCGAATCAAATTCTTCTATACTCCAGTCAGGGAAATCTCCCTACCCAGAGTCAAGTATGCTCAAACCCGCTTCCCAGCCAGGGGATGGACAGTATAAAGATGTTCTGGTACTTTCGCAAGGGAGAATCCAGGATGGTCAGGTTGCTTCAATGACGGATCAGGCTGCTAAGCCCTGCAAGAGTAGTACCAGCTATTAGTTAACCCCGACCACTGAGGGCGCGATCGGTTTCCCGTTTCTCCTGCTTCTGTTTCAGGGCTTCGCGCTTATCGTGGAGTTTCTTGCCGCGGGCCAGGCCAATGCTAACCTTAATCCAGCCCCCCTTCAGATAAACCTTCAGGGGCACCAGGGTGAGGCCCTTTTGTTCCACCTTGCCGATTAGTTTACGAATCTCGTCACGGTGAAGGAGTAACCGTCGCGGCCGCCTCGCTTCGTGGTTATAGGCTTTGTTGGTCATGGTGTGGGGGGAAATGTGAACATTTTGTAGCCACAGTTCTCCGTCCCTGAGTTGGGCGTAGCCGTCCCGCAGGTTTGCCTTACCCTGGCGAATGGACTTTACCTCCGACCCAAGTAGCTCCACCCCGGCTTCGTAGGTTTCTAAAATTTCGTACAGATGTCGGGCCTGGCGGTTATCGCTCAGAACTTTATACCCATTACTGGAATCGGCCATCGCATTCCCCTACTCCACCACCACCCGCCACTCGTGGAGTTCATAGTTAACGCAGCGGTACTTAATTAGCGGATCGGCAGCAACAATGGCTTCGGCTTCGGCCATAGAAACTGCTTGAAAGATCAGCATACCACCTCCATATTCAGCCCAGTAACCGCTTTTCGCCTGGTGACCCCGGTCAATCAGGTCCCTAACGTAGGCCAGGTGATCGGGCACGTATTGGTCGAAGGTGGCCTTGTCAACCACCCCTCTTTCGATTTTGACAAACCAGGGCATAGGCTAGCAGTAAGGAGACGTACGGTTTACCGGCAACCAGGGCTGGGGGCAGCCCTGGGAGGGGAGTTCTGGCAAAGGCCATCCATAATTCCCATAGTCCCTTGACATTCCAGAAAACAGTAGCTTAAGATACAGAAAATAAATCGTTCATCCTTTGCAAGGTGTTTTAGTGGGCTTTGCAGGGACGGAAGTAGGGGTTGATCCCCCCGAAGGAACGCGCCCCAATTTTTGGATCAATCTACTACGTTGATCATTTTGGAGGCGACATTATGAAACTCACCTATCGCGGCATTAGTTACGACTATACTCCCCCCACTGTGGAGTTTACCCCTAGCAACGAAGTTGGCAAGTTCCGAGGCCTTGACATTCGCTTTCGCGCCCTGAAGAAGGCTCCAGTGCAGCAGTCCACCCTGGATTTGGTTTATCGTGGGGTGGCCTACAGTACTCATTCGGCTCAGCCATCGATCAGCCAGGCAGGGGCGGCCGCCCCTACCCCCGTCCAACCCGTTAAGGCAGGACTGGTCAAAACCGAAGACAAGGCCCGGCTGATGATGATGAACCGCCATCGCTCCGTCAAGCAGCGTCAGCAATCGATGCTGACCCGCCTGGCAACGGAGGCGGGGCTGGCTTAGGGTGCATCTAACTACTGGAATCCCATCCAGGGCAAGGTTCACCCCAGTTTTTGGGCCACCTGCAGCCGCAGCGGTGCTGCAGTCAGCTAGCCCACTGCCCGTGAATTAGCCCTACCTCCCCAGGCCCCCAGAGATAAACTTTCTGGGGGCTTGCCATGGGGCTATTCCGTCAGGCGAGGACGATGGCCGTGGAATCGATAGCGCCAGTAGTCCTGGAGAATGCGATCGTGGTCGAAGCAGAGTTGGTGGGGTTGCTCCCAGGGCTGGATGATGGCGGCGGTCTTAGCATCGTCCCCGGCCACGGGGTCTGCCCTGGCCGTGGCCAGGAATACCACGCTGAGGGTATGCTGGCGCAGATCCCGCCGGGGGTCAGAGTAGACGGCAAATTGTTCCACCAGGGTGACCGCCAGCTGGGTTTCCTCCAGGGCCTCGCGACGAGCAGCGGTTTCCACCGATTCTCCGTAGTCCACAAAGCCCCCGGGCAAGGCCCACCCCAGGGGCGGATGGTGACGCTCGATCAAGACAATGGGCCGGTGGGGGCGATGCATCAGCTCAATGATCAGGTCCACCGTGGGGGTAGGGTTTCGATAGGCGGTCATGGCGGGAAAAAAGTGAACGAATAGGGGGATCGAACACCCACCTGGGCGGGCTGATCATGAACCATCGCTATGGTACAGTCAACTGGAATCCCCTAGGACTAACTATGCCCTTTCCCAGAGCCAGCGGCATCCTACTACACCCCACCAGTTTCCCCAGCCCGTGGGGGATCGGCGATCTCGGTGCGGCCGCCTATGCTTTTATCGATTTTCTAGAGGAAACTGGCCAGCAACTCTGGCAGGTGCTGCCCCTGGGCCCACCGGGACACGGTAACTCCCCCTATATGGGCTATTCCTCCATGGCAGGCAACCCCCTGCTGATTAGCTTAGACCCGCTCTGCGATCGCGGCCTGCTAACCCCTGACCAGTTCGGAGAGCTGGGGTCCCTACCCACCGATGAGGTGGCCTTTGATCGGGTGGTGCCCCTCAAGACCGCCCTGCTGGAGCAGGCGGCCCAGGGTTTCCTGGCCCAGGCGGATGTCTCGGAGCAGCAGGAGTTTGAGCAGTTTTGTCAGGATTGCCACTTCTGGGTGGAGGAATTCGCCTTTTTCATGGCCCTCAAGCAGGCCTTTGGCGGCGTCAGTTGGACCGAGTGGGAGGCCCCCCTGGCCCGTCGTCAGCCGGAGGCCCTGGCGGTGTGGCGGCAACGCCTGGCCAGGGAGATTTTTTGCCATAAGTTTCTGCAGTTCGAGTTTCATCGGCAGTGGCGGGCCCTCAAGCAGTACGCCAACCAGCGACAGATTCAAATCATTGGCGACATTCCGATCTACGTCGCCCACGACAGCGTGGATGTCTGGGCCTTTCCGGAGAACTTCATGATCGACCCCGATACCCTGGCCCCCGCCCAGATGGCCGGGGTCCCCCCCGATTATTTCAGTGCCAACGGTCAGCTCTGGGGTAACCCCACCTACAACTGGGAACAGTTGCAATCCCAAGGTTTTGACTGGTGGATCCAGCGATTTAGAGCCCTGCTAGATTACGTCGATCTGGTTCGGGTAGACCATTTCCGGGGTCTGCAGGCCTACTGGGCCGTACCCGCCGGAGAGACCACCGCCATCTACGGGGAGTGGGTTGAGGCCCCTGGAGCTGAGTTATTTGAGGCGATCGCCGCTGAGCTAGGTAGTCTACCCATTTTGGCGGAGGACCTGGGGGTAATCACCCCAGAGGTGGAGGAACTACGGGACCGGTTTGGGTTTCCGGGCATGAAGATTCTGCAGTTTGCCTTTGGCTCCGATAGTGGTAACCCCTACCTGCCCACCAACTACGTCCACAACAGTGTCGTCTATACCGGTACCCATGATAACAACACCACGGTGGGGTGGTTTGAGACCCTGCCTAGCTACGAGCAGGACCGCCTGCTGCTCTACACCGGTTGTTTCTGTGTTGAGGGGATACATTGGACCCTGATTCGCCTGGCCCTGATGTCCGTGGCCAACCAGGCGATTATTCCCCTGCAGGATATCCTGGGCTACGGCAGCGACTCCCGCATGAATCGCCCTGGGGAGGCGGAGGGAAACTGGAGTTGGCGTTACCCCGCTGATGCCCTCAGCTCCGAGGTGCGTCAGCGGTTACAGGCCTTAACGGCGCTGGCCAACCGGGCTGCCCCCCCCAGGCCATGGCCCTCGGAGTCCGAGACGATGGCCTGATACCTATACCGGATCTTCCTCCAGGTCGACCTCCTCCTCCAGATCGGGAGCTTCCTCGACTACCACGGCCCCACCGGATATGGCCAGTTTCTCCCGCACCTGGGCCTCTACCCTGGTGGCAAAGGCCTTATCTTCAATCAGGCGCAGAACCGTATTATCCCGTCCTTGGGCGACGTTATCCCCCTCGTAGCTATACCAGGCCCCCTTCCGCAGAATCACACCGGTCTGCTCCGCCAAATCCACCAGACAGCCCATGGTGGAAATCCCCTGGCCAAAGAGGATGTCAAACTCGGCGATGCGGAAGGGGGGGGCAACTTTATTTTTGGCCACCTTCACCTTGGCCCGGATACCGTATTCCTCCGTACCCTTTTTAAGGGTTTGGATGCGACGGATATCTAACCGCACCGAGGCGTAGAACTTGAGGGCATTACCGCCGGTGGTGGTTTCGGGGTTACCGTAGGACACGCCGATTTTTTGTCGCAGCTGGTTAAGGAAAATCACCGTACACTGAGATTTGCCAATGCTGCCGGTAATTTTTCGTAGGGCCTGGCTCATCAGACGGGCCTGAAGACCAACGTGGGCATCCCCCATTTCCCCTTCGATTTCCGCCCGGGGCACCAGGGCGGCGACGGAGTCCACCACCACCACATCAATGGCGGAGGATCGCACCAGCTGATCAACCACCTCCAGGCCCATTTCACCGGTGTCAGGTTGGGAGACCAGCAGCTCATCAATATTTACCCCCAGGGCCTGGGCATAGACCGGATCCAGGGCATGCTCCGCATCCACAAAGGCGGCCACCCCGCCGGTTTTTTGCACCTCCGCCAGGGCGTGGAGGGCAACGGTGGTCTTCCCAGAGCTCTCGGGGCCGTAGATCTCGATAATTCGACCCTTGGGCAAACCGCCCCCCAGGGCTAAATCAAGGGTGAGGGCACCCGTGGGGATGGTTTCCACCTTCATGCGGGCTGCATCTCCAAGACGCATGATAGAACCCTTACCAAAATTGCGCTCAATCTGGTTAAGCACCAGGGAAAGCGCCTTCTGTTTTTCCGAAACCTCGTTATTTTTGGAAGCCATAGCTGTCTGGAAATAGGGGGAAAAGAAAGCAACGCAAACAATCAGCGGGGGATGCACAGGTTGAGCGGGCTAGCTAGCCCTAGTAAACCCCGAGCCTGGGCAAAAGTCTAACTGCAAACTATAGCTTTGGCCAGAACGCTTAGGATAGGGAGAGTCGCTCAATTGGGTGTCTCCTAGGAGGAGACCAGTACTTGGCGGCATCAATTCGACAGCCCCTTGAGAGGGTCAGTAGTCAGGGGTCAGGGGAAGCGGATCTATTTACGGTGGAGGCTCCTAGCTGACAGGCTAGTGCCTTGTCTTTCTGAAACCAATATAGTACACTTGAACCATTAAGGCAAGCCCTAGGGGCAATGGCGAGGTGAATTACCCATGGTAACCCGTTCTTTAATTCATGTTTCCGTATTTCCTGGTTGGATTGCCGGTGTGACCTATCACCGGGGGGAGGGCTATCGCTGCTGGGTGATTAATCCCGATCTAGCGGTGCTGAACGATGGTGAAATTTACCCCAGTAGCCAGGCGGCGATCGCCGCTGGTCGTCAATTCATTCACTATTCCATCGAGGCTGGGTCCTCCGGTTAGTCGGGGCGACGCCCCTAGCCAGTTGAGGGGGTGGGGTTTAGGGGGGAGATGTTTTTACTGCGAAAAGTGATGGTGGCGCCATCGTTAGACTGCTCCACCACCAACAGCGGGGTGGGTTTAGCCTTTTGATCCCAGTGGATATGGGCAATGCGGCCCTGGATAGTCGGTTGCCAGTGGCTATCCTCCAGGGATGAGTCCATAAAGTTCTCAATGCAACTGATTAATTCCTTGATGGTGGCGGAGGTGGTTTGGGTGGGTAATTTAGCTAACTTGATTTGAATGCGGAAGAGCACCCGTTGGTTAGCCGTGGGGCTATCGTTGAGTTTGTATTCTATGTCAAAGATTTCGTCCACCACGCGGGCCCTGGCCCCCAATCCCCTGGGATTGGGGGAGGAGCGCAGGGCCGCGGTAATTTTCTGTTTTACCTTAGCCTTAAGTTGATTCACAATCACGGCATGGAAAAATTCCTCCTCCATGCGCAGGCGCAGGTAGTCCAGGTTAAACTCCCGGGAGTGGATCAGGTCAGGGTTGCGCTCCATCTTGCTAAGGGTCTGCAGCGCCATTTTCATCTTTTTGCGTAGATCCTGGTTAAGGTAGCGCTCTCGCTGCAACTGCTGGGTCAGTCGACGAATTTGCCGATAGCTATGGAGTCTAACCAGCAGCACGGCCACTATGCCTAGCCCTGTGCCGATCATCCACAGCTGAGGGTTCTTTAGGACAGTTGGTAGACCCTGTTCACCAACAACGGTGGTTATGGCGATAGGTACAAGCATGACTAGAACTTTAAGGTAAGTGACCAAACGATAAAGATTGGATTTATATTTCCCAAAAGTCTATTCCTGATCTACCCCAGGGTGAATTTCTGGCCTAGGCTGCCGTCAGGCCACGATGGCGAAGTAGGGCCTCCGGGCTGGGTTCTCGACCGCGGAAGCGCTTAAATACCTGCATGGGATGGTGACTGCCCCCCAGGGATAGGACCGTATCTCGAAATCGCTGGCCAATTTCCATCAGGGCGGTTTGGTCGTCAAGGTCCGCCTCTTCAAAGGCCGCGAAGGCATCGGCGCTGAGCACCTCGGCCCAAAAGTAGCTGTAGTAGCCGGCGGCGTAGCCCCCGGCAAAGATATGGTTAAAGGAGCAGAGGAAGACATCCTCCGGTAGGGGTGGCAGGACGGAGGACTGGCGGGCAATGCGTTGGCTGAGGTCGGTAACGCTATCATCCCCACCAGGATGATAGCGGTGGTGCAATTCCAGATCGGTCCAGCCAAAGCGAACCTGGCGCAGGGTAGCGGTGCCGGTCATAAAGGTGCGGGCCGCCAGCAGCTTTTGGTAAAGGTCCTCGGGGAGGGGTTCGCCGGTTTGGTAATGACGGGCCAAACCGAGCAGGGTAGGGCGATGGTAACACCAGTTTTCCATGAACTGACTGGGGAGTTCCACCGCATCCCACTCAATATTATTAATACCAGCGGCACCAGGATAATCGACCTCAGTCAGCATGTGCTGTAGGCCATGACCAAGCTCATGGAAGAGGGTTTCCACTTCGGCAAAGGTCATCAAGCTGGGTTTGCCGTCGATGGGAGGCACCTGGTTGCAGACCAGGTAGGCAATGGGTAACCGCACTGTGCCATTGATTTTGGCACGGCTGATACATTCGTCCATCCAGGCGCCGCCACTTTTTTCGGCGGGACGGCTGTAGGGATCGAGGTAAAAGTGGGCGATCGGTGCTTGCTGACTGTTGAGCACCTGAAAGTAGCGCACATCAGGGTGCCAAACTGGGGCCTGGCCATCGGCCGGAATAATGGTAATGGCAAAGATGCGGTGAGCCAGGGCAAAAAGACCCTCCAATACCTGGGGCAGGGGAAAGTAGGGACGCAATTCTTCGTCCTTAAGGCCGTAGTCCTGCTCCCGAATGCGCTCCGCCCAAAAAGCAATATCCCAATGGGTGAGGTGATCGGCCTCCGCTGTCCCCTGGGCCTTGGCAAAGCACCGCAGCTGATCTAACTCAGTGGTGGCCCGATCGTAGCTGGCCTGGCGCAACCCCTCCATGAGTTCGTAGACGGCCTCCACCGAGGGGGCCATTTTACTAGCCAGACTCAGTTCGGCGAAGGTACTGTAGCCCAGAATCTGGGCCATTTCATGGCGCAGCTCGAGAATTCGATCAATGTGCTCCCGGTTGTCGTAGGCACCGCTGGAGGCTCGAGTAATATGGGCGCGATAAACCTGCTCCCGCAGATCCCGATGCCGGCTATGCTGCATAAAGGGGCCAAAACTGGGGTAGTCAAGGGTAATACGCCAGGGACCAGTGGCGGTAGTGGCATCAGGATAACCCGCCTCTCGTGCGGTCTGAGCCGCCAGGGCCAGTAAACTCTCCGGTAGGCCCTCCACCTCTGCAGCGGTGGTGAGGTGCAAACTAAAGGCCTTGGTGGCATCCAGGAGGTTGTTGGAAAACTGGGTAGAGCGTTCCGCCAGGGCTTGCTGAATCTCGTTAAAACGATCGCCGCGATCGCCCTCTAGCCCCACCCCAGATAGCTCCGCCTCCCGCAGGGCCGCCTCCAGGATGCGCTGCTGGGCCGAATCCAGACTATCCCAGCTATGGCTGGATTGCATGACCTTCATGCCGTCATAGATGGGGCGACTCTGGGCTAGCCGGTTTTCAAACTCCACCAGGGCGGGCTGAATGGCCTCATAGGCAGCCCGCAACTCAGGACTATTTTTAACCCCCATTAAATGACCGATCACCCCCCAACTCCAATGCAGTCGTTCTTGAATTAAATTGAGAGGCTCCATCAGCCCAGGCCAAGTAGGGCAGAAGTCCTGCTCTAAGGCTTCCAGCTTAAGGGTTAGCTCGGCCAGTAGGGCCGCAACCCCAGGCTGAATGTGGGATACATTAATTTCGTCAAAGGGGGGAACCCCGACCCCGATCAGCAGCGGGTTGAGCAACAAGCCAGAAGATGCCATAACCAAACCAATAGTCAATACACCACAAACCCAAATTGCTACCTGAAGTAGTACGAGGGTTACTTCCAACTATAACAATAGAGCGAAAGTTACAAAAAGTAATCTTAAGTAGAATTTAAAGGTCCTTACACTAGAGTCCAGGGATGCAGGTCACTTCGTACAACAAACTGCTCAGAATTACCAACTTAATCTTGGTCTTCCAGGCTAGCCCAAGTGGCAGCTCTCTGTAGAAGCTGAGGAATTTCTTGGTTGTAAGGCAGCTCTAAGATGGTCTCATGGTAACTCAAGTAACCGGAATCAGCAAAGCGCATCAACATCCGTTCCAGAGCCGGCCAGACAACTACAGTGTACTCCCAGTCATGACTAAGGTCAGACCGGTCGGCAATTGACCGCAACGCCCAGAAATAACTATTACGCACGACAGAGCCAGACTTTTTATAGTGTGGTACATCCGCCTGGTGCAAGTAAAGGATGTCGTTATCAACTCTCGCACGCATGCGCTTAGTGTCTATAATAGCTTTATCCTAATGTAATGGAGACGACTCCAGACCTGATCGTCAGGGTCTGGGTGACTTCACATCAAAATCCAGAGGGTTCGCTATCAGAGCCTTAGTCAAACAAATCAAATCAGAACGCCACCCAAGCTCGATTTTTACCAATCCACCCTATCCTAGGTATTCTCGCCAAAGCTATACCCATAGTACTGACAAGGTGATATGAACCTGGGTTGGGATTGTAGCTCACTGACTCGGGGCTAGTGAGGTAGCAGACAATTGCTATATGATCGGTAGGCAAGGGTGTCTCCCAGTCTATCTCTACCGGTGGCTATGGTTAGCGCGGTTTGTTTGCAAAATGTGCATAAGGTCTACGATGGTGCCCTGGTGGTAAACGACCTCTCCCTGTCGATCGAGTCGGGTCAGGTGTTTGGTCTGCTGGGGCCGAATGGTGCTGGTAAATCCACCACCATTCGCATGCTCACCACCCTCACCCAGCCTAGCCAGGGTAACATTGTGGTGGCCGGTTATGATGTCAACCGGCAGAAACTGGAGGTAAGGCGCCAGATCGGGGTAGTATTACAACAAGTCAGCGTCGATGGTGACCTAACCGTCTGGGAAAATATGGAGTTCCACGGTCGCATGCACCATCTGTCAGCGGTGCAACGGCACCAGGCGATCGATACCTGGCTAGAGTACGTGGAGCTAACCGATCGCCGGGACGATAAGGTTAAAACCCTCTCCGGCGGCATGAAGCGCCGTCTACAGATTGCCCGAGCCCTGCTCCATAACCCCCAAATCCTATTTTTAGATGAACCCACCGTTGGCCTTGATCCCCAAACGCGGCGACGGCTTTGGGAAATTATCCAGCGGCTTAACCAACAGGGCATGACCATGCTGCTCACCACCCACTATATGGAGGAGGTGGAGTACCTCTGCCACCGCATTGGCATCCTTGACCAGGGCAAACTGATTGAAATGGGAAGCCTCGATCAACTGCGCCAGCGCCATGGCGAAGGCATTGTCATGAGCCAACGGGGCGATCGCTGGGATTACCAATTCTTCCCTACCCTGGCGGACGCCAACCACTACCTGGAGGCCCAACCGGATAAAACCGGCATGATGGTACGGCCTTCTAACCTGGAGGACATTTTCGTGGAGTTAACCGGTCGTAATCTGGACTAGTACGGTGGGGGGGTAGGGGGCAGAAGTCAGTGGTCAGGAGACGCAAGTCAGTTTCTCCCCTACTCCCTTTCCCCTGCCCCTGTTGCCCTGCGCCCGTTGCCCTAGAAATCAAAATCTCCGTTACCCTAGGACAGGGTTTGTCATAGAAGTGCCCATGTCCAGCCTAGCCACCACCATCGAGGCCATCTTGTACCTGAAGGGACAGCCCCTCACCATTGCCAAGCTGGCGGAATTGGCCCGCAGCGATCGCCCCACCATTGAGGCGGGTTTGATCGAGCTGATGGATGACTACGCCCACCGCGATGGCGCTCTGGAAATCGTCGAAACCCTAGAGGGCTACTCTCTACAACTGAAGGAACGCTATCGTTTCCTGGTGGATATGCTGATTCCCCTGGATCTGGGGGTGGGGGCCCTGCGCACCCTGGCGGCGATCGCCCTGAAGGGCCCCCTCAGCCAGACCGACCTGGTGGACCTGCGCGGCTCCGGAGCTTACCAACACGTTCAAGAGTTGATCGCCCAGGGGTTTGTGCGCAAGCGCCGTCCTGCTGAAGGGCGATCGCCCACGGTACAGGTGACGGATAAATTTTACCAACACTTTGAAATTGATCAACTGCCGAAGCTGCGGCCTAAGGCGGCAGCCCCAGCCCAGCCGGAGGAGGAGGGGGCGGTGGAGTCGGAGATCGGGGGTGGGACCTAACCCCTATTTTATAAATTGTTACGCTATTATCAACTATACGGATAGATACCCGTCAGGGAAAGGGCAGTGTTGGCTACAGCCGGGTCATGCCTCTGTCGCCTTATACTTTACCTGCCCCTGGATTGTTACCAGAGGTCTCTAAGTTTCTATGGTATTTAACCCCGAAGACGGTGAATTCATTACCCTATCAATGGATACGGACCACTCCAATGAGTTGTTGAAGTATCTCCAGCACCAGCCTCCGGAAGTGCTTAGCCGCGTCGCCCAATCCGTCAGCAGCGAAATTAAGCAGATTATCTCCCACAACGTTCAAGGTTTAGTCGGGGTTTTACCCGGTGATAGCTTTAATGTGCAGGTGACTACTGATCGGGAGAACCTTGCCGGGCTGCTGGCCTCAGCCATGATGACCGGTTACTTCCTGCGCCAGATGGAACAACGCATGGAGCTGGAGCACAATGTTTTTGGCTCCTTCATGGTCAGCGACAGTTCCGAGTCTGAGGCCTAAACCTTTCCTCATCAGCCTTTTCTCCGGGCAGTCAGGATCTTGACAGGGCCCCGGCCGCACCTGTTATATTACGAAAGCAACGTTAATGGGGTGTCGCCAAGCGGTAAGGCAGCGGGTTTTGGTCCCGCCATTCCTAGGTTCGAATCCTAGCACCCCAGTTAGGTATAAGTTCTAGTTTAACGGCACATGGTTAGCGGTTCATGATTGGCATAAGCTTGTATTCCAGCCGCCTATGACTGTCAGGAAAGCTTACCAAAGGTGATTTTGGACAGTCGAAGTGGTAAGGGCGGCTGCGATTGTGCGCCGTTCATTGGGATAGATGGATTGTTCAGATTGCTCTACATCTCTGAGCAGCCGTAGGGTTTATATAACTTAAGCGTCGGAATAGCCTACCTTTGACTAGTAGCGATAGTCGCGTGGCAACAGCTGTATCTTTCTCCAGCAGTGTTAGGGTCAGGCCGTCAGTTGGTCGGCAATGGCGGTGGCCCAGACCTGGGTCAAATCGGCCACCCTGGCCTGGATCAAGGGCTGGCCCTCGGCGCTGACCAGGGCCAGGCTGTCCTCCTGCACCTGACCCAGAGCTTGCCAGTGGTCTGGCAACTCCGCCTGCAGGTAGGCTTCCCACTGGGGTTGGGCGGCGGTGACGATAGACGCCACAATCCGGGCTCCCCCCTCGCCAAACAGCAGTCGGTCCCAGCGCAGCTGGGTTTGATCACTGGTCAGACCCAGGTGAATCCGGGCCCCCAGACCACCGCTGATGCAGCATTCCGCCAGGGCGATCGCCAGCCCCCCCTCGGCACTATCGTGGGCCGACTGCACCCAACCCTGGGCAATGCCCTGGCGGCAGACCGCCTGCACCCGTTGCTCCAGGGCCAGATCAATTTTGGGGGGGTGGCCACTCACCTGCTGGTGCAGGGCAGCCAGGTATTCCGACCCCCCCAGGGTGACCAGGGGCCAACCCTCCAGACTGGCACTACTGGTTTGATCGAGGCGCACCCCCAGCAGGTAAATCAGATCCCCCGCTGAGCTCCAGCCCTGGCCGCAGCACCGCTGCACATCCTCCACCAGGCCCACCATGCCCACCACCGGGGTAGGGTAGATGGGTTGGGGCTGGCCCCGGCTATCCAGGGTCTCGTTGTAGAGGGAGACATTGCCGCCGGTGACCGGGGTGGCGAGATGGCGACAGGCCTGGGCCAGGCCTCGACAGGCCTCCGCCAGTTGCCAATAGCCGATCTCCTGCTCGGGGCTACCAAAGTTGAGGTTATCGGTCACCGCCAGGGGCAGAGCCCCCACACAGCTGAGGTTACGGGCCGCCTCCGCCACCGCCGCCACCGCCCCCTCGTAGGGGTTGAGGTAGACGTAGCGACTATTGCAATCGACGGTGGCCGCCAGCCCCCGGGTCACGGCCCCGGGCTGGTGGTGGGGCACCGGCTCCTGGGGCCGCAGCCGAATCACGGCGGCATCGGCGGCCCCCGGGCAGATCCGGGTGTTGTTTTGCACCTGATGATCGTACTGGCGGTAAACCCATTGCTTAGAGGCGATGTTAGGCTGGGCCAGGAGCCGCCGCAGAACGGCGGTCCAGGGGAGCAGGTCCGGCCCCTGCTGTAACCCGGCCAGGGGGGCAGCGGGCAGACTCTCCTGGCGCCAGGCCCAGGCCCTCTGGGCGTAGCCCGGCGGGGTGGGCAGCACCTGCCGGGGGTAGATAGGGGTATTCTCCGCCAGGGCCAGGGCGGGGATGGCCGCCGCCACCTCCCCCTGGAACAGGATCCGCACCATCGGTTCGGCGATTACCCGACCCGCCACCACCCCCTGGAGGCCCCAGCGTTCAAAAATCTCGATCACCTGCTGCTGCCGCCCCTCTTCCACCACAAACAGCATGCGCTCCTGGGATTCGGAGAGCAGATACTCGTAGGGCACCATGCCGGTCTCCCGCACGGGAATCAGATCCAGGTCGAGCTCAATGCCCACCCCCCCCTTGGCCGCCATCTCGGCGGTGGAGCAGGTCAACCCCGCCGCCCCCATGTCTTGGGCGGCGACGATGGCACCGGTCTTAAAGGCCTCCAGGCAAGCCTCCACCAGACATTTTTCCAGGAAGGGATCCCCCACCTGCACCGCCGGGCGGTCGCGGTCCGAGGCCTCGGACAACTCGGCACTGGCAAACCGCGCCCCCCCCATGCCATCCCGGCCAGTGGTGGAGCCGACGTAGACCACCGGGTTGCCCACCCCCGCCGCCCCCGATTTAACGATGGTCTCGGTCTCTAGAATGCCAATGGCCATGGCGTTGACCAGGGGGTTACCGTTGTAGGCACTATCAAAGTAAACCTCCCCCCCCACCGTCGGCACCCCAAAGCAGTTGCCGTAGTGGGCAATCCCCGCCACCACCCCCTGGCAGAGACGGCGACTGCGGGCATCCGTCAGGTCGCCGAAGCGCAGGGAATTGAGCACGGCGATGGGGCGGGCCCCCATGGTGAAAATATCCCGGAGGATACCCCCCACCCCCGTCGCCGCCCCCTGGAAGGGCTCCACCGCCGATGGATGGTTGTGGGACTCGATCTTAAAGGCCACCCGCAGTCCATCGCCGGCATCAATCACTCCGGCGTTTTCCCCCGGCCCTACCAGCACCCGCTCCCCCTGGGTGGGGAACTGCTTTAGCAGGGGGCGGGAGTTTTTGTAGCAGCAGTGCTCCGACCACATCACCCCAAACATGCCCAGTTCCGCCGGGTTAGGATGCCGCCCCAGCCGCCCTACGATATCGTCGTACTCCGCTGGCTTGATACCAGCGGCGGCAATCTGATCGGGGCTGAAGGGGGCCTGGGCAAAGGCGGTCATACCGGGGGCGGAGACGGGGTTTACTTGTTGGGCTGGGGCGTCATGCGCAGGTAGGGCTTGATCTCCGTCACCCCCTTGGGGAACCGCTGCCGCGCTTCCTCGGTGGGAATGGTGGGAGCCACCACCACGTCATCGCCATCCTTCCAGTCTACGGGAGTCGCGACACTATAGTTATCGGTCAATTGCAGGGAATCAATCACCCGCAAAATCTCGCTGAAGTTACGGCCGGTGCTGGGGGGATAGGTGATGGTCAGCCGCAGCTTTTTGGCGGGATCAATCACAAACACGCTGCGCACCGTCACCTTGGCATTGGCATTAGGGTGGATCATGCCGTAAAGGTCAGAAACCGCCTTGTCGGCATCGGCGATGATCGGGTAATCCACCGCGACCCCCTGGGTTTCATTGATGTCGCCAATCCAGCCGTTGTGGGACTGGGCATCATCGACGCTGAGGGCAATCACCTTCACCCCCCGCTTTTCAAATTCGGGCTTGAGGCGGGCAACGCTGCCCAACTCAGTGGTGCACACCGGGGTGTAATCGGCGGGGTGCGAAAACAGCACCACCCAGCTATCCCCGGCCCAGGTGTAGAAGTCAATTTCCCCCTGGCTGGTTTGCTGAGTAAAGTTAGGAACCTGGTCTCCCAATTGTAGTGTCATGGTGAATCTCGCTAGGAATCTCAACAACAGAAAACGTAACCTTCAACCCAGTTAATTGGCTGGGTTGTCAGCATTATTTAAGCTTATCTTGCCACAAACCCCGGTATTCCGGTGGGATTTAAGGGCTTATCTTAAAGCTTCGCTACCTGCCGTAACCGAGGGACACTCTGATCGGTCCCCGCTACGGCCCTACAACCAACCCTTTAGGCGGTAAATCACCAGGCCCACGTACTCCTTCAGGCCGCGGGTGAGGGAGTGAAGATTGTCGGTTTGGGGCACCCAACTGAGCAAACGGCCCTGCCAGGTGGTTTGGGCCAGGGTGAGGCTATCTGCCACAATTTGAAAGTCCGTAGGGGCAGGGGTGGCCACAATTCCCTGTTTCTTAAAGATGGCCAGGGATCGGGGCATGTGCAGGGCGGAAGTGACTAAAAGGATGCGGTTAAGGCGGCGATCGCGCAGGATGGTCTTCACCTCCCGGGCATTTTCGTAGGTGTTCAGGGATCGGGGCTCCTTCACCATAGCCGCCGCCGGCACCCCCAGGGCAGTGGCTAACTCCACCATGTCGTCGGCCTCTGACTGGGGGTTGGGGGACCCCCAGGTGATCCGGCCGCCACTAAAGATAATCAAGGGGGCCTTGCCGGCCTGGTAGAGGCGCACGCCGTGCAACACCCGATCGCCCTCCTCCGCCAGATCCACCCAGGGTCTGGGGAAGGTGGCCGGCTTGATACTGCCCCCCAACACCACGATGGCATCGGCCCAGGGCAGGTTCGCCGGGGGCAGGTGGCGCCACTCCAGCGATCGCACCAGGGCAGTGGCGGTCCAGCTGTTGCTGCTCAGCACCAACAGGGCCAGGGCCAGGCTAAGACTGAGGGCGGCCCAGGCGGGGCGCCGCCACAGCAGCACCAGGCTGAGCCCCATCAGCAGGCAGGCCAGACCCAGGGGATAGATCAGCAGGGGTAACAGTTTAGATAGGAATAGGAACATGGGGGTCGACCTCCTAAGCGGGTTGTTTCATAAGTTTTAGCTAGCACGCTTAGGACCCGGTTGGCCGATCATTTTTCTGTCTCCTATGCC
>Ga0172373_10000869_pt1 | contig 49627 bp, 54 predicted proteins | sample Lak10m_2_FD_114546 | JGI IMG/M metagenome (GOLD analysis project Ga0172373, IMG submission 114546) | Freshwater microbial communities from Kabuno Bay, South-Kivu, Congo - kab_092012_10m | ecosystem: Environmental > Aquatic > Freshwater > Lake | place: Democratic Republic of the Congo... | reverse complement strand
TTGGTGCACCAATTGAATCGTTCTCTCAAGGCGAACACTCCGCCATGGTGACGTACTGGAAAATTGAAGACGGCCCCAACAAGGCACGCACATTCAAGTGGACGTTTGAAGCCGACTAAGAAATTGGCAACTCGCTAATCAAGCCACGACAAGAAGTCGTAACCACTTATGAATTCAATTGCTTGACCACTTTCACGGAGTGCGGTTGCCTTAAGAATCTTGGCTGAAAGATTGTCTTCATTTACGACGAACTGTGGATTCAAATCTCCGACAACCAGGATATTTGTTTGGCGATTGACACCGTTTTGTGGAATACCACCAAAGTATGCAATGCGTTCGATGGCGTCCCTTCGGAAGACTCCTCCGGGAAGAGCCCCGGTCAAGCAAATGTGTTTTCCAAAGAGGATGTGATCAGGTGAAGCGTCCTGAGAAGGAGCAGGAAGTTTCGCACGTACTTGTTTGGCGACACTCCCCACCACTTCCCCGTAGGCAAACTCGCCCCACCTGACTTGAGCGATTTTCAGCAACTCGTCTAGAGATTGGGCAGAGACCCTGCGGCATAATTCAATCGCTATCTCGGCGCAGGCGCGAGCATCTGCACCAGCATCGTGATGATTTTCTAGAGCGACACCAAGTTCAGATGCAACATACGGCAAGCCGTACGACGAAAGTTCAAGGATCCTTCGCGAACAAACCAAAGTGCATGTGTACTTAATCGGCTCAAACTCCATCTCATCAACTTCATCAAGTGAATATTGCAGTACACGAATATCAAAGGCTGCATTGTGAGCGATTAACGGACGATTCCCAAAAGTTTGGCTGATTCTTTTCCAAACGTCAGGAAAATATTCCTTGTCGCTGACATCGTCCCAAGTGATGCCGTGAATTCCAATGTTGAAATCATCAAAATCCTCTGGGCCATCGCACCAAAGCGGACGACAAAGTTCAGATCCAGAATTTCTAACCACTCCACCGTCAACTTCTGCAAATCCAATTTGACATGCAGAATCTCGTCCTGAGTTAGCAGTTTCAAAGTCAATCGCGACAAAGGAAAGGCCTTCGAGATCTATCGCCACATCTGAAATCTATCGCACACTATGACGACAGAAATTTCTCTATTGCCTTCTTTGAAGTGTCTGCTTCTTCGGGAACAATCACAAGAAGTCGCCGAAGGACGTCTTTGTCGGAAAGTCCCGCCCAATTTGAATTCTCCTCAGTTTCACGAAGAAATTCAGAAAAGTTCAACGCTGGAATCTCATCTTTTATTCGGTCAGCATTTATTTTCTCAAAAGCGCGACCAAGAGCACGCAAAATCACAATATGACTTGGTGGTGCGATCCGAGTCGCGTCTGCTTGTTCTCTTCTTACAACTCGATCTAGGTGGTCAAGTAAGTCAATTTCATCTTCACCAGAATTCGACAAAGTTGTAAGGAGGTCGCCATATCCAGATTCAGTTAAATCTGAAGCGACTCCTAATGTCATCAGAATTGCGCCAAGGCGCTTACCAGCAAACCGCACTTGACTCTCCGACTTTGTTGGTCGTCGAACCGCCCGAGGGAATGCCGTCAAATTCACCGTCTTCACCAGGTCAAGAACGTTCAATACATCGGCTAATGAAGTTTCGGGCTTTGAGCAAAATGCGATGGCAGAAGTTGTTCGTCCTTCAACAATCGATGCACAGTTATCAAACTCCGCCCACATGACATCAAAAGAAGATTTCAATTGACGCCACTCCCAGTACATATAGACAGAATCTTCACCCTTAAGACCGAGAACAAGTCGAATTCCTTCGTGAAGAGTCAAAGCTTCTTTCCGGCTTTCGTCCTTTGTTGAGCTTTCATAGGACAGGAATCCACGTTCACGAAAGATTTTTCCCAATTGGTCAACAAAAGTTTCGGGAGTGATCATTGGGCTTCTCCAGAGAATTGCAAGAGATCACCAGAGGCCAAGAGAACTTCAAACTGTTCTTCGTCGATGATTGGAATCCCCAAGTCTTTCGCTTTCTTGATTTTCGGTGGCGCGGCCTTCTCCCCTGCCACAACGACTGAAACGTTTGACGAAATTCCAGAGGCCGCTTTTCCTCCATGAGATTTGATTACTTCTTTGATTTCATCCCGCTGGTATGCGCCCAGTTTTCCAGTCACGAGAATAAGTAGACCATCCAATGAAGTGGAAGTAACCGTCTTCTCAACAACATCAAACCTGACTCCGAATTGACGAAGATTCTCAATTATCTGCCGGTTCTCATCAACAGACAGCCACCTGCTCAAAGATTCAAAGACAGCCTCACCAACGCCTTCGATTGCGTGCAGGTCTTCCTCCGCTGCGCTGAGAATTTCATCCAGATTGCCGAAACGTTCAACCATCTGCTCCGCAACAATTGGGCCAATATGTTTGATACCCAAGGCGGTCAACAAGCGCGTGAGAGGCCTTGAACGAGATCTGTCTAGTTCAGCAATCAACTTGACGGCACCCGAGGGTGTGAATTCGTCCAATGCAACAAGATCATCAAAGTTCATTGAATAAAGGTCAGAAATATTGCTAACGAGTCCCGCCTTTGTCAAAGCAAAGACGGTGCGTTCACCAAGACCTTCAATATCCATTCCGCCACGTGATGCGAAATAAATAATGCGTTGGTCACGCTGGAAAGGACACGACGGTTCAACACATCGAGTGTCTGCCTGGTCGTCGCTTTTCACCAATTGTGAACCAACAGGACAAGGACACGTTGCTGGGAAAACCCACGGTTTTGAATTCTTCGGACGCTTCGACAACACAGGGCCAACAACTTCAGGAATCACGTCACCCGCTTTACGCACCACCACGGTGTCGCCTGGACGCACATCTTTTGCCGCCACTTGATCACGGTTGTGCAACGTGGCCATAGTGACGTTTGATCCGCCAACAAACACTGTCTCCAACTCAGCAAACGGAGTCACACGGCCTGTTCGCCCCACAGACACCTTGATGTCTTTGAGAATGGTGTGTTTTTCCTCTGGCGGAAACTTAAACGCAATGGCCCACCGTGGTGCACGCGATGTGAAACCCAATTGTTCACGTTGTGCAAGGTTGTCCACTTTCACAACTGCGCCATCAATCTCGTATCCGAGTTCGTGGCGTCGTTCTTTCCACGAACGACAGAATTCCAACACCTCATCCAATGAGTGCACTAAGCGAATCTCGGGGTTCACGGGGAATCCCAGTGACGACAAAAACTCCAAAGTGGCGTGGTGACTTTCGAATTCAGGTCCGCCCACCACTTCGCCAAGTTGATACGACCACAACGACAAGTCACGTTGCGCAGTGATGCTTGGGTCTTTCTGGCGAAGACTTCCCGCACCAGCGTTTCGTGGATTCACTGGGACTGCCAACGTTGCGCGCCCGTTTGCGAGACGTTGCACATTCTCTGCTTCGCGGTCTGCCTTCAATTTTTCGAATGCGGCAATCGACATGTAGATCTCGCCACGTACTTCCAACACAGGTGGAAACTTGCCAGTCAATTTCTTCGGAAGCGAGGAAATGGTGGCGACATTCTTTGTGACGTCTTCACCAACCTTGCCATCACCACGTGTGGCTGCTTGCACCATGACGCCATTCTCATAACGAATACTGATGGCCAGTCCGTCAATCTTTAATTCGCAGACATACGCAACGGGTAGATCGCCAAGACCTTTTGCAACTCGCTCTCCCCATGCATGAAGTTCATCTTCATCCATCGCGTTGTCAAGACTTGTCATGGGAACCGCATGAACAACTGGATCGAACGTTGTGATATCAGATGACCCAACAGCTTCACTGGGTGACTCTGCGTCGGCTAGTTCAGGATGCGCAGCTTCAAGATCACGTAGTTCTCGCACCAGTAGGTCGTATTCGGCATCACTGATCTCTGGAGAGTCTTTGCCGTAATACAGATTGTTGTGCTGGCGAATTTGAGCGCGCAGTTCTTCCACTCGTTTTTTGGGCGAAGGGGTGCGTGCCATGCCCTACAAACTAGTCAAGGGGTGGCGTGCAGCGACCTTTACGAACCGAGAGTGAGTCGCGATGCAGTGGCCTGTTCTGCCACTTTCACGGAGACTTCTCGTGCGTGCGCAAAAACACGTTCAGCAACGCCATCTGAGTGAGTCGCAAGACCACAGGCCGGGGTCACGAAACTGTTGCGACGCAGAATCACGGGGTCGACTCCGGCTTTCACCAGCGCACACATGACTTCAACAATTGATTTCCACGAGCGTTCTGCACTGATGGCGATGGGGCCATCCGTCCGGACTGCTCCCCATGCAATGCGACCACCATGTTCCAGATGATCTGAGATTCGACTGGCGGCCACCAGCATCTCAGCCATTGCTACTTCGTCATTCACACTTGGAACAGGAACCGACAACACTCGCGCGCCAGTTGACAACAACGTGCCCCAATCAATGTGTGCGCACGAGTGCAGACCACTGATGTGACGCTGCTCGACTGCAGCGAGAGCACCTGAAATGAGATCAATGACTGCTTCACCATCGAGAATGAACCCGGGCTCCACTGCTTCGGCTAACGACGGTTCATCCAGCATGATGATTTGAGTGACGTCACCGCAATAGCGCGCCACTTCATTCTCAAGTGCAAGAACATGAGATCGAACAGCTTGCAAAGCTAGAGGGAACGCAATGTCAGCATCAAGACCCAAACGCAGTAATTGTGTTCCGAGAGTCACTGGCCCAACGAATTGCCATTTCACAACATCAACGCCGCGATTGCGTTGATGGAATGTTGCGAGAAATTGTTCAAACGCGCCGTATGACTCTGATGACAAATCCGTGGTGACGAACTGGTCGACATCAAGTTGAGAAACATCAACACTGATGCCTCCGTACTGTCCGACTGAAACGCCTTCAATACCAACGAGCGCCTGAGCGATCATTCCTTCTGCCGGATTCAAACGAGGCAGCGATGGAATGGTGGGAATATCTGTTGAAGACCAGACGAAATCGAGGGCCTCAGAGACACTGCGGTGAGGAAGACTGCCGATTCCGAAGGTGGCGCCTGGCCGAATCAGACTCATGATTTTCTCTGGCATTTCGTCACCCCCTCCCAGTGGTTGCCACCATTGGTAGCAGTCTTTCCACCACTGTCACGAACCGTGGATTACCGAAAATGTCCCTCGCTGGGGCAGGCTATAAACATGGCAGTTGCCCCCCGAATCACTCCATCACGCGTCCTGCTTGGCATCGCCGTTGCTGCATGGATATTGCTGGGATTCTCCTCGCCATGGCAGTTTCTCGCCGACGATGCGACAACGGCAACATCAGTTGCTCTTCTTGTGTGGGGTTGGGCATTGTGGCTGGTGACTGCAATTGAATTACTGGTTCCCTCGCCACTATCGCTCACCGCTATTCGGTGCGTCACGCCCATCGCTGTTGTTGCATCACTCATCTCTGTCTCGCCACTCGCGGTCTTTGCGTCAATCGTGATGTTGATGATTGGATTTTCTCCGCTCTTTGCCGACATCATGGTGCAAGGCGGCGCTTATGGCGAGGAAAGACGATTCGCACTTCGAACGCCAGTGCCACAAATGTTGCCCACCGTCATTGCATGGGGTGTTCTGAGTTTTACTCTCATCGGCGGGACTCTCTACATCACGTCCGAGAAGTACGTCATTGGAATTCCACTTGCGATTATCGGGGTTGTTCTTTCAACACGAGTACCAAAACTGTTGCACCGACACTCTCGCCGTTGGTTGGTGATTGTTCCCGCAGGAATCGTGATTCACGATCACCTAGTGCTTGCTGAAACAGTCATGTCACCTCGATCAAAAATTGCATCACTCACCGTCGTTCCCGAGGCAGGAGAATCAGCAGACTTCACCGGAGGAGTTGCTGGCCCACGAATGGCTGTTCAGCTTCGCGAAGCAGACAAGATTGTTCTGTCACGAATCACGGCAAAAATTCTCGGCACCACCGAAGCACTTCATGTCACCACGTTCAGTGTTGCGCCACGCCGACTAAACGCCGCGCTGGCTGAAATCAAGCTGTAACGATTCCACCACCGAGAACAACGGTGTCGGTGTCGTCGTAGAACACCACGGTTTGACCTGGCGCAATGCGTCGAGTTGCTCTCGCCCACTTCAACGAATATCCATCGTTGGACTTTTGCAATCGCGCCAATGAACGTTCGCCGTGGGCGCTTCCCTGCACCAAGACATCGTGCGACAGCACAAAATCTTCATCATCGTCATGCGGCCACACCAATGACCCCACAGGGGTCTCCGAAACAAACAATTGGGCTTCATCACCCACTGTGACTCGACGTGATGGCACATCAACGGCCACCACATAACGCTTGTCGCCGCCACCTAAACCAAGTCCGCGCCGTTGACCAAGTGTTACCAGCTCCACTGCAGGAACTTCTCCCACCTTCTTGCCATCGCCATCAACAACATCGGCTGCATTGAACGTGAGTCGTGGTTCAAGGAATCCTGCGCGGCCAATGGTGGATCCAATGAAGCACACATCTTGGCTATCTGGCTTCGATGCAGTACGTAATCCTGCACGTGCTGCTTCGCTACGCACCTCGGACTTCTCCATGTTTCCAACTGGGAACAACACATAGTTCAAGTCAGCCCCCGCCAACATGTGCACCACATAGCTCTGATCTTTTTGTGCGTCCTCGCCACGAGCCAGTCGAGGGCGACCATTGAAGTCAACGATTCGCGCGTGGTGTCCAGTTGCCACCGCATCAAAGCCGAGAGTCCTGCCGCGTTCTATAAGGCGATCGAACTTCAGATGTCGATTGCATTCGATGCATGGGTTGGGAGTGGTGCCTGCAACGTGCGATGCAACATATGGCTCAACGACATGCTGATTGAAATCTTCAGAGAAGTTGAACACCAAGTGGTCGACGCCAACTTGCTGTGCAACACGACGCGCATCATCAACATCTGAAACGGAGCAGCAACCAGTGTCGCTCTCGCCACCCCACAAACGCATGGTGACACCGACAACTTCATGTCCTTGCTCTTTCAAAATAAGTGCGGCAGCAGAAGAATCGACACCACCAGACATTGCAACAAGGATTTTCATTTCTGTGCCGCCAATAATCTCTCAGCAGCCTTCACTGTTGCATCGACAGCTTTCACCACATCTTCTTCTGTTGTGGTGTGGCCCAAACTGAATCGCAGCGAACCTTTGATTCGCGATGCAGGAAGCCCCATGGCCTCCAAAACATGCGATGGTTCCATTGCGCCGCTTGCACAAGCCGATGCAGCCGATACGCAGACGCCTTCTGTATCAAGCAAATACAACAACGATTCGCTCTCTAAACCTTCAAGGCACACATGAGCCGTGCCTGCACTGCCATGTCCGCTGGGCAATGTAGGAACTGCACACGAGATTCGAGTCGTGAGACCAGTGATTAACGAATCACGCAACGCGCGAATACGTGCGACTTCAGAATCTCGATGCTGATCTGTGACCTGCAGCGCAGCTGCGGTGCCCACAATTCCTGCAACATTGTGCGTTCCGCTTCGCCGATCACGCTCTTGTCCACCACCAAGAATCAAAGGTTCAAGAGTGACTCCCTCTCGCACCACCATCACACCAACACCTTTTGGTCCACCAAACTTGTGTGCCGACAATGTCAAAACATCGACATGTGGCCAAATGTTGCGCAGGTCTGTCCAACATGCAGCTTGCACAGCATCAGTGTGCAGCACCGCACCTTCTGCGCGACCACGCACTGCGTGCGACACCTGTTCAATGTCATTGATGGCGCCTGTTTCATTGTTGATGGCCATCACTGACACCACAGACACATCACTTGTCTCTGCCAACACTTGTCGCATCACCGATGGATCAACGGGGCCATCTGCCGTAATTGGCACAACAACGCCGCCAACATGTTCAACGCAATGCAATACGGCGTGATGTTCGCTTGCCGTACACACCGCTTGACCACCACGTCGACGAACAGTTCCGAGAATTGCGGAGTTCGCACCTTCTGTGCCACCACTCGTGAAGACAATTTCGCCAGGGCGACAACCGATAACGGAGGCAACCACGTCGCGCGCTTCATCAACAGCACGACGCGCCTCGCGCGCGAACTTGTGTGAGCCCGAGGGGTTTGCATACACAACGTCGCCAAAGGGCTCCATTGCCTCGCGGGCCTCAGGTCGAAGCGGAGACGTGGCGGCATGATCGAGATAGACGTACTTCATCTCGCTCTTACCGCTTGCCATACGCCTCAGGCTACCGATGCCAGGTATTGAGAGTGGGCGTGGTGGACTATGGCTGTGGCCGACTCAACTCAACCATCTGCATATGGGGACGCCTTTGCAGACATCTACGACGAGTGGTACGCGACTCTCACCGATGATGATTTCGTAGCGGCCATTGCGCGTCGGCTTCCTGCTTCGCCTGCGAGAGTGCTCGAGCTGGGCGTCGGCACCGGTCGACTGATTCAAAAACTTGTGACACAACGCAAACCAATCGTTGATTCTTTTGTTGGTACTGATGCGTCAGAAAAGATGCTGCAGATCGCTCGTCGTCACGGCATCGACGAGATTGCATCACTGGAATGCAGCGACTTCTCTCGCCATGTTCCGTCAGGACCATTTGATGCAGTCTTTGTTGGGTACAACACTTTGTTCAATCTCGCCAATGAGAACGACATCGCGTCTTGCCTCGCTCTTGTCGCCAATGTGCTGGCTCCGCGCGGATTCTTCATGTGTGACCTTGTCATTCCACATGGCGATGACACTGAAGAGTTTTCAGAAGAAAGAACAATGGCAAACGGCGATGTCGTCACCAGCAACAGTCGGCACGAACCCCACTCTCGCCGCATCTCAGGTTCGTTTGTCCAGCACACCATGAACGGCGAGAGCATCACCAGACCATGGACTGTCCACTATGTCTTGCCCCACCAACTTGATGACCTCGCATCTCGCGCTGGACTTCGCCTCATTGAACGAACAGCAGATGGAAATGGTTCCGAGTTCACCGCTGATTCATCTCGACACATCAGTACGTACGTCCTGGGGTAAACGTCACGCAAATACACAGAGGGCTCCACAAAATGGGCCCCAATCCGACCTATCCTGAAAGCACCGTGAGTCAACTACGCCTCAATCTCCTCACCGGCCGCTGGGTCACAGTGGTTCCGAATCGCGCCAAGCGCGCGACTGACTTTGCACCGCGTTCACCGCAGGTAGAAACAGACACCGATAGCGAGTGCCCGTTCTGTCCAGGATCTTCTCGCCCCGACGCACCACTGTTTGAACAGCACGATGACGATGGCAACTGGAAAATGCGTGTTGTGCCAAACCGATTCCCCGCTTTTGAAGGTGATGAATCACTTGCTGTTCGTAACTTGGGCCCAGTTCACGTGATGGCTGAGGCCAGCGGTACGCACGAAGTGTTTGTGTTTGCTCCTGATCACACCGTGCGACTCGACATGTTCTCAGACGAAAAAATCAAAGAACTCATGAGCGCTTTGAAGAGTCGCTTTGTTGCACACGCCAACACGCCAAACATTCGCTACACCCAAGCAATCGTCAACCATGGACGTGAAGCAGGTGCATCACTCGCCCACCCACACGGTCAGCTTCTAGGTCTTCCGTTCGTGCCAGGCGAGATTCTTGAAGAAGAACGTGCGTTTGAACGTTTCAAGGGCGGATGCATTGTGTGCACCACCGTGGAAGCCGAAACAGATGCAGAACGTTTTGTTCTAGACAACGAGCATGCCGTTGTTATCTGTCCGTTCTGGAGCTCTAGCCCATACGAACTTCTCATCATGCCGAAAGCGCATCATCAACACCTCACAGATGCTTCAGATGAAGCGCTGACAGCCGTTGGAATCGCCATTCGAGATTCACTTGCTCACTTAGTGCGTGCACTTGGTGACATTGCATTCAACTTGGTCTTCCACACCGCTCCGTCACATCACGAGGGCATGTATCACTGGCACGCACATTTGTGGCCAAAGCTCACCACCGCTGCTGGCTTTGAACGCGGTACTGGTGTGATGATCAACATCGTGTCACCTGAAACCGCTGCAGCAGAGTTACGCAACGTGTCGGTGCAGGCATAACTCGTGGGCAAGATTCGCGTCTCCATTGACATCGATGCCACACCGCAGAAGGTGTGGGAAATCGTTGAACCTATCGAGCGCCACATTGACTGGATGGCAGATGCCGTCGCCATTCGTTTTCACACAGACCAAACACGTGGCACAGGAACAAAGTTCTTCTGCGACACCAAAGTTGGCCCCATCAAGTTGGTGGATGTCATGACCATCACTGCGTGGGAACCTGAAAAAGTCATGGGTGTCACACATACTGGCGTTGTCACTGGCACAGGTGAATTCACTCTCGAACCAATTGGCACCACCGGCACACGCTTTACATGGACCGAGTCGCTTGATTTCCCATGGTGGCTTGGTGGTCCGCTTGGCGCGCTTGTTGGTGGACAAATTGTGATGAAGGCAATCTGGCGCCGCAACTTGCGCGAGTTGAAGAAACTCGTCGAAGCCGCTTAAACAAACAAGCGAATCAGGGCTGTTGTTCCGACGCCCAACACGATGATGACTGCAAATGGCAATTTCTTCCATGTTGCCAATGCCGCCACCGCAAGACCCGCAGCACGAGCGTCAATACCGATTGTTTGACCAACTGTGAAGGTGTCTTTCGCGATGAGACCAGCCAGTAGCGCAGCAGGGATGAGCAGCAAACACCGTTCCAGCACTGGTGGCATTGCCCGCTGCCCCACAATGACGGCACCTAGCAGTTTGAAGCCATACGACACCGCCGCTAATGCAAAGATAAACGCCCAACTCATGGCGCACCATCGCTGACATCCTGCGGCAACGATTCGCCACGACTAATTCCAAATAACATTCCGAATGCGGACACAAGAATCGGTAGCCCAATCGGCATGAACGGAGCCAACAGCACCGCGGCGGCCGCACCGAAGAGTGCTGCTCGGCGACCAACGGTGGTTCGCAAATGTGGCGCCAACATTGCAACAAACATCACGGGGAATGCGGCATCTAAACCAAAATCACTGGGATTGATGTTTGAACCGATCACCGCACCAAGAAAAGTGCCGCCACACCAACTTGCATAAAGAATCGGTGCCGACACCCAAAAGGCCGTGTGTCGCGATGAATCATCATCTTCTGCAGTGACCAACGCCGTGGTTTCATCAATCACCCACTGAGCTCCAATTAAACGAATCGGCAACGGGCTTCGACGAAGAACGGGCGACAACGCCAACCCGTACACAGCATTACGCCCGGCCAATAAGACTGCACCACCCATTGCACTGGCTGCAGTTCCTCCGGAGGCGAACACGCTGACTGCCGACATTTGCGACGCACCGGTGAAGACCAACAACGACATCACGGTTGCTTGGGCAACTGACGCATCTGCAGTCACTGCGAGCACACCAAATGACATGCCAAAAATAAGAAAAGCAACACCAATGATGAGAGACGCACTGATGAATCGACGCGCGTCTGGCGCGCGAAAGACATTCACGTTATGAACCAGAGAAGGTGGCTTTACCAGGACCGTTCTCAAGGAAGCTCTTCACGCCCACTTGACTGTCATTCGTTCCAAACACTTCAACAAATGCGTCAATCTCAAGACGCAGTCCTTCTTCCAGTGTTGTGTTCATACCGGCATCAACAACGCGCTTGATAATTCGAGACGCCTGGGCTGCGCCACCAGCGATTGCTTGTGCAAGCTCTTGTGAACGAACCATCAATTGATCTGCTTCAACAACTTCATCTGCCAAACCAATACGAAGCGCTTCGTCTGATTTCACTTGGCGCCCCGTCATCATGAGTTCTTTTGCTCGGCTAGAACCAACTAATCGTGGCAGGCGTTGCGTGCCGCCACCACCAGGAATAATGCCCAACAAGATTTCTGGTTGACCAAAGACTGCCTTTGTTGAGGCGATGCGATAGTCGCATGCCATTGCCAATTCACAACCACCGCCAAGCGCATAGCCACTGATGGCTGCAATAGTGAATCCTGGCAGTGCAGCAACCGCATTCAATGTCTTGTGGAATTGATGACCAATGGTGTTTGCTTCGGTTGGTCCACCAAATTCAGAGATCTCAGCACCAGCAGCAAACAAACGCTCGCCACCGGTGAAGACGATGGAATGTGCGGCGAGAACGGCGGGACTGGTAACAGCCTCATGCAAACGCTGCAGCATTGCTGTTGATAGCGCATTCACTTTGGGCGAATTGAGAGTGAGAACAACGACTCCGCGTGAAGGAGACTCAACGAGAACCAAATCTTGATGTGACATCTACGCACCAACGCCTTTCAACATTTCATCTGCGGCGGACCACGGATCAATCGAACGATTCAAGACGCCGTTCTGCAGAGAGTCCCAACGGTCACCCGTGCAGATGTCGCGCGCACGTTGTTCAAGACGGCGCGCAACAATTTCACGAAGTTCTTCACGCAAACGGAATTCACGACGCTTCACAAGTTCGCCCGATTGTTCAATCGTTGCACGATGTTCGCGAATGGCATCCCACAATGCAGGCACACCCTCTCCGGTATTTCCCACGGTGGCAACAATTGGTGGACGCCATGCATCGTGCGGCAAATCGCTGAGTTCCAACATTTGTTCAATGTCGCGACGTGTTTCTTCCACGCCTTTACGGTCGGCCTTGTTGATAACGAAGATGTCGGCAATCTCCATGAGGCCAGCTTTGTTGGCCTGCACAGAGTCGCCCCACCCCGGGTTCAACACAACAACGGTGGTGTCGGCCTTGCCGGCAATTTCTACTTCCACCTGGCCAACTCCAACGGTCTCCACCAATATCCATTCACGACCCACCGCATCCAACATGCGAATTGCTTCTGGCGTGGACAACGACAGACCACCTAGGTGACCGCGCGTTGCCATCGAACGAATAAAGACGCCGGGGTCCGTTGCGTGATCTTGCATGCGAACTCGGTCACCGAGAATGGCGCCGCCAGTGAACGGAGACGATGGGTCGATTGCAAGAACCGCAACTTCCATCTCTTGTGCACGAAGATGCTTGATGACTGCGCTGGTGAGTGTGCTCTTTCCTGCACCTGGCGCACCCGTAATTCCGACGGTGTAGCCCTTGCCACCTCGCTGATATGCAAGTCGGCCGACTTCACGGGCCACCACGTCGCCACGCTCTAGCAGTGACAACACGCGAGCCAATGCAGCTCTGTCGCCTGCGCACGCCGCATCAAACAGCGCTTGGGGACTCAGGTTGCGACGACTCACTTACGCGACCTGCACAACCTCGGTGACGCCATCAATGCGATCACGCATAATGCGCTCGATGCCGGCCTTCAATGTTTGATCGGATGCAGGGCAGGTGGTGCATGCACCCGTCAAGGTGACGGTGACAATGCCTGTTGCTTCATCGACCTCACGCAAGATGATGTCTCCACCATCGGCTTGCAGTGCTGGCCTAATGACCTCAATTGTCTCTTCGACCTGTTGACGCATTGTCATGCAGTCCTCCAATTCACTGGAAACGATACCTACCCGCATGCCCTGCTCGCCTACGCTCGGAGACATGTTCGCTCATCAAGGTGGCTGGGACGAGTTCCTCTACGCTGCGGTCCCCATTGCCCTCATTGCGGGGCTATTGCGATTGGCCACCACCAGAGCACGCAAGCTTCCGCCGCCGCCTGTGGAAAGCCCTACGACTGACGAATCCGACTAATTGAGGCGCCGAGGCCAGCAAGTCGCCCCACGATGTCGTCATATCCACGGTCGATGTGGAAGACATCGTGAATCTCGGTGATTCCAGGCGCCGCAAGTCCAGCCACAACAAGGGCCGCACCGGCACGAATATCTGGTGCAACAACGGTGGCGCCGTGCAGATGTTCCACCCCGCGCACCACTGCATGGTGTCCATCAATGGTGATGTCGGCACCCAACTTGCGTAGTTCTTCCACATAACGGAATCGACCTGGATACAAATTCTCCGTCACGATTCCCACGCCATCTGCAATAGACAACATCGCAACAACCAGTGGTTTGTAGTCCGTCGCGACACCTGGATACGGCAACGTGGAGACATCAATGGAGTGAAGACGTTCTGGTGCGGTAGCCGTGATGCCATCAGTGTCGATGTGGAATGCGATTCCCATGTCTGCGAATCGAGACAACATCATTCCCATGTGTTCTGCAACTGCGCGGGCTACGCGAACAGTGCCACCGCACATCGCAACGGCAGCGATGTATGTTGCGGCCTGCACACGGTCGGTGACAACTTCGTGAGTGACTGCTTGCAACGATGACGGCGCAACACCAGAGACAACAAGTGTTGAAGTCCCAACACCGTCAATACGCGCACCCATCTTCTTCAACATGTCGCACAAGTCGACAATTTCTGGCTCGCGTGCGGCATTACGAATAGTGGTTGTTCCCTCCGCAAGCACTGACGCCATCAAGATATTTTCTGTTGCGCCGACACTGGGGAAATCAAACTCAACATCTGCACCTTGCAGGCGTGTGCACCGACCAACGATTCCGTCGGCGGTGACATCGAATGTTGCACCCATGGCTTCAAGACCGCGCAAGTGCATGTCAATCGGACGTCCGCCGAAATCATCGCCGCCCGGAAGTGCAATATCAATCTGCCCGAATCGCGACAACAACGGTCCCACGAGATTCACCGATGCACGGATGCGATCCGCCAACTCAAACGGCGCAACTGGAGTGATGTTGCCCAAGTTACGAATAATGAGGTGTTGCCCCACCTCTCCTGCGGGCGCTGGCGCCGTGTGAATCTCAAGCCCGACGGCCGTCAGCAGATCGGCCATGATGGCAACGTCATCAATCACGGGGACATTCGTCAGCACGTATTGGCCGTCTGCCAACAAGGTGGCAGCCATCAATTTCAATACTGAATTCTTGGCACCGGGAACAACAACTTCGCCAGAGAGCGGGCCACTATGGCTTGCGACGATGATGTCGGTTTCGCGGTTCGACTCATCGGACATACGTATCAGTATGCTCCCGCCGTGCCCTCCAATGGGAGTACCTCCCGAATTCGCTTGCCCCAGTGGGCCTCCCCCAGCGAATCGTTCACGCCCCGACAGAGGCGGATTCTTGTCTTGATGGCATTGGCATCGATGTCGTCAGCGTTCGTCAACACCCTCTTCACTCAGACTGTCGCATACGCCGCCGATGAATTCGGAATCAACAATTCAGGGCAAGGAATTGGCGCTGCCATTGTTCGTTGGGGCATTGTCATCTGTCTGCCCATTGTTGCTTTTGCAGACCGACACGGGCGTCGCCCCACCATGATTGCAATGGCGTGGATTGCACCAGTTGTCTGCGCTCTCGGAGCATTGTCGCCATCATTTTCATTTCTCGTTGCGACACAAACAATTGGACGACCACTTGGGTTGACTTTGGACATCCTGATTGGCGTTGTTGCAATTGAAGAGATGCCGCGAAATGCGCGCGCGTATGCCACTGGTTTTCTTGCTGTACTCAGCGGATTAGGAGCAGGTATCGCCGTTGCGTCATTACCTCTTGCCGACATCAGCGATACGTCTTGGCGTTATGTGTACGTGGTGACACTGGTGTGGCTCGTCGTTGCAGTTGCATTGATGAAGTGGCTTCCAGAGTCGCAACGGTTTGAGAAACATCACAACATCAGCACCGAAGCTCACGTAGCCGCACGAACTGCCCTTCGCGCCACGATCGGTCGCATATGTTCGGTTGTCTTTCTCACCAACTTGTACATCGCCACAGCTTCAATCTTTCAAAATCGATATCTAAAAGAGGACCGTGGATACTCGGCACTACTTGTTGCGCTCTTCACCACCGCCACGAGTGCACCTGCTTCTCTTGGGTTGATTGTGGGCGGTCGCATCGCAGATGAACGTGGCCGTCGCATCTTGGGCGCCACCATGGTTCCGCTTGGCGCATTGTTGCTTGCGCTGTCGTTCAACACATCTGGCACCACCATGTGGGTTGTTGCCATCGCAGGCGGACTCGCATTCGGGGTCTCGTATCCCGCGATGGCCGTCTATCGCGGCGAGCTCTTCCCCACTGTGGTACGCAGTCTTGCTGGCGGCATTATCATGACGTCGGCGTTAGTGGGCGGAAGTGTTGGCCTCATCGCTGGTGGTCGCATTATCGACACTGGCATTGCATACGGAACCGTGATGTTGTGGTTGGTGACGGGCCCTGTGATTGCGTCACTCATTGTGTGGTTTAAATATCCAGAGACGGCGCATCTGGAATTGGAAGAAATTAATCCTGCTGATTTGCTGCGCTGAGTTGCGACACCCAGTCGGCCGCCACATCTGCCACCACTGCATCTTTCCGAGCTAATTCGTGACGCGCATTCTCTACCCACTGCCATGTCACTGACCCAGGAACAGTTGCGAAGGCGTTCGTTAATTCTTCGGGCGAGCCGAAATCATCTTTCGTTCCGCTGATACACAACGTGGGAACAGAAACTCGCGGCAAATGTTCAGTTCGCAATGATTCTGGTTTCTTTGGTGGATGAAGCGGATATGACACGAGGACGAGTCCAGCAACGTGAAGAGGATCATTCTCGTCTGCGACCGCCATAGAACACATGCGACCACCCATTGACCGCCCACCAATCACCAATGACGATGTTTCAACACCTAACGAAGAAGCGAATGCTCGAACTTCATCCTTCACGCATTGCACCAACACCGGAGCTTTGTCCGGGAACGACTTTCCAGCTTTGCGATATGGAAAATCAACTCGCGCAACAGGCAATGGCTGAAGTGCTTCTTCCATTGCGATAAGTGATGAATGCGTTGACGACGAGCCAGAGCCTGGAAACAAGACAACGCCCGTCACCAGCGTCACAAAGCCTCCAACAAGATGCGTCTCGCTTCAGTGACATCCATGATGAGCTTGCCCGCATTCTTCTCGTTACCACCATGGTCTGGGTGAACTGCCCGCAATCTCTCGCGATAGCGCGATGTAATTTCGCGCTTGCTTGGCTTCACAGTTCCACCGGGGAATCCAAGAACATCAAGTGCCCATGCACGCGGATCTGCCAACGCTGCTACTGACGAAGACTTTGAACCCGCAAGATATGCAATGAATGACGGACCAATGGGGCCACGCCACGTGAATGCTCGACGCATAACAGGGATGAGAGACGCACGAACCTGAGGGTCGAGTCGTTCCAACGCATACAGCGAACCCAACACCTGTTGCAGTGGAGTGCCACTGCTGTTCATTTCAAATTCAATGGTGTCCCCTGCGCCCAACATACGGTGCGTGCTGTAGGTGAGGCCGTGGCGGTCCACTTGAAACCGATGACGCAATCGCGGTTGTACCACTCGAGTGCCGCGTTCAATCTCTGACAACAAACGCTGCAAGTCAACGTGCAGGTCTTCGTCGACATCTTTCACGTGCACTGCAAGCACTGCGCCCAACAAGATGCCACCGAAACCTGGTGCTGGGTCAACGGGTAGATACAAATGGCCCAGCGACAATCGGCGAGTAGGCGCAATTGGCCGCGAGTGAAAGATCTCGAGTTCGGCCAACAACATGACCGTGACGCTATCTAGCCACCTGACATGGACACTCCCTTGACTCTGTTCTGTGTGACACACCCATTCGAGAAACTGCGAATGCATCAAGAGATTGCACCCACGTGCAATCAGCAACCGAGCCAGACCGGCCACGGTGCTTGCGATATCGGCATCACTGCCGGTGTCGGATGCGACGGTGGCGATACACGTTGGCTCCGTACAAGCACAGGTCGGTCACTGACAACAGGAGAACCGACTATGAAAGATCCCCGTTATGGCAATAAGCCGCCCGACAACGCAGACGAGTTTCGGATGCGTCTCACGCGTGTCGATATCGACCGCATTCTTCATTACACACACCCAATTCCAAACATGCGGGGCTTAACGCAGAAATTTCTCGACGAGAACTATCCAGGTGGACGCTTGCAGACATTCATGGCGGTCTTCAAGGAAGCAAAGATTCTGCTTCGCGGCGGCTCGGTCGGTGGGCGTTGTCACTGGAAATTGAAACACCTGTACTACAGCAGTCGAACGAATTTTTTCGTTGAATGGGATGACGACGTCACAGAAGACGACAACTTGTTTTACGGCGGCTACCAGTTCCTGCGTCCGCTCAGTGATTTCTTAGAACCGACTGAGGAATGATTCAGTCACAATCATTTCGCGAATGACACTTCGCGATTCTTTGAAACCATGACCCTCGCCGTCCATGATTTCCAACTGAATGTTGCCGCCGGCAGCTCGAACGACGTTCTGCAACCGTTGCGAATGAACCAACGGGACCGACCTGTCTTGGTCACCATGGAAAATCAGCGTTGGAACCTTTGCAATGCGATGCGCATACGTCAATGGAGTCCGCGCATGCAAGATGGGATCGTTCGGTCCGACCGCACCCAATAGTTCTGGCATGTAGTGCGTCTCAAACGGGTCATCACCCCGCATCAACTCGGAAAGATCAACCACCGGATACGACAACACCATGCCAGCAACGTTGTCTGGCAAACGAGCTGCGGTGTTGAGTGCTGTGAGTCCACCTGCACTGCCGCCTATCAACACGGTGCGCTCTGGTCTGTAACCAAATACTCGTTGCACATGTTGCAACACCGCACATGTGTCGTCAGTGTCAACTTCTCCCCAACCACCGTGCAGGGCCAACAAAAATTCACGGCCGTGCCCGGTTGACCCGCGATGGTCTACAACAGCAACAGACCAACCGCGTGAAATCCAGAAAGACAGTCGTGGACGAAACGTGACTTGCCACTGATCTATTGGTCCACCGTGCACCCACACAATCAATCCATAGGGATGCTTTGCCGAGCGATACAGCCGATACGGAACAACAACGCCATCATGTTCTGCTTCATGAACTGATGGCTCCACAAGTTCTGCATCAATTTCTGGCGTGGTCCACAATTCGTCGCCGCTACTGGCAACAATGGTTCTCGTTGGAGTTTCCAATTGCGATACGTCATACACCACAACTTGTTGCGGAGTGCGCGCACCAGACCGCAGAGCGCACAAGGTGTTTTCTTCCCACGACACGCAACCGTGGACAGCGCGACCAATCATGTGACGCTGTTCTGTCACTCTGTCGTACACCCACAATGAACCGAATCCATTTTCGTTTCGCGTGTACGCAACTTTTGTTCCATCTGTGTTGAAACACCAAGTGCGTTGTCCAGGACCCCATGTTGGGCCACCGTGTTCGCACTCATCTTCAATCACGACATCATGAGAAACAATTCCGTCTGCAAGGATGCGCACGTTGTTGACGCCAGTTCTGTCATCGATGTATCCAAAACTGTTTCCCGCGGTACTGAATCGTGGTTGCTGCATTGACACACCAGGTGACACTGGTTCTGGATACACGGTGCTTTGCGTCCATGGCATGTGCGGTCGCTCCCACGTGACACACATTCCGTCCGACCCCGCACACGCATCAACCGCGAAATCCTTTGCTTCGTACACCATCCACGGGTCACCAGAATCCGCGTGACAGCCCCACAACTGTTTCCAATCTGCAATCGCATAGACGGACCGATTCATGTAATCGAATACGGGAGTTGACCACGACCGCGTGATGTCGAACGGCAATCGACGAAGCGGTCCCGGCGTGTCGTTGGTCACGGGAATCGCAACAATCCCATCGGACTTGGTCACCACGAAGACTCGCTTGCCATCGTTGTCCCACACGTGGACGCCGCCAGACAGCCCACGACCTGTGGTTGGCATGGGGTCAAGTAGCAACACCGTCTCGTGTTCAGGCGACCCAACAGGCCACATGACAAGTCGTGTGAGCGCCCCCGACACTGCTGGTTCTGACACCACCGCTGACACCCATTGGCCACCAGGGCGCACGCGAGTGTCTGTGATCTCGCGAGCCGCGAGACACAGTTGGAGGGGTATCTGAGGCACCCCGCAAGGCTAACGAGCGAACTACGGTGGACTCATGCCTACAGAGCGTCCAGACCGCAACCTTGCACTTGAACTTGTCCGCACCACCGAATCAGCCGCCATGGCCGCATCACGTTGGGTGGGTCGAGGCGACAAAATCGGAGCCGACGGCGCAGCCGTTGATGCCATGCGTACCGTTCTCGCCACCGTGCCAATGTCCGGTGTTGTTGTCATTGGTGAAGGCGAAAAAGACGATGCCCCCATGTTGTTCAACGGTGAAGAAGTGGGCGACGGCTCTCACCCACTCACCGACGTCGCAGTTGACCCCATTGACGGAACCTCACTCACCGCTTCAGGTCGCGGCAACGCCATCTCAGTGATCGCAGTATCTGAACGCGGCACCATGTACGACCCGGGTCCGTGCTTCTACATGGAAAAGATTGCAGTTGGCCCAGATGCGGTTGGCTCTATCGACATCACTGCTTCCCCCACGCAGAACCTCAAGTGGATTGCAAAAGCAAAAGGTGAATCAGTACGTGACCTCACCGCAATGATCCTCGACCGCCCACGACACGACGATTTGATTGAAGAAGTTCGTCGCAGTGGTGCGCGAATCAAGTTGATCTCTGATGGCGACATCTTCTCGGCCATTGCAACCGCGTGGCCAAACGCCGGTGTTGACGTGATGTTCGGAATTGGTGGCACACCAGAAGGTGTTGTTGCTGCAGCCGCATTGAAGTGCATGGGTGGAGAAATTCAAGGCCGCTTGTGGCCTCGCAACGATGCCGAACGTGCTGACGCACTCGCACAGGGATACAACCTCGACCAAATTCTCACCACCAACGATTTGGTGAAGGGCGACAACTGCTTCTTCGCCGCCACCGGTGTCACCGATGGTGAATTGCTGAAGGGCGTTCGCTTCACACCAGGACTCGTACACACCCAGAGCCTCGTGATGCGTTCACGCAGCGGAACAGTGCGTTTGATTGACGCACAACACCGACTCGACAAGATCGGTGAATTCTCCGCTGTCGACTACAGCTGAGTAAACGAAAAAGGGCCGTGCGCACCTACTCAGCACACGACCCCTTCCCTGCGAAGAAAAACGACCCTACTTATCGTCTTTCTTGTTGCGCTCTTCTTCAGCGATCTTCTCTTCGAAGAAGTCCGCATCTTGCTTCCACGTTCCAGAGCGCTTCATTTCTCGCATCTTGCTGACACTTGAGGAGAGACTGCTGAACGCGAGGTTCGCACCGTCTCCGCTTGCGGAGAATGCCTGAATATTTCCGTGCTTCATTCCCATTCCGCTTGCATCGCCGTATGCATCGAGTGCTGCTGACAAGAACACGAAGGTCCAGCCTTGCTTTTCACACTCAGCAATGAGTTTCTTCACTTTTGACAAGGTGTATTCCGAGCTCTCGTTTTCTTCACCGTCGGTGATGGTGACAAACACGATGTCTTCAGCCGGAAGCGAATTCTGTGCGCGCAATTCATTGTTGGTTCGTGCACGCGCAATCAGCAAACCCGTTGCATCCAACAACGGTGTGCCACCGCGTGGAACATAAGTGTCACTGGTGAGATCCACCATTTCATCAATGGGAACCCCCGACGCAATGATGTCCTGACGGTTTTCAGTGTCGAACTGCACAAGCGTTACTCGCACATCTGAACCTTCTTTTCGCTGCTGGCGAATGAAGGTGTTGTAGCCGCCAATGACATCGTTTGCGATGGAGGACATTGATCCGGAACGGTCGAGAAGAACGTAAATATGGGTGTTTGTGCTTGCTGTGGTCATGGCGTGTCCTTTGCCTATGGTCACCCCCGATTAAGGTGATGTGTACCATTATTACGAAGGGGTGTGTCAGAGCAGCCTGAATGAGTAAACCCAATGAATGTAGGCGTTGAAGCCTGAGGAGACGGCAGAGCCGGCTAGTTAGTGAGCGTTGGTACCGAGGCCACCGGCAGCTGACAAGCGAGCATGCGCACGGCGCAAGTCTGCTTCTACTTCTGCTGAGTGTTCGCCGCGCATTTGCTCTTCAGCGCGAGCTTTCGCAGCTTGTGCGCGTGCAACGTCGATGTCTTGTTCGAGTTCTGCAGCGTCCGAGAGGATGGTGACATGATCTGCACCAACTTCAACGAAACCAAGGTGGATCGCCAAGTTCTGAATGGTTCCATCAGCGAGGTACACGCGTGTGTGGTTCTCGGTGAGTGCACCAAGAAACGCGGCGTGACCTGGAAGGAAAGCGACTTCGCCACCTTCAAGGGTGCGAGTGATCACCTGAGTAGCTTCTCCTGAAAAGAGAATCCGCTCGGGTGATACCACCTCTACACGCATTGCGCCGTTGGAGTCAGCCATTATGCGTTCTCCTGAAGAGCCTTTGCCTTCGCGAGCACTTGCTCAACTGAACCAACGTTGAGGAATGCCTGTTCTGGCACTTCGTCAAGTTCGCCGTTGATGAGTGATTCGAATGACTCCACTGTTTCGGCAACTGGAACGTATTCGCCCTTCACACCGGTGAAGACTTCAGCAACATAGAACGGCTGCGACAAGAAGCGCTGCACCTTACGTGCACGAGACACGATGAGGCGGTCTTCTTCGGACAATTCGTCGAGACCGAGAATTGCGATGATGTCTTGAAGTTCCTTGTAGCGCTGGAGAATTTCCTGCACACGACGTGCCACTGCGTAGTGACGATCGCCAACGGTCTCTGGTGTGAGAATTGTTGATGTCGACGCAAGTGGGTCCACTGCTGGGTAGATACCAAGCGATGCAATGGAACGTGAAAGCTCTGTTGTCGCATCCAAGAAGGTGAACGTAGTGAACGGCGCTGGGTCGGTGTAGTCGTCAGCAGGAACGTACACAGCCTGCAGCGACGTAATTGAACGTCCGCGGGTTGATGTAATGCGCTCTTGCAACTGGCCCATTTCGTCAGCGAGTGTTGGCTGGTAACCCACAGCTGATGGCATACGACCAAGAAGTGTTGACACTTCAGATCCGGCCTGCACGAAACGGAAGATGTTGTCGATGAACAACAACACGTCCTGGTTCTGCACGTCACGGAAGTACTCGGCCATTGTCAAAGCTGAGAGAGCAACGCGAAGGCGCACGCCTGGTGGTTCGTCCATCTGACCAAACACCAGTGCAGCTTTTTCGAATACTCCAGACTCTTCCATTTCAAGACGAAGGTCTGTTCCTTCACGTGTGCGCTCACCAACACCGGCGAACACAGACACACCTCCGTGCTTTGACGCCACGCGGTTAATCATTTCGGTAATGAGAACGGTCTTGCCCACTCCTGCACCACCGAACAAGCCGATCTTTCCACCAGCGAGGTATGGGGTGAGAAGGTCGATGACCTTAATACCGGTTTCGAACATGCGCTTTGATGGCTCGAGTGTGTCGAACGCTGGCGCTGAACGGTGGATGTCCCAACGCTCGATGTCGTTGAAGTCGGAGTTGTTGCCGTCCAACACTTCGCCCCACACGTTCCATACGTGGCCAAGTGTGCGGTTACCAACTGGCACCTGAATACCGTGTCCGGTATTACGCACTGGAGTTCCGCGCTTGAGACCGTCGGTTGGCTTCAAACACACGGCACGCACGCGACTGTCACCGAGTTGCTGTGCAACTTCGGCGAGCACCTTTGTGGTGGCACCGTCGACAACAATGTCGAACTCAATTGCTGTGTTCAACTCGGGCAGTGCGCCACGAGGGAACTCAACGTCGATAACGGGACCGGCAATTGCCACTACCCGACCGTCTTGATGTGTCTCTGTCATGCTCATCTGGATTTCTCCTACTTGTTCGCTCTTAGTTTCCGGCCGACATGGCTTCGGCACCGCCGACGATTTCCATGATTTCGGTGGTGATCGAGTCCTGGCGGGCTCGGTTCATGATTCGTGAAAGGTTCTTGATTAATTCTTCGGCATTGTCTGTTGCCGACTTCATTGCGCGCTGACGGAATGCATGTTCCGACGCTGCGGCATTGAGAAGTGCTGCATACACACGAGCTTCCACATAACGAGGAAGCAATGTCTCAAGAATTGCCTCGGGTGTTGGTTCGAATTCGTAATCACGACCAGCTTCGTTCTTGCCATCGCCACCTTCTGCGGTTGCGGTGTCAAGTGGAACGAGTGGTCGCTGCACGACTTCTTGTGTTCCTGCAGAAATGAAACGCGTGTACACGAGTTCAACGCGATCAACGTCGCCTGCTTCGTACAAACCTGTGACGTACTCGCCAATTTCTTTGGCGATGGAGTACGACGGGTTGTCGGTGAAACCGGTGAATGAACGACCAACGTTGTATCCGCGGAAACGGAAGTAACTCTCAGCCTTACGACCGATTGCAATGATGGTGTGTCCACGACCTTGCACGGCGTCTTGCTTGATCTCGCCTTCTGTTGCGCGCATCACGCCAGAGTTGTAGCCACCACACAGACCGCGGTCTGCAGTGAGTACCACGTAACACACGTTCTTCACGGTGTCACGACCAGCAAGCAATGGCGCTTCAGAACCTGCGCCAGCAGCCGACAAATCACGAACAACTTCGGTGATCATGTCGCTATACGGCACAGCGGCGGCGACGCGTTGTTGCGCCTTCACAATGCGTGATGCAGCAATGAGCTCCATCGCGCGTGTGATTTTCTTCGTCGCCTGCACGGAACGAATACGTCCGCGCAGAATGCGTTCCTGACCGCCAGCCACTTACTTACTCCGTTGCGAGGGTTTTGTCACTTGCTGCTTCACCAAGTGCTTCAGCACTGGTTGCAGTTGGATCGACGGAACCAGCCTTCGGGCCAGTCACCTTGAACTGTGACTTGAATGCAGAGACGATGTCTCCCAAGTCTGAAGGAACGTCTGCCTTGCCGTTGGTGCGAAGCTCGGCGAGCATTGCACCGTGGCGTGCGCGAACGTATGCCAACAACTCTTCTTCAAAGCGACGCACGTCGCCGACTGGAATGTCGTCGAGGTAGCCCTTTGTTCCAGCAAAGATGGAAACAACCTGCTCTTCGACTGGCATTGGCGAGTTGAGGCCCTGCTTCAGCAATTCCACCAAGCGGTAACCACGCTCAAGCTGTGCCTTTGACACTGCGTCAAGTTCGGAACCGAAAGTTGCGAATGCTTCGAGTTCACGGAACTGAGCGAGGTCCAACTTCAATGTTCCGGACACGCCCTTCATTGCCTTGGTCTGTGCTGCGCCACCTACTCGTGACACCGACACGCCTACGTCAACTGCTGGACGAACACCAGACTTGAAGAGGTTGTCCTGCAAGTACACCTGACCGTCGGTGATGGAGATCACGTTGGTGGGAATGTATGCAGACACGTCGCCAGCCTTTGTCTCAATGACAGGCAATGCGGTGAGTGAACCTGCGCCCTTTTCGTCGCTCAGCTTTGCTGCGCGCTCGAGAAGACGGCTGTGGAGATAGAACACGTCTCCTGGGTATGCCTCACGACCTGGTGGACGACGAAGCAGCAATGACATCTGGCGGTACGCCTCGGCTTGCTTTGACAAGTCGTCGTACACGATGAGCGCGTGCTCACCGTTTTCCATCCAGTGCTGTCCGATTGCACAACCTGAGTAAGGAGCGAGGTATTTGAACGGTGCTGGCTCTGATGCTGGAGCAGCAACCACAACGGTGTACTCAAGCGCGCCGTAATGACGAAGTGTCTCCACTGTTTGTGCAACGGTGGATCCCTTCTGACCAATTGCAACGTAGATGCACTTCACACCAAGACCGCGCTGGTTGATGATGGTGTCGATCGCAACTGTTGTCTTGCCGGTCTTACGGTCACCAATGATGAGCTCGCGCTGACCACGACCAATTGGGGTCATTGCGTCAATTGACTTGATGCCGGTCTGCAGTGGCTCGTGCACTGGCTTACGACCCATAATTCCTGGCGCCTGAATTTCAACGCGGCGGTCGATACCACCAACGATGTCACCCTTGCCGTCAATTGGCTCACCAAGTGCGTTGACAACGCGACCAAGAAGTGCGTCACCAACTGGTACGGAGAGAATGCGCCCGGTTGCCTTTACAGGCTGGCCTTCTTCAATTGCGTCTGCGTCGCCGAGAACAACAGCACCAATTTGTGCTTCGTCCAAGTTCAGTGCGATACCAACAGTGCCGTCTTCGAATTCAAGCAATTCGTTAACTGCGCAGTCGGGCAAACCAGTGACGCGTGCGATACCGTCGCCAACTTCAGCAACGCGACCAACGGTCTGTGCTTCTAGTGACTGTGAGTAGCCAGCAAGACCGCTGGTAATCGCAGATGCGATGTCATTGGCGGAGAATGTGATGTCTGCCATGTCTTCCTTCTTTTTCGCGATTCTTTACAACCGGCTCTTCAGCTGGTCGAGTGAGTGACGGATGGAACCATCGATGACCTTGTCGCCGACAGTGGCAACGAGGCCACCGACAACTGACGGATCAACAACGACTTTGAGGTTCACTTCGGAACCAGTTGCTTTTGCGAGTGCTGCGGCAAGGCGAGTTTGCTGATCGTCGGACAATGCAACTGCACTGCGAACCTCTGCAACTTGGCGACCTTGACCCTTGGCAACTCCAGCAGAAACTTTCTCTGCAATGTCGCGAAGGCTGCGTGACTGACCGGCGCCAATCACCAATGCAAGACACTGTGCGGTGACGCGGTGTCCCTTACCTTCCAACAACTGCTCAACAATTTGCTGACGAACAGCAATAGGAAGAAGTTCGTCATTCAACTTGCTGCGCAGTGAATCGTTCGCGTCAATTGCGCGCACGACTGCTGAAAATTCTGCTTCAACCTGCGGGAGAACTCCCTCGGCATTTGCAATTTCGTTAATGGCGCTGACGTATGCGTCAACTTTTGATGAGCTCATCGTGTAGTCCCCACTTTCGAAATGAAGCCTTCAATGAGGTCTTGGCGTGCTTTGTCATTCATTGATTGCGCAACAACACGGTCGATGGCGATTGCGGATAAGCGAGAAATCTCTGCGCGCAATTCATCATTGACTCGTGACGATGCATTAGCAATGTCGGCCATTGCCTTTGCCTCAATGTCTGCCATTTCTGCAGCGACTCGAGCGCGACCCTCGGAGAGTAGGGCTGCTGCTTGCGAATCTGCTTCAGCAAGAACGCGTGCGCGCTCTGATGCAATGTCACCAAGCGAAGAACGAATCCCTTCGGCCTCTTGCTGGGCGGTTGCTTTTGCAGAGCGAGCAGAGTCGATTTCATTTTGAATGCGTGCGGTGCGGTCGGCCAAAGCCTTCTTCACCATTGGGCCCGCAAACTTTACGAGCGAGCCAATCACCAATACAGATGACAGACCGCCGTAAATGATTTCGAAGTTCTCTGGCAATAACCAGTGGTGCGATTCATACGCACCCTCTGATGCAAGTACTGAGGTGAGAATTGAAATGCTCATCGTGTGACTGCACTTTCCATGACTGACTTCACTGTTGCGTCAACAGTGGAAGCATCCGGCTTTTGTCCAGTAGCCAACTCAGCAGCGCGAGTAACGACGGTGGCAACAGCTGAGGCGATTTGTCCCTGTGCTGCTGCTTTTGCTTCTGCAGTTGCCGCTTCGGAAGCAGCGCGAGCAGATGCAATTCGTTCGTTGACTTGTGCCAACTGCGCTGTGCGCTCGTTATCGAGTGTTTGACGTGCGGCGTCGATGCGAGCGGCTGCTTCGGACTGAATTGCTGCGCGAGCAGCTTCGTATTCAGACACGGCAGTGCGTGCACTTTGCTTCACTTGGTCTGCACCTTCAATGTCCGCACGAATGGAGTCGTAGCGGGCATCGGTTGCCTTCTTGAGCTTGGGGAACAAGTAGTAACGCATCACAATTAGCAACACGAAGAATGAACCTGCAGTCCAAGCAAGTTCATTCGGCGCGATGGAAATTGGATTAGGTGGTGACTTCACTTCGGCAGTGGTCTCACCGCCAGCAGCGCTGGTGGTGGCCATTACTTCAGCGTCGACAACAGTGTCCTCTGTTCCCTCTGCGGGAACGAGTTGGACCTGTGTGACCTTTCCATTCGATTTGGTGACTATCGCAGTCGGCATTTCAGCTCCTGGACTCCGCACGTGCGGAGATCGATGGTTGACTCGGACTCAGTTCGCGAATTAAGCGAACTTGAGAAGAATGAAGACCACGAAGCCGATGAGGGCGAGCGCTTCGGTAAATGCAATACCGAGGAACATGGTGGTACGAACCATGCCTGCTGCCTCTGGCTGACGTGCCATTGCCTCAACGGACTTACCGACGAGGTTGCCAATACCGAGTGCTGGTCCGATGGCTGCGAAGCCATAAGCCAAACCTGCGCCAAGCGCGGTGAGACCATCGCCTGTGCTGGTTGCTTCGGTTGTGGCTGCAGCCTCAGCTGCAATGAGCCTTGCAATTGCTTCCATTGTTTTTCTCTCCTATTGAGTGGTTTGGGTTGGGAGACCTGTTGGCCTAGTGCTCCGGGTGAGCCGCACCGCTGATGTACACCGCGGCAAGCATGGCGAAAATGTACGCCTGCAAGAACGCGACGAGCACCTCGAACGACGTGAGGAACACGAGCATAAAGAAGGGCAAGATTCCAACTGGAATCAAGACCTTGTCTTTTGCCTGAAAGAGTGCTTCAGACAAGAGAGCGAATGTCACGAGAAGAATGTGACCAGCGAGCATGTTTGCGAACAAACGAACTGCAAGCGAGAACGGACGAACCAAGAACACCGAGATCAATTCGATTGGTGTCACCAAGATGTACAACGCCTTGGGAACTCCTGGTGGGAACAACACGCTCTTGAAGTAACCACCAACACCTTGGTGCTTAATTCCGGTTGCGTTGAACACAACCCAAATCAGCAATGCAAGGAACATTGGAACTGCCATACGAGCAGTTGCAGGCATCTGGAAGAACGGAATGATTCCCGGAACGTTGCACAGATAGATGAACAAGAACAGTGTGAGAAGGAACGGCGTCCACTTCATGCTCTCTTTGTCGCTGCCCATTGTTTGTGCGATGACGCTGTTCTCGATGAAGTCAACAACAACTTCTGCAAGGTTGCGTGCGCCGCGTGGAGCTTCTGTTGTGTCCTTACGTGTTGCAAGGATGAACAACACTGAGCTCAACACAGTGGCAAGACACGCAATGATTGCGATCTTGTTGAAACCAACGCCGTCGAAAAGGTTCTTCCAGACGAGGATCTCGTACATCTTTGGGAATTCAAGTGCGAGCACGGTTCATGTTCCTTCAGTGATTCTCGGGGGCGCGGGACGCCCGCCATTCTGCTACATCGGGCTTCAATCCAGGAAATGCAAGCGAGGCCGCCACATATTTCATTTCCCAAAATAAAAGCCCTAAGTGGGTGACGATGATGGTGACTCCAAGGACTGGAATCGACACCCATGACATGTCTCGCACCAGCAAGACGGCCACGGTGATAAGTGCTAACCGGAAGATGTAGCCGAACAAAATGGCTCCCATCATCAGGCCCAAAGAAATTCGCGCGGTGACAGAAATGAGACCTGCGGCGATGGAAAAGTTAAGCAAAATAAGGGCCAAAGCGAATGCCGACGACCATGCACCACTGCTTCCACCTGCGATGGCACCCACCCCAATGACGACTGGAGCTGCTATCAGACCCCGCTTCACGAGGTCCTTTGACAAGGTGACTTCAGGGGCAATCCCCTGTGCCGCCATGGCCAATGGTGAGGGGGTGTCCGTCACTTGTCGCCTCGCGCTGCAGCCGCCCGCTCTTCCTCAAGGTGAAGCATGGCACTTGAGTAGGAGTAGTACATCCGCACGAAATGACCGACCACCGAAAAGATGGCGAGGACGATCATGAAGAGCGGAGTGGTGCCGAGCCATGAGTCGAGACCGAGCCCGATGAGGAAGAACACCAAAATGCTGCCGGCCAATTCAGCACCTTGAGACGTACCTGAATCAAGCACCACTGGCTTTGGTTTCGGCAAGAACTTCACGGGGGCACCTTTTCGCAATCTGGCACGTGCCAGCACTTTGTGAATGTATCCACAAACTACATGGGTTGTCCATGCCAGACGAAAAGACCTGTGTCACAAGGGCATTCTCATCCCCTATGTCGTGATTCCTGGCCCTGGCTAGATGTCAGTGAGTTCTGATTGGTACTCAGAGAAGAACAGGGCGAGCTGCGTGCGATTCTCTTTGTTGAACCGCGACAACATGCGCGACACGCGATTACGAACCGTCTGTAATCCGAGATACACAGTCTCTGCAATTTGCTTGTCTGAATATCCAAGAGCAATCAATCGCGCAATGTGCCGATCATTTGCATCCAACTTGCGAAGAACGCCCATGCCACGCTTGTCGAGTGTCTCTGCCGCCACTCGTACTTCAGCCGGGTTAATCAATCGCATTCCAGAGGCAACATCTTTGATTGTTTGAACAAGCGCATCAGAACTTCCTGACTTCAAGAGAAATGCACTTGCTCCCAATTCATAGGCCGACACCAACGCTTCATCTGAATTGAACGAAGTCAACATCACCACTTTCACATCTGGGTGACTAGCAACAACTGAACGCGCAACGTCTAGCCCCGATTCACCGTTGAGTCGAACATCCATCACCAACACTTCCGGGACTTCAGCTTCAATCAACTCATTTGTTGACTCCAACGAATCAGTGATGCCAACAACGTGAACATCTTCCTCAGTCTCAATCACTGACGCGAGCGCCTCACGCACCATGACATGATCATCACAAATTGCAACGCGAATCATTTTGACCACCCAGTGTTTGGAATGGACCACGTCACCGTGGTGCCCTTGTTTTGTTCTGACGTAATCTCCATGTTTCCTCCTAGTGATTCGGCGCGTTCGCGCATGTTGTGGAGACCGTTGTGCACTGCTGCTTCTTGAGAAATTCCAATTCCGTCATCTGTAATGGAAACAACCAGCTTGTTTTCAGTGAGTTCGATTGAAATTGCAACGAGCGTCGCGCGACCATGCCGCACCGCATTTGAAGCCCCTTCCACACAGACGGCCCGGATGTGTCTCGTCACCTCTTCGTTCACATCCGGTGCATCAATTCGAAGATCAAGCCGTGTATTTGTGGGCAGAAGAATAGGAATGAGCGCATCTTCTAATAAGAGACGCAAAGGTGATGCTCGCCGGGTTTCAACATCAAGAATCTCGCGACGAATTTCCGAGATGACATCGGCCAAGGAATCAATCGCAACGTTGATTGCTCGACCTACTTCACGGTGAGCCTTTCTCCCCGCGATTGATAGGGACAGTGAAGTTGCATACAAGTTCTGAATCACTGTGTCGTGAAGGTTGCGAGCAATGCGCTCGCGTTCCACGGCCATCGCTCTCTTGCGATATGCGATGGCCAACAACGACTTTTGATCACCAATTAATTTTCGAAGTGCCAATACTTCGCTGACTTCGGAACTCACTTCGATGACAAGATTTCCGATTCGCTGCCACTGCACCCAGGTGCCATCCTCGTTGCCGTCGTAGAAAAAACGGCCACTGAGTCGAGGAGAGATTTCCAAGATCTGTAGCGACTTCCCTGTTTGCCACGCTGCGGACAAATGTGCGATTGCAACATCCGGGTCAAAGTATTCATCACTAATCAACTGACCAGCCCGTACTTGGTACCGACGGATTTGTTGATACGACTGGTTCCACCACATCAACTCACCATCAACAACAGTTTCGAATTCATCAAGGACTGGGCGATGCACACAAATGTGATCGCCGAGTTGATAGAGAACCGATGCAAGATCCTCAGAACTGATGTCAGCAAACGCCTTTCGTGACTGCTCATCATTCGCCATGAAGCGAACATAACGAGCAATCGGATGAACGAAAGTACCTACTCCGCCGTTTTAGACGTACTTTCGTCCTCTTTTTTGCGCTCCAAATCCGGATGCAACACGGTGTATAAAAACAGCACGAGACCTAACAAACCAAATGGCGCATAGTTCGTCGTTGTTCTATTGAATGCTGGATACAAAACAAACGCTGACAACAACGCAGTCCACAACCACAAGATGGCTACGGCACGTCGTGGACCATGACCCAAGTTGATGAGTCGGTGATGCAAGTGTCCTTTGTCTGCCGTAGCGAAACCTTGACGCTTACTGACTCGTCGAATGATTGCGAACAACACGTCGAATACTGGGACACCAAGAATGATGAGCGGAATCGCAATTGGTGCAAGGAAGAAATACGTCTGACCACTGAAGGCTTGTGTTGTTGGGTCTGCGCGCCCACCAACAACACTCGTTGAGACAGCAACCAAAAAACCAAGCAGATACGCGCCGCCGTCACCCATGAAAATGCTGGCGCCATTGAAATTGAATGGCAAAAATCCAATACACACGCCCACCGTGATGATTGCAACAAGAGGACCAATGTTTGGCTCTGACAACAGACCAAGGCCGGAAAGGTGGCGAGAGTAAATGAAAAATGCCAGCGAGCCAATCGCAACGATTCCCGCGGCGAGTCCATCGAGACCATCAATCAAGTTGACAGCTTGAGTCATTGCCAACAACCACACCACCGTGACAATGGGAACCCAATCAGTTGATAACTGAAGTACTCCGATAAATGGAATACGGAAATAGAACATCGTGACGCCAAACCACACCAAGATCATTCCCGTCGCAATCGTTGCAACCACACGAGCGGGTGCGGAGATTTCGCGAACATCGTCGATGACACCCACTACAAGAATTAATGCCGCACCAAGGAGGACTCCAACCGACTCACTGTTGCCTTCAAACAAGCCGCTGAATCGGTCCATGCGCCACGCTAGAGCAAGTGCAACGACAACACCGGCAAACATTGCAATGCCACCAACGTCTGGCGTTGGAACCGTGTGCACTTTTCTCTCACCGGGAATCGCAACCCAATTCTTTGCGCGAGCAAATGCTCGAACGAGTGGAGTCGTGAGGAAGGTCACCAACATGGCGCACGCGCCAATAATCAGATAACCGGTGGTGTCCCCCATGGTGGAGAGCCTAGGAGAAGTGGCGATGCCCTGCCCGACCTAGAAAGGCTCGGGATACACAGGGAATCGTGAGCACAGCTCGGCCACTTTTGCGCGAACACCGGCAACTGCAGATGCATTGTCACGATGGCGAAGTGCTTCAGCAATCAACGATGCAATGACTGGCATCTCTGCTTCGGTCATTCCCTGCGTGGTCACACTGGGAGTTCCAATTCGCACACCACTTGTCACGAATGGACTGCGTGGATCATCTGGAACGGTGTTCTTATTGAGTGTGATGCCTGCTTCGTCCAGCACCAACTGCGCAACTTTTCCGGTGCACTCGGCGTCGAATGGACGAAGATCAACCACCATCAAGTGATTGTCTGTTCCGCCACTCACGAGACGGAAGCCTTCATTGGCAAGAGCGGCGGCGAGTGCTGATGCGTTCTTCACAATCTGATGTGCATACGCCTTGAACGATGAATCAAGCGCTTCTCTAAACGCAACTGCTTTCGCAGCAACAACGTGTTCAAGTGGTCCGCCTTGGCTGCCGGGGAACACGGCCTTGTCAATTGCTTGAGCGTGCTCCGCCTTCGACAAGATGCAACCACCGCGTGGACCGCGAAGTGTCTTGTGCGTGGTGAACGTGACAACGTCTGCATACGGCACTGGGTTCGGATGCGCTCCGCCTGCAACAAGACCTGCAAGGTGTGCAATGTCAAACATCAACAATGCGCCAACTTCGTCAGCGATTGCCTTGAATGGTTCTGGATCTAGACGACGTGGGTAACTCGTGGTTCCAGCCACAATCATTTTCGGGCGATGCTTCAGTGCCAACTCGCGCACGTTGTCGAAATCAATTCGCTCATCCCCTGGCGTGACGCCATACGACTTGAAGTCATACAAGATGCCACTTGCATTCACAGGTGATCCGTGGGTGAGGTGACCGCCATGATCGAGACTGAGACCCAAAATGGTGTCACCGGGCTTGAGTAATCCGAGATACACGGCCATGTTGGCGCTTGCACCAGAGTGCGGCTGCACGTTTGCGTGGTCTGCGCCAAACAATTCCTTCACCCGCGAGATTGCGAGTGCTTCGATTTCATCCACCAGCATGTTGCCGCCGTAATAGCGCTTGCCTGGATAACCCTCGCTGTACTTATTGGTGAGAATTGAACCCGTTGCCTTCATGACAGCTGGTGACGTGAAGTTCTCGCTGGCGATTAGCTGCAATCCGGTCGTCTGGCGAATCCGCTCTTGTTCAAGGAGATTAAAGACTTCGGTATCTGGATTGGAATCTGAGGGGAACGGCATTATTTGCTCGCTTCTTGTTGTTCGATTTCGGCTAACTGTGCAACACGGCGCTCGTGACGTCCGCCTTCGAAAGGTGTGGACAGGAATGTTGCGAGAATTTCTTCAGCGAGTCCTTCGCCAACAACGCGTGCGCCCATGGACAGCACGTTTGCGTTGTTGTGAGACCGAGCCATGCGTGCGGTGTACAAGTCATTGCACAATGCAGCGCGGACGCCGTGCACTTTGTTTGCAGCAAGCTGTTCCCCCTGGCCGCTTCCGCCGAGAACAATTCCAAGATCTGCCTTGCCATCACGCACGTGACGACCCACCGCGGCACAAATGGGCGGGTAATCACAACTCTCGGTGGAGTGAGTTCCCAAGTCATCAACATCGTGACCTTGATTCGTGAGCACTTCGATGAGGTGCTGCTTCAAGGTGTACCCAGCGTGATCGGCGCCAATTGCAATGCGTGACATTCAATTCAGAGTAGTAGGGGCACCCCTCCCACGACCTAGCGTCTGTGACATGACTCTTGACCCACGGACCCCCGTTCTCATTGGCACAGGCCAAGTCGTTCAACGCGCGGAAGGGCTCGATGACGCCCGAGACCCCGTGGCACTCATGGTGGAAGCCATCCAGCTCGCCAGCGCCGATGCGGGAATTTCAGTGGGATCTGGAAATCCAGATGCCATTCGCGTGGTGAATTTGTTGTCGTGGAAATACGGCAACCCAGCGGAATTGATTGCATCAGACCTTGGTGTGTCTCCGCGAGAGACCGGGTATTCCGCAATGGGCGGCAACACGCCACAGACATTGGTGAACTCGGCCTGCCGACAGATTCAAGCGGGTGACCTCGATTTCGTGATTCTCACCGGTGGAGAAACAACACGTACTCGCGCGCGCTATCGCAAAGCAGGTGTTGAACCGAATTGGCGCACCACCACTTCTGAGCCAGTTCTCGTATCTGAGGACTTGCGCATGAACATGCAAGAAGAAATCGACCGCAAGATCGTGATGCCTATTCAGATCTATCCAATGTTTGAAACCGCGTTGCGTGCACAAGCGGGACGCACGATTGCAGAACATCAAGCGCATATCAGTGAATTGTGGTCGCGCTTCAGCCATGTGGCAGCAAAGAATCCGTATGCATGGTCGCAAAAGGCATACACCCCTGAAGAAATTCGTACACCAACTCCAAACAATCGCATGATTGGATTTCCATATACGAAATTCATGAACTCAAACAACGATGTCGACATGGCCGCGGCCCTGTTGCTGTGCTCCCTAGAAAAAGCGGAACTTCTCGGTGTGCCACGCGACCGCTGGATCTTCCCGCATTCGGGAAGCGACGCACATGAACATGCATTCGTGTCGCACCGTCACCACTTCTATGACACTCCAGCAATTGAGTTAGCGGGGCGACGAGTGCTGGAACTCGCAGGTCTCACCATCAACGACATTGACATCGTTGATTTGTATTCATGCTTCCCTGCTGCGGTTCAACTCGGTGCAAAGTCGTTGGGATTAGACATCACGAGTCAACTCACTCGCACCGGTGGTCTTCCGTTTGCGGGCGGACCATGGAACAACTACGTCATGCATGCCATTGCAACTGTTGCAACAGAACTTCGCAATGGAGTGGGAACAAACGGCTTGGTGTGGGCGAATGGTGGCTACACAACAAAGCATGCATTCGGTGTGTATTCCACACAGCCTCCAACCAAGGCGTTCCAATACGACTATCCGCAAGATCAAATTGATGCGCTACCGAGCCGCACTCTCGCATCACCGCAGGACGCTGCAGGAAGCGCAACGGTGGAGGCCTATTCCGTGATGCATGACCGCGAAGGAAACCCAGAACGCTCCATCTTGTCGTGCTTGTTGGCAGATGGCCGCCGTGCCTGGGCCGACACCACCGATGTTGCCCTCGGACGCGACATGTGCGAGAACGAATGGGTGGGCAAGACAGTCACACTCGATGCCTCAGGTACTCTTCTCGCGTGAGCGATACCTTCCCGCGCCAATACGCCCGCACCCAACGTCTGAGTTTGGGCGAGCCACGCAACTTCACCGTCTCCCCAGATGGTGGACACATTGTTTTTGCACGATCACATTCAGGCTCCGATGCAGTGAACTCACTGTGGGTGCTGGACACTGCGAGTGGCGTTGAACGTGAGGTGTTGAACCCACGATCACTTCCCACCAATCTCGATTCACTCACGCCTGAAGAACTGCGACGTCGTGAACGTGCGCGCGAAGGAGCCGGTGGTGTTGTCACCTACGCGACAGACGCAGCCGTATCTCGAGCTGTCACCATCCTTGGTGGACAGATTGTTGTAGTTGACTTGCTCAGTGGCAACGTGACTGTTCCCAACATTGAGCCAGGTGCTTTCGATGTTCGCCTGTCGCCAGACGGCAACACCATCTCATATGTGCGCGGTCGCAGTTTGTGCGTCAGCACGCTTGAAGGAAATGAGCGAGTACTTGCCCACGAAGCAGACGACACCATCTCGTGGGGAAGTGCTGAATTTATTGCGGCTGAAGAGATGGGGCGTATGCGTGGCTATTGGTGGTCACCTGATTCTCAGTTCATCGCAGCGTGCCGTGTTGATGTTTCACCTGTTGCCATTTGGTTTATTGCAGATCCCGCGCATCCAGAAGCACCAGCAGTAGAGCATCGCTACCCCGCTGCAGGTACTGCAAACGCACGAGTGTCGTTGCACATTGTCTCTGTTGCCGACGCATCACGGGTTGATGTTGCTCTGAGCGGCGAGTGGGAATATGTGAACTCGGTGTCGTGGAATCACGGCGGTTTGATCGCGCAAACACAAACACGCGACCAGAAGCGCGTGGACATACATTCCATTCATCCGTCGAATGGACAATCAACAGTTGTTTTCACTGACACTGATGACGCATGGGTGGAATTGGTTCCCGGAGTTCCCAGCACTCTCAGTAATGGAGAGATTGTTACTGCGGCAGACAGAGATGGCGTGCGCCGACTTTTGGTGAACGGTGTTTCCGTTACTCCAACAACTCTTCAGGTTCGCCACATTGTGTCGGTGTCTCAGAACATCGTTTTTGCAGCCAATAATCTCGACACTCCGTGGATTCAAGACGTGTGGTCTTACAACGTTGCTGACAAAGAGTTGACTCAACTCACAAATGCTGGTGGCGTTGTCTCCGCTTCTGGTCACGACGGCACGCTTGTCTTGCGCACTTCCACCATGGAGACTCAGCGCGCAGTCTTTACAGTTCTCCACTCATCCATCACGATTGCATCGCATGCGGAAACGCCACTTGTCGATCCGAATGTTCGCATCATGGCAGTGGGACCTCGCGCAATTCCGGTTGCCATCGTGATGCCACGCGATGGACAAACAGCGAAGCTTCCTGTCTTGTTCGACCCATACGGTGGCCCGCACGCACAACGAGTCGTTGCATCGCGCAATGCCTATTTGTCTTCGCAGTGGTTTGCAGACCAAGGCTTCGTTGTTGTCATTGCTGACGGCGTTGGAACTCCAGGCAAGGGAAGCGAGTGGGAACGTGACGTTCTCAACGATCTCGCGCAGGTAGTCCTTGACGACCAAGTGGAGATTGTCCGCGCACTCCCCGACCTTGAACATCGCGCCGACACAACGCGAGTCGGTATTCGTGGTTGGAGTTTCGGCGGTTATCTCGCTGCTCTTGCGGTCCTTCGTCGCGGCGATGTCTTCCATGCAGCAGTTGCGGGCGCACCTGTCACCGACTGGCGCCTCTACGACACCCACTACACAGAGCGTTATGTGGGTAATCCCAGCATTGATGACACGCACTACAAGAGCACGTCTCTCATTCCTGATGCGCCACAGCTTGAGCGGCCACTTCTCATTATTCATGGTCTCGCCGATGACAACGTTGTCGCTGCACACACATTGCAATTGTCATCGGCACTTCTTGCCGCTGGGAAAACGCACGAAGTTCTTCCATTGTCAGGTGTCACACACATGACGCCGCAAGAAGAAGTGGCTGAGAACTTACTGCTACATCAACTTCACTTCTTGAAGCGTTCGCTGAATTAACGTGACGCGAAACCAGCGGTAAATCGTGGTTTGCCGGCCAAATCCATGTGAGTTTCCACATTCACTAATCCTGTGCTCACGAATATTTCCCGAACCACGTCAGCTTGGGTGTACCCCATCTCGACAATCAACATTCCACCAGGCGCCAGCCAATCCGACGATTGGGCTGTCAACGTACGAATGTCATCGAGACCATCATCGCCAGAGAACAATGCACTGTGCGGCTCGTGTTTCATCACTGACGCATCAACTTCTGGGTCACCACTTGCGATGTACGGCGGGTTACTTACCATGACATCAAGTGATTGCTTCAACGAATCCGGTAACGCATCACACCACGACCCCGTTGCGAAATGAGCACGTGCTGCGGGTCGACCAATTCCTGCTGCATTTGCACGTGCAACGTCAATGGCGTCTGGAGATGCATCGGTCATCCAAACATCTGCAGACGCCAACGGAAGTTCATGAAGAAGTGACAAACCAATTGCGCCAGAACCTGTTCCGAGGTCTGCAATGACATGTGGTGCTGGTCGACTCTCCAAGAAACTCATCACATGTTCAACAATGAGTTCCGTTTCGGGGCGTGGAATCAACACGCGCGAATCCACCATGAGGTCAAGGTGACGAAAAGACCATCGTCCCATGACGTATTGCACTGGCTCGCCATCCAACACGCGTCTCACCATTGCATCGAGATGGAGACCAAATCTTGCGGACACCAATTCGTTCAATTCCGCATCAAATTCGTTGGCATCGCAACCGCTTGCGGTTTCACACAACCATCGCGCAACGTTTCGATCTCCAACAAGTTCTGCGGTGTTCTTCCACTGTTCTCGCCACGTGATGTGGCCGTTTGCATCAGCCATGATCGGCAAGTTGACGCGCGCGCAAGTCTGCAGACAACGCGTCAATCACTGGGTCCAATTCTCCGCTAAGCGCTGCTTGCAATTGGTACAACGTGAAACCAATGCGGTGATCTGTGATGCGATTCTCTTTGTAGTTGTACGTACGAATCTTTTCGCCACGTCCGCCGCCACCAATTTGCGCACGACGCTCGGCCGATGCTGCAGCTTCTTGCTCTTCTTGGCGCAACTTCAACAGACGCGAACGCAACACGGTCATTGCGCGAGCGCGGTTTTGCAATTGGCTTCGCTCGTCCTGCATGGCCACTACTAACCCAGTGGGTTTGTGCGTGATGCGCACGGCCGAGTCGGTGGTGTTGACGTGCTGACCACCTGCACCCGACGCGCGATACACGTCAATCTGCAAATCATTCTGATCTATCTCAACATCGACTTCTTCTGCCTCTGGCATCACCGCAACTGTCGCAGAAGACGTGTGCACGCGACCTTGTGCTTCCGTTGCCGGCACTCGCTGAACGCGGTGTGGCCCACCCTCAAAACGAAGACGACTCCACGCATCATCACCCTTGAACATGAGTGTTGCTTGGTTGACACCGCCCATTTCAGAGTCATCCACCTGGATGGTTTCCACTTGCCATCCACGCTTCGATGCGTACGACAGGTACATCTCCATGAGATCGCGAGCAAACAAGTTGGCTTCTTCGCCACCTTCTGCACCGCGAATTTCCATGATGACGTTCTTTCCATCGTTCGGGTCAGGAGGCAACAACAGAACCTTCAACAATTCATCAAGTTCTTCCACCTTGGCCTCGGCAGCGGCGGCTTCTTCACGAAATGCATCACGCTCATCGCCTGATGTTTCCGCCATTAATTCTTTGGCGGCCTCCGCATCGCCTTTGGCCTGGCGCAAGTCACGAATACACTGAATGAGTGGCGTGAGTTGCTTGTACTTACGAGACGCTTCACGCAGACGGTTTTGGTCTCCCAACACCTCGGGGCTTCCAAGGCTGACTTCGAGTTCGATGTAGTCGCGCTCGATAGAGGCCAGCCGGTCATTCATGGGTACTAAGGCTACGGCTGTCGCGCTACCTATTTCTTGTCTTTGAACACCTCTTGGAAGACAAACGAGCCACTGGACGGCAAATAATCAAACAATCCATACGACTTCCATCGACTGTTTGCGTATCCATCGCCGTACACCAGACCTTTGCGCTGATCAATCTCAGGTGAGTCCACTGTCTTTGTCAGCGAACGACCATCGTCAATGTCCACCCATTCCCAGTCGCACATGTTGTCGCCGCTCCAACGATGCGCAAAGAACGCGCCATACGTGGAGCCTCCCGATTGTTTCCGATCGCCGTACGTCACGAAGTAATCAACGATTCCGTCATTGGTGAAATCATGGGAATACACCTTGAGCGGTTGCTCCCCTTTCCCTCCGGCGAGCTGTTGTGAATCGTCATTCCATGTCGCGCCGTCCCACCAATAGAACGTGAGACTTCCTTCGGTAATCAACATTGCATAGACGCCGCAGTCGCCTTTGGAGATAACAGAGACATCAACTACTTGGTAGGACTTGACGAATTCTTTCCACGCTTTTGCGGCAGCACCAGTGACCCACGGAACAGTTGTTGACGTGGCCGGCGGCACCGTGGTGGTGGTGGTTGCCGTTGACGACGACTTCGAACATCCAGACACAACCAAAATTGCTGTGAGAGCGATGGGGAGAAAACGCTTCATTGCGTGCACAAAATTAGGTGATTCAACGCCGTTGCTGTGGGAATGCAGCGAATGACTTAGTCAATAAATGCAAATGTGACAGGCACAGAGGCAGCGTCTGCCATGGCGCGAAGTGACGACGTGACGTCTCGCTGACGGATTGCAACCACTACCTGACCCACACCATGCATATCTGCAGCATCAACAGCAAAGGGCACGACATCTAAATCGATTCCATTAACAAACACCGCAACAGCAGAGGCACCGCTGTTGATAGTCCCCAACGCCACGCACGGCACTGGGTCTTTCACATTTGTTCTCTTCACCGGTGGGTCTACTGGTGATAACTCCGTGAAACCGATGGACGTTGGATCTTGCAATGCGCGCCAACGATGCAAACGCTCTGCGCCAAATTGATTGAACGGGTGCACCATTGCGCCCGGTTCACGATGCACTTGCACCGCTTCAATGACATTGCGCAGAGCCTGTTCTGTGGGAAGTTCGCCGTGCACCATCGCAAACGCTTCGCGATCGTTCACACCCATTCCCACTTCAAGTTTCGCTTCACCGGTGATTGGGTCGTTCACGACGCGACACATCTCTAGGCCACGAACTTCACCAATCACCACGCCATGCTCCACCGTGGCATCAGCACCAGATGATGCAATCAATGGCATCAATGCGCGATGGGATTCTTCCGCATCAACTCGTGGCAAGTGTGGTTCAGCAACTGCGGGGAAAAGTGACTTCTCGTTGACATGCCACACAGTCAGTGGCGACGTAAACAATGCAGCTCGGCGTGCAAGCAGACCTGAGTCTTGTTCCACCAGCAATTGCACCGGGCGATTGAACTTGCCGGACCACGCCAACGTTGGCCCGAGTGAACGCGACGCATCGCCGTCAATGAGAACCCACACGGAGTCATCGGTAATGAATGCAGCACCGAGAGAAAAAACTTCGGGCGTGCCTACTGGATCGGAGTCAAGTCCAAGATGTTCGCGCACCAAGGCGCGCAACTTCACAGAGAGGAGACGTGACCGACGCTCGGCGTCGGCAGACAATTAGTCCTTCTTTGCAGGAGCGTTCTTACGCGCACCGTAACGCTTGTTGAAGCGCTCGACGCGTCCACCAGTGTCGACGAGCTTCTGCTTGCCTGTGTAGAAGGGATGGCACTCGTTGCACAATTCAAGCGAAATGGGCTGACCCTTGCTGCTGCGTGTGGTGAATGAATTTCCACATGAGCACTTCACGTTGACTTCTGTGTACTCAGGATGTGTATCGGTCTTCATGTCTCTGGCATCTCCTCGAAACGGACGGTGAAGTGTATCGGGACTAGGCGCCGGGCGTCTTGGCGATTTCGGCCAAGAATTCGTCGTTGGTGCCAAAGGTCTTGAGGCGGTCCATCAGCATTTCCAAGCCTGGCGCGGGATTCCCGTCCTGGGCGAGGCCACTGAGGACTCGGCGAAGCTTCCACCAACTGCAACTGCTTGCGCTCAAACAGCAGTTCTTCGTGGCGGGTGCTGGAGGCATCCACGTCGATGGCGGGGAACACGCGACGTTCCGCAATGCGGCGATCGAGGCGCAACTCCATGTTTCCAGTTCCCTTGAACTCTTCGAAGATGGCTTCGTCCATGCGGCTGTTGGTCTCCACCAAGGCGGTGGCCAAGATGGTGAGCGAGCCACCCTCTTCCACATTTCGTGCGGCACCAAAGAACTTCTTCGGCGGGTATAACGCACCAGCGTCGATACCACCCGACATGATGCGTCCACTTGCAGGTGCAGCCAAGTTGTACGCACGCGACAAACGTGTGATGCCGTCGAGGATGATGACAACGTCTTCACCCATCTCCACCATGCGCTTTGCTTTTTCAATTGTCATCTCTGCAATGTGCGTGTGCTCATCGGATGGACGATCGAATGTTGACGCGATGACTTCACCGCGCACAGTACGACGCATGTCGGTGACTTCTTCAGGACGTTCGTCAATCAGAAGAACAATCAACTTCACTTCTGGGTTGTTCTTTTCAATTGATGAAGCAATGGACTTCATGACTGTTGTCTTGCCCGCTTTTGGTGGCGACACAATGAGTCCGCGCTGACCCTTACCAATTGGTGCAATGAGGTCGATAATGCGAGCCGTCATGTTGGTGGGATCGCGAGGATCTTCCATGCGCAACTTATGGTCGGGGAACAACGGCGTGAGATCTTCGAATCGTGGACGACTCTTTGACTTCTCTGGGTCTTGTCCGTTGACCGAATGAATCTCCAACATTGCTGGGTTCTTTTCATTACGACCTGCGGGACGCGACAAACCAGTGACGTGGTCACCTTTTCGCAAACCGAATTGACGCGTGAGTTTCACCGGAATGTACGCATCGTTACGAGTTGGTTGGTAGCCACCAACGCGCAAGAAGCCATATCCCTCATCGCGAAGGTCGAGATATCCCTCCACCTTCACTGGGTCCATGCTGATGGGTTCGTTCTGGTCTCCACCAACGTCGTAACGATCATCGCCTTGTGGCCCTTCATCTCGACCATTGCGTCCACGACGACGGCGACGGCGACTGTTACGGCCGCCATCTTCCCAATCGCCACCTTGTTGACGATCTTGTTGACGGTTCTGGTTTTGATTCTGATGACGGTTTTGGTTCTGCTGACCTTGACCCTGTTGACGTGGCCCGCGATCACCGCGATCGTTTCGTTGACCACCACCAGCTGTCTTCAACTGGTCGAGACGACCTTCATGTTGTGCCAATTCAATTTCCCACTCTGCAAGTGGTTCGCCATCATCACCGAGATACACGATGGGTTCGTTGGAAGGCTTCGATGATTTGTCCGAGTTGTTGTTGCGTTGAGAGCGATCGTTGTTGCGTGGCTCGCGTGCAGGCTTCTCGTCTGCCTCCACTTCTTCTTGCACTTCCGCGGCTTTGGCTGGGCGACCGGCCTTCTTTGCCGGAGCTGGTGCAGCACCGACTCCTGTCTTTTCGAGAATCTTTTCCACCAACGTGGCCTTTGATGCACGTGCGGGAGCCTTCACGCCGAGTGCGTCGGCGATGGCCATCAACTGGTCCTTGTCCTTGGATTCAAGTGCGGACTTCTCAAGGGCTTCTGCAGCCATGATTTCCTGCTTTCCTGCGGTCTTTTCGTGACCGAATGAGAGTTGTACGTGCAAACGCCGAAGCGCGTGACGCACGGGAGAATCTCGACCCCCTCAACGAGGCGGGGAGAACTCGGACAACCGAGCGACCCTCACCCTAGCCCCACTGCCACCGATTGGCAACGACTGAAGGAGGATTTAGAACCCAGAGGTGGGCACGAGAAAATGCGGTCCAACAAACCCAATATGAATCTTGCCCGTTGTGCCTTTGGTGTCATCGTGGAAAAACACGCGAGGAATCTGCGGGCCGCCTTTGGGCTGAATTTTCGCGTGCGCCACCATCAATTTCATTCTGTTGGGTTCGACTTCTCGTGAGATTGCAAAAACCCGCGTGACGCGAAGTTGAGGATCGGCAAGTGTGGATTCAGATTCGTTCATTGCAATTTTCTGAGCTGAATAATCACCTTCATATTGACACCACGACAAATAATTGCCGTTGAATCTTCCTTTCGCAACTGCATATCCGTATCTCTCCATTGAGGCAAATAGTCGACTGAGGTCTGTGGCCCACACCACTGACAATGCACTCGTTTCCAAAACATCTATTGATCGCTCCGCGGACCCAGGAATCTCGATGTAACGGGAATGATGTCGAGTTGCCGCAATTGTGTCGGAAATGGACGGTCGCTGAAACTTTCCTTGAAGTTCATCACTTTCGTTGGACAACTTGCTCACCAACAAATCAAGTAGTCGTTGCGCATTTCGTGATTCATCTTCAGCAGCAATTTGTGCAGTTATCACTTCGTCTTGCAAATGGTCAATCTCTGTTCTCAAACGTTCCATCTCTTCAGCGGAAGTTGCTGCAGGATCAACTGGTCGAGGAATTGAACCCGTGTGAATGGAAGCACCTTTTGACTTCGCTTCTTCCAACAATCCAGTGCGTACGTTGTCACATTCGCGCTTTAGAAGTCCCCACGTGACAGGAACCTCTGGCCACTGCGATGTCATACCAATACGGCTCAGCATCATTCGCCCAAGTTGCTTCTGATCATCTCCGAGATCTGAAGATGAAACGAAATATGTCAACTTCACGTCAAAGGCATTGACCAAAGCGTTTGGCATAAAGAGACGCGCACCCACTTCGTCTAATCGAAGCGCTTCCGGGAGAACTCCGTTGAGGTAACGCACAGACGTTTCATCAACGACAAACACTTGCGCCAAGCCGGCAAGGGTTTCGCTCGCACGCGTCGCACGTTGAATCGACAACCGACGTTCCGAATCCTGTCCTACGCGATATACCATGTACGGAATCACGCGTTCCTCATCGGCCAATCCGGTGAGCAACTCATCTAATGAGTTTTGATCGTCAACTTCACGCGGCTGTACTTCAATACTGTCGCGTCCAATCTGTGGCTCACCACCACTCAGCAGAAGTGCGCGGACAATGCTTGGTGCTTTCACAATGCCGACTTGAGACATTGGCAATTCAGTACGGACGTCTGCCCACAAAACATTGTTTTCTGGTGTCCAAATTGCAGTGATTGAAGTGATCCAATTTCCTTGGTGTTCTTCAATCAAGTTGAACTGCTCTGCTCTACCGAGTGAATTCTCAAATTGAGACCATGTAGCAGTACGGAAGTCTTTGACCACTACCTCGTTCTTACGAACATCCATTGGGGAGCCTCGACCTCGAAGCCATTCATGAACGTTCTCAAACAGCACATCTGCGACATTCAGAGAATTGTCGATCCACAATGCGCGATAAACGTGAGTGAGCTGCCCCCCGATAGCCATAGCCGAAATTGTACGCCTTTCATTTTCCGTAAACGGACTCGAGGCATTGATTGTATTTGGGCCTTGCATGAATAGGTCGTTTCTACCTTTATTGACACACCCTGCTGTCACACTGTCTCCACCGCCCCACAAGGAGACTTTCTATGACAACGCCCGCTCACCAATCCACCCCCACTCTCAGCATCTTTCACAACCGTGATTACGGGGCATCCAAGTATGAATTCGACACCACACGAAAGGCTGTCGACATTGCACAATCACTTCTTGATTCTCCAATTCCAGGCGTTGAGATCATTGACCCCATTAACTATTACGAAGAAGCAGAGAAAGTCATCTCCACCATTCACTCCCCTGAATACGTGAAGGCGGTTCGCACTGGCAAACCCCGTGAACTCGCGCAATCATCCTCTTTCACATGGGACAAGGACATCTTCACCATGGCGCGCGCACACACCGCCGGAATGATTGCGGCGGCGGTCAATGTACTCATGACAGATGAACGACATGGAAGTCTCAGCTCTGGCATGCACCACGCATCATTCGACCGCGGGGCCGGCTATTGCACCTTCAATGGTCTTGCTGCTGCAATTCAAGGATCAATCAATGTTGGTGCACAACGATTCTTGTGTCTTGATTTTGACGCGCACGCTGGAGGCGGCACATGGAACATCATGCAACGACTCTTTCCAGAGAAGGCGGTCCAAATTGATGTCACCGTCTCCGCATTCGACACGTGGACTCCAAGTGGCGAGAGTCGTCTCGACATTGTCGAACCCGACAATTACATCCCAGCTATCACTGCATCGTTGGAATACGCGGCTTCACTCGCACCATTCGATCTCATCATCTACAACGCAGGTGTCGATATTCGAAACAGTGGCGTCAGTGAAGCAGACCTTCAAACACGTGAACATTTAGTTTCCGAATTCATTGGAAAGTCACCAGCAATCTTTGGACTTGCTGGCGGCTACACCTGGGGTCGATACAACATCAACGACGTCGTCGGTTGGCACCGACTCACCATTGCAGAATGGACACAGGCTCGCTAGGACGTTCTGTGGCGCGCACGTGGAAGCACGAACATTTCTTCCGTCGCTTCCACGTAATGCCAAAGAGATGAACAATGAAGTTCTCGATCACCATCGCTGTCTTCAATCTCAATTGCCCAACGCTCGCATTCACCTTCAGTACAAATTGCACTGCGCCCAGTTGAATGACCAATCGTTGTTCCCTTCACGCTGGCCAGTCGAAGACCGGGTTCCACCGCGCCATCGCTAAACATCGGCAACTGCAATGGCCGACCATTGTCCGTACAACGTAAGAAATACAGATGGCGCACCAATGCGGTTAACGAACCGTCTCGTACGTTTGCATCAAAGGTTCCCTCGCAGAAGCGTTCGGCACGAACGATGCGCGTGATGTGTTTCCAGGTCTTATCGTCATCGAGAAACGACACCATGTCCTTCTCAATGTGCGGCTCTCCCCACTTCATCCAATCAAACGGCTTCACAATGCCGAGGGCGCCGATAGCTCGGTGGAAAACAAATCCTTCACTCCCCAGATCTGGCAAACCAAATGGCACCGGCATCAACGCCTGAAACTCGTGGTCCAAGCGAAATGAAATGGCTCGTGCGTTGCCCCATCGATCGGCGGCAAGTGTGGGGTGAATGTCGTGTTTCATGATTCCTCCGGGTGGCTGGGGTCCGCATTATAAAAATTTCAATTTTCTCGAAACTGCACCTAACTAGCGTGACGCAACTCATTGATTTCATGGGTTATGGACACAGCAGTTCTTCGTCGTTAACAAGATGGTCGCCCAGCGCTTCTCCACATTCCTCGCAGATCTCCAACAGGCTTGAATCAGCATCAGCCACCTCAAACAATGTGGGAAGAAGCGACCGCTCTCGAACTTCAGCCTTGCGACGCCTGCGGCCGCGGGTAGCCACTCGATACACCAGGTACCACTTCAGAATTCCCACACAATCCCTTTCGTCGGGTGATTAAGAGTATATACTACCATTATTGAGATGAACGAATTCCGCCGACAATCGACTGGTACGGTCGAGTCATGAAACTTGGTCCTGGCCTTACGTTCTCCTGGAAGCGCGCCCTCGGCATCACAGCCGCAAAACGCAAGATTTCTCGCAAGACAGGCATTCCCCTCACCCGCGCTGGACGTCAAAGAAAACTCGGAAAGTTCTTGGGAATGAAGTGAAGAAGATTCTCATCGCATTCTCCGCAGCCGTTGTTCTCGCTGGCTGTGGTTCAAGTTCCTCCAGTGAATCCGCCGACTACACCGCCTTCTGTGCAAAGGCAGCAGACCTTGAAGAGGCCGCCGGTGAAACCCACTTTGACGACCCTGCTGCAACCAGCGACACCAAGGTCATGGCGGACACGTGGTCCGTTGCAGTGGCCAGAGCTGAAGAACTTCGCGATGCAAGTCCTGACAGCATTAAGGAAGATGTCACGTTGATGGTGTCCACGCTCATCGACATGAACAAGATTTTCAAGCAGAACGACTACAACCTGATGGAGATGGCGAAGAACGAAGAGATTCGTAACGAACTCGATGCCATCAGTACCCGCAAAGGCGTGGCACAAGCTTCAGAACGTTTCAATTCATTCATGAAGAAGAATTGCGGCCAGGAATAAAACACCCTTTCGGTACTTTCATATTGGAAGTACCGATCACTAGGAGGCTCACCTGACACCAAGTCGATTTGGCGGTGGATGCATGGGATGGACCTTCGCCATCATTTTCTGGTGCATTGCACTAGCTGCTCTCACCATTGTTTTTCCCATCGTGATTATCGGATGGGTCATCATCATCGGCGCGGTCCTCGCAGCCGCCGGAGGTGGAGGCGCTTGACCCCTCCTTTCGGCACCGATCGTTACATGAAAGGAGCCGGTATGGCTACAGATAAAGAACCACGGTGGAAGCCTTCTGGGAATTTCTACTATGCAATGACACTCGCTGGGCTTGGACATGAAGATGACGTTCGAAAAGGAAGTGACATTCCCTATCTCGGACATTTGTTGGGAGTTGCCTCCATGGTGATTGAAGCTGGTGGGTCGGAAGACCAAGCAGCCGGCGCTCTTCTTCATGACTTATTGGAGGACACTCCGAAGACTCGTGAAGATCTTGAAACTGTTATCGGAAAGCCCATCACGGACATTGTCTGGGGTTGCACCGACACCACGTATGCGCGAAAGCAAGAGATCAAAGAAGAACAGAAGAATTGGGACAAGGGACAAAGGGCCGTGTTCTGGTGGGAACAGCGCAAACGCCCGTATATCGAAAAGCTCACCAGCAAAACCCCCGATGACCCATCACTACTTGTCTCACTTGCAGACAAGACATACAACGCAGAAAATACGGTGTCAGATCTTCGCAAGTGCAGCGAATCTGAAAAACACACCGTGTGGGACAAGTTCAACGTTGGATACGAATACCAGCGTCTGTGGTATCGCGGGCTACTAGAAGCGTTTAGAAAAGACAGATACTCACCCGGGACGCAAGACCTGTTTCATCGATTTGAAAAAGCCGTCAATGAAATGTTCCCAGAAGGACAAAATCTCTGATGTCCAAACGTATTCAATGGAGACTGCCCTTCAAGACGAAGACCACAGCAAAGAGGTCCAATGGCGAGTTGTGCGCGAACTGTGGAAACACGTCTGTCGTACGAATCGTGTACGGATTGCCGGCTGGCGAAACTCTCACAAGGGCTCGACGGGGCGAGATTGTTCTTGGAGGCTGCGTAATTTCGATTGGACGCCCAACCCTCACTTGTCGGTCGTGCGGCTGGAACGACGGCCAAACAAATGACACTCCACCCCGCTAAACATTCGCGTCAACGAGTTGTTTTCATCCCTAGAGCCGCGTGACACACCCCGCTCGCATAATGGTCACAAATACCTTAAATGAA
>Ga0172373_10000868_pt1 | contig 49632 bp, 45 predicted proteins | sample Lak10m_2_FD_114546 | JGI IMG/M metagenome (GOLD analysis project Ga0172373, IMG submission 114546) | Freshwater microbial communities from Kabuno Bay, South-Kivu, Congo - kab_092012_10m | ecosystem: Environmental > Aquatic > Freshwater > Lake | place: Democratic Republic of the Congo... | reverse complement strand
TGTAGGAATCGGGACGGCCACGCCCAATTCAGTAAAGCAAAACATCATTGATGTCAAAGACGCTTGGATTCGCGATGCCAATGGCGGAGCGGGAGCTTGGGCGAGCGCAGCGGGCGGAGGAGGAAGCACGATCAACTTGGGAAACGGAACTGTCCCTCCACAATTTGGCAGTAATAAAGATTGTTATTGGGTGAATCCGAAGCGCTCCCGTTGGCATAATGATATTTGCAATGTTGGTTATTATGTCAGAGGAGTTTCTTTTTGGGCAGATAACAATTGGGATAACGGAAACACGCTTTGTTGTAAAATTGACACCGCTTCACCGACATATTGTGCAAATGGACAAGCGACAGGAGTGAGTTATGGAGCATGGAGCGCTTGTAGTGGTGCAAATGTTTGTGGAACAAGTAACTATTGGAGTGCTTGGGGTCAGCCAAATGATTGTATTCAAAAAACAAGCACTGGCACAGGAACGCAAACAAGGACAAAAACAACATGCAATGCTGACGGAATAATCACTGCGACAGCAGAGTCGCAATCATGTTCTCCAATCACCGTTCCATATTGCGGAAGCACTACGTATAATCATTGCTGGCCGGCTTGGAATGATGATACTGGAAACTACTACCCGGCTGGTTGCCAGTCGGATGCTCCTAATTGTTACGATCCTTACGATCCATGTGGGGGCGGACCAGGGAATTGTCCTGGTGCTTAATTCATTAATTTTTATTATGGATGATCAATTTAAACCAAAAATTTCTTCCAGTCTTGGAATAGTCGCGATTATTTTGTCAATAGCCTCTCTGGTGATATCGCTTTCAGTTTACAAAAATACGCCAAGATTCACTCAGGATCAGTCGGCAGATCCGACGAAGGAAGTCGCAAATAAACCTGTGGCAGAACAGAAAGACATATCAAATGAAGAAGCGTCAGGTTTTGTCGGCCTTCCGATCTCGGATATTCAGGAGAAGGACAACAAAAAAACTTTTGCTATCCAAGGACATCGATTGACTAAAGACGGTCCCGTTTCGTACGCAGTGTCTAAAGATGAAAGGGATAAAATAGATGTCGTCTTAAGCGCGGAAACTAAAATATTTAAATTTCAGGTTCCCAATGGAAAAGACGCAAAGACTTCAGTCCAAGGTATCTCGGTTAGTGATTTTAAAATTGAATCCAGGGAAAATCCATATCTGGTGGTATTTTCTCAACCGATAAGCGGCGACACTCCTGAAGCAGTGGCCAAGGAAATAAGAATTCTTCCTGTGGAAGCAAAATAAAAATAATTTCTAGAGGTTAAGTCTTCGAAAATTCGGTTAAAATAGCATGGTAATCACAGAAAAATAATAAATTCATCACCCCAAAACCAATGAAAACCCAAGAGTCCTTCCCGCAAAAAGCCACCTACTGGCTGGGAGTAGTTACGATTGGTCTTTTGGTTGGATTGTCTCTTCAATTTGTCCGCGCTTGGACTGAACCGACTCTATCTCCTCCTGGCGGCAATGTTGGCGCGCCGATCAACACTAGCGGCATCGGCCAAGCCAAAAATGGGGACTTATCCTCAACACCGGCGGCGCGGCTAATGGTCTAATCGTCCAAAACGGCAATGTAGGAATCGGGACATTGACACCTAATTCAGGGAAGCAAAACATCATCGACGTCAAAGACGCTTGGATCCGCGATGCCAATGGCGGAGCGGGAGCTTGGGCAAGCGCAGCGGGCGGGGGAGGGGGCAGTACATATTTAGGTGAATGTTCCGCCACAGGTTCTAGTACATGCACTTGTCCAGGTGCAACGCAGATGTTCTTAACGGGATTGCCACCAGGTGGACAGAGTTGTTTTGTAGAGAATCAAGGCACCGCATCAGTTCTGGGCAGGAATCCAAATTCTATTGCAATGGGCGGTGTTTGTAAATTTTCTTGCTATAGTGTTATTGGTAGCGGTGGCGGTGGCGGCGGAGGATCAAGCCAGTGGACGACCGCTGGGAGCGATATTTATTATAACACCGGCAATGTCGGGATTGGCACGGCAAGTCCCCAAGGCAAACTGGACATTGCCGAAGGAGGCGCTAAAGTGTATTGGAAAAAAACAACTGGCAATTATGGAGCGGACGTTTATGGCGCATGGTCAGGTTGTTCTATGTTTAATCAGGGTACTGAAGAAACGTGCGGAAGTTTGAGCACGGAGGCATTTACATGTCCTGTTGACAGTAACATTGATTGTGTTGATATTTACAAGTCTGACTGCGGCATTTTTGGTGGGAATAGGAAAAGATCTATAGATTGTAAAATAGAAAATCGAATGGAAGCGACTTATGTTGATGAAATTATTCCATAAGCTTAATTAGAGCCGGGTATTGATAAAATGAGAAAGCGTGTTCAAACACGCTTTCTTTGTGCATAAGTTGATTTTTTGCTGAAAATAAGGTATAATTAATCTATGCGAAATTGGTCTGTTAACATAAAAGAGCTGAAAAAAGACAAAAAACAATACGCTATCTGGAAGCTTGAGCAGATGGTCAATTTTGGATTGGCAGGAAAAAAGTTAAATCGCAGAGAAATCAAAAAATATTGGCCCCTGCTTAATTTGGATAAAAATAAGAAGAAATATCTATCCGTGCTTCTATGGCCAAAACGATTCTAAGTCCCAATCAAACCAAGGTTCTCGACGCGATTGCCAAGGATGCCGGCCTCTGCCGGATTTTTTATCTTACCGGCGGAACAGCTTTGGCTGAGTTTTATCTTCAGCATAGAAAATCGGAGGATTTAGATTTTTTTTCGGAAAAGGAATTTGATATCCAGGCGATAAATGTTTTTCTTCAAAAAAATCGGAAAGCCTTAGGGATAGGTAAAATTGATTTTCAGCAAAGTTTTAACCGCAACTTGTTTTTTCTGCAACTAAAAAAAGATGTTATAAAAACTGAATTTACCTTTTTCCCATTTACCAGAATAGAATCAAAGCTGAAAAAAGAGAGTCTTAAAATTGACAGCTTGCTGGATATCGCCGTCAATAAGATTTTTACCATTTATCAAAAACCACGCTCACGTGATTTTATCGATCTTTATTTTATCAACCAAAAAACCGGCTGGAAAATTAAGGATCTTGTAAAAAAAGCCAAAATAAAATTCGATTTTCATATTGATCTCTTGCAATTAGGCAGCCAATTTTTACAAGCCGGAACAATTAAGGATTATCCTTTTATGAAAGTTAAAATTAATCACTCCGATTGGCAAAATTATTTTTTTTCAGAAGCTAAAAAACTTGGCAAAGAGATATTGAGATAAAATGAAGCAGGAATTGAAAAGGCAAATAAAACAAGTCATTGAGGACGCTTTCGGTCTGGATTTTGATACGCCAGAAATTAACGTCGATTTTCCTAAAGATGAAAAATTCGGCGATTATTCGACTAACGCGGCCATGGTTTTGGGGAAAATCATCAAAAAAAATCCGATGGAAATAGCTGAGCTTCTAAGGTTCAACCTTAGTTCGCTAAGGTTGAACCTTAGAATTGAAACTGTTGCGCCCGGATACATCAATTTTCATCTGGCGCCAAAATATTTACAGGACAAAATCGCTGAGATAAACGGGCTGGGAGAAAAATTCGGCAATTCGGATTCGGGAAAAGGCATCAAGGTGAATAATGAATTTATTTCCGCCAACCCGACCGGACCGCTCACTGTCGGCAATGGGCGGGGCGGCTTTTGCGGAGACTCGCTTTCGCGCGTACTAAGAAAAAGCGGGTTCGAAGTAATAAACGAATATTATGTCAATGATGGCGGAGGCCAGATTTTGAAGCTTGGACACAGCGTTTTGAAAGACAGCGAAGCGGTTTATGTGGGAGATTATATTGACCGGCTGAACAAAAAATATGCCCAAGTGAAAGACGCGAAAGAAGCTGGGCAGGCGGCGGCAAACGATATTTTGGAAAATATTATCAAAAAAACAGTTACGGAAAAAATGCGGATTTCTTTTGATCTTTGGACAAGCGAACAAAAGATTCGGGAAGATAAATATGTCGACCGGGCGATAGAAATTCTCAAAAACAAAAAAATGACATATGAGGCGGAAGGCGCTTTGTGGCTGAGGACCACCGATTTTGGCGATGACAAAGACCGAGTTTTGGTCAAAAGTGACGGACAGCTTGCCTATTTTGCCGGTGATTGCGGTTATATGCTTAATAAAATTGAGCGGGGATTTGGCCGGCTGGTCATGGGCCTTGGCGCTGATCATCATGGATATATCGCGAGGCTCAAAGCGCTGGCGCAGGCGCTTGGCTTTGTTGGAGATTTTCGTTTCATCATCGTGCAGTTGGTGAGAATCGTGAAGGATGGCAAGGAAACGCGCATGAGCAAACGGGCGGGCAATGTTGTCACGGTAGATGACTTAATCGACAAAGTCGGCCATGATGTCGCCAGATTTTTCTTTCTCATGTATTCTCCGAATACGCATATGAGTTTTGATCTTAGTCTGGCAGAAGAGAAATCGCAAAAAAACCCGGTCTATTATGTGCAATACGCGCACGCTCGGATTTGTAGTATATTGCGCAAGGTAAGAAGCGAGAAGAAAAAAGTAAAAAGTGATGCTGATCTCTCTTTGCTGACTCACGAAAAAGAATTGGCCCTGATCAGTGAACTGAATAAATTTCCGGAAATAATTGAAGAAATTTCCGAAAGTTACGAGGTGCATAAATTGCCCCATTATGCCATCAAACTGGCCGACAAATTCCACTCTTTTTATAACGAAGCTCGGGTCATTGACGAGGAAAATCCGGAACTCACCGGGGCTAGACTAAATCTCGTAAATGCTGTTAGAATAGTGCTGGCAGAAACACTAAGGCTGATTGGTGTAGAAGCGCCAAATAAAATGTGACAATTTATTGTCATCCCGAGTGTAGTCGAGGGATCTCTTCTAAATAGCCGCGAGATTGCCACGCTTCGCTCGCAATGACGTAAACATATGAGAATCGGTATTGACGCCAGAATCATCCTCAATCCGGAAAAAGGCGACGCCATCGGCGCCGGACATTATACTTACCAACTCATCCGCCATCTTCTGGAAATTGACCAGGAAAACGAATATGTTCTTTTTTTCGATTTCCGCGTGCGGGAAAAAGACGTGAAAAAATTTTCCCGGCCGAATGTCAAGATAAAATTTTATCCCTTTTCTGATTATAAAAAATATCTGCCGGGAGCTTACAATGAAATTTTGGGAACCGCGACTTTGGTCAAAGAAAATCTAGACGTGCTTCACAGCACTTCTCCCATGAGCCGGATCCCGGTGAGTTATCGCGGAAAAACCGTGGTGACTGTCCATGACCTGGCCGTTTACAAAGTGCCGGATGTTTTTCCGAGTCTCGCGGCAACCAAAACCAGAGCTGTTTTGAATCTGATGACCAGCAAGGCCGACAAAATCATTGCCGTGTCCAATTCGACAAAAAAAGATATATGCGAAATTTTCAAATGCGCGGAAGATAAAATAAAAGTCATTTATAGCGGATTTGATCGGCGTCTTTTTGAAGAATCGGGCGTAACTCGCGAAAAAGTGCTGGAAAAATACGGAATAAAAGACCGGTATATTCTTTTTCTCGGCACGCTGGAACCGATCAAGAACATAGCCCGGCTGTTCGAAGCCTACAAAATTTTCCGCGGCAACTGCAAAAACAATAAAGAGAATATCAAGTGTGATTGGAAGTTGGTGATGGCCGGGAAAAACGGCTGGTTAAGCAAGGACTTCAAGCAGGTCGCGAAAGACCTGGGAATCGGCAAGGATGTTATTTTCACCGGCTATGTCATTGGAGACGATCTGGTGCCGCTTTTCAAAAATGCCGATTTTTTCGTGATGCCGTCGCTTTATGAAGGTTTCGGGACGACTGTTTTGGAGGCGTTTGCTACTGGAATTCCGGCCATCGTTTCCAATGTTTCATCTCTCCCGGAAATCGCGGATGGTGCGGTGCTTTTTGTGAATCCTTTGGACGTTCAAGATATTGCTTCCGCGATGGGTAAATTCGCTTACGATGAAAACCTGAAAAATGAATATCGCGAAAAAGGCAAAAAGCAACTGGAAAAATTCGATTGGAAAAAATGCGCACAAGAAACGCTGGAAGTTTACCACGACACCTATAAACAAAAATAATTTAGATTAGCTCTTCTGTGCTTTATGCGAAAAATTGTATAGAATTTGGCGTTAACAAGTTATAGGTGAGGTGGTTTACAAAAGTCTGAAATAAAGTTAGTATATAGAAAAGCATTGAGGAAGATATCACTTCCTAGCTGCGGAAAGAAATATGGATGTCATTCCGGACTTGATCCGGAATCTAATTAGATCCTGAAGCAAGTTCAGGATGACAAATATAAAATAGACTCCGCCGGGCACCCGCCTGCAACGCTTCTGCGTAGCAGATGCGGGCAGGGGCCCGTAATAGCCCCAAAGCAAGCTTCACTTTTTGTGGAGGAATTAAGGTGGTACCACGCGGAAGCGTCCTTATGCGGACGTTTTTTGTTTTTTTGAACTTATGGTTAAAAAGTGCATACTCTGCAAAATAGTAAAAAACAAACTGGAAGAATTCATTTATGAAGATAAAATAGCGGTTGTTTTGCTTTCCAAATTTCAAACTTCAAAAGGACACATTATAGTTTTGCCAAAAATACATCATAAAAGTATTGATGAAATTTCTGAAAATGATTACTTGCATATCCAAAAATTAATAAAGAAGTATAATAAAAAAATAAACAAAAATTTTAAACCACAGAAAATTTATATATTACTATTAGCAGAAGAAGTGGAGCATATTCATTTTCACTTAATCCCCAGATACAAAGGCGATACAAAAGGGCCAAAATTTTTGACAGAAAATATTGAAGAAGTAAAAAAACCGGAAAAATTGATCAAAAAGATTAATTCATAAAAAATATGTCATTCAAAAAAGTCGAGCCCAAACAAAGTTTTCCGAAAATGGAAGAAGAAATTCTGAAATTTTGGGAAGAGAATAAAATTTTTGAAAAGTCGGTGGAAAAGAATTCGGAAGATAAATCTTTTATCTTCTATGAAGGGCCGCCGACGGCTAACGGCGTGCCGGGACTGCACCATGTTTTGGCGCGTTCATTCAAAGATATTATTCCGCGCTATAAAACCATGAAAGGCTACCGCGTGGAAAGAAAAGCCGGCTGGGACACGCACGGATTGCCGGTTGAAATTCAAGTGGAAAAATCATTAGGACTCAAGAGCAAGCAGGAAATAGAAAATATCGTGCCAGGAAGTCCCCGGGAGAGTATCATAGAATTCAACAAGAAATGCAAAGAGTCGGTTTGGAAATACAAAGACGCGTGGGAAAAAATGACGCGGCGGATGGGTTATTGGGTAGACATGAAAAATCCTTATATCACTTATGAAAATAAGTATATCGAATCAATCTGGTGGGTGATCGCGCAAATTTGGAAAAGTAAGAATAAAAAAGGTGAAAGCCTGGTTTATAAAGGGCATAAAGTTGTTCCGTATTGCTACCGTTGCGGAACGGCGCTTTCCTCGCACGAAGTGGCGCAAGGATATCAAAAGATAAAAGATAATTCAATTACAGTAGAATTTAAAACAATTAAAGAACCAAAGACTTCAATTTTAGTTTGGACAACAACGCCCTGGACGTTGCCGGGAAATGTCGCCCTAGCTGTTGGTCCCGAAATTGAATACGCGTACATTGAGAAAAAAAACAGGGATGAAGGAGAATTGGTCAAATTTATTCTGGCAAAAAATCGCCTGGAATCCGTTTTTGGAAACGAAGAATATAAAATAATAAAAACCGTTTCAGGTAAAGAACTGGTCGGACTTGCCTACGAGCCGCTTTATCCGTTGACTGATGCGGAAGGAGTGTACAAAATTATAGTCGGCGATTTTGTTTCTACAGAAGACGGAACTGGAATCGTGCACATTGCGCCAGCCTTCGGAGAGGACGATTCAAATGTCGGACGCGAAAATAATCTGCCGACGCTTTTAACGGTGGATCAGGAAGGAAAAATAAGCGCGGATGTTCCTGGCAAAGGCATTCCGGTCAAAAAGAAGAATGAAAAAAACAAGTATGCCGTGGACGAGCTGATCATGGAAGATCTGAAAAAAAGGAGTTTATTTTTCAAAGACGAGCTTTATGAACATGACTATCCTTTTTGTTGGCGCTGTGATACGCCACTGATTTATTATGCCAAACCGTCATGGTTTATCCGGATGAGCGAACTTGCGGGAGATCTGGTAAAAAACAATGAAAATATCAATTGGATCCCGGAATATATCAAAGAAGGCCGCTTTGGCGAGTGGTTGCGCGGAGTCAAAGATTGGGCCATTTCGCGCGAACGGTATTGGGGCACACCGCTGCCCATTTGGGAATGCGCGAATTGCCAGGAATTGAAAGTTGTCGATTCAATGGATGAAATCAAGAAAAACAGCAGTCAAAAAATCACTAAAATAATCTTTGTCAGACACGGAGAAAGCGAAAAAAATGTTCAGCATATTTTATCTGATTCACTTGACGGATGGCCTTTAACGGAAAAAGGAAGGAGCATGGCGAAAGAAATGGGAGAAGGGATTGTTGAACAGGTAGATGTGATCATAACTTCTCCCATTTTGCGAGCCAAAGAAACGGCAGAAATATTGAATCAGAAATTTAACGTCAAAATATTGGAAGATGTGCTAATAAAGGAAATTGCTTATGGCCAATGGAACAACAAAAGTGTGGAGGAGCGGGAGAAAATAAATCCAGAAACATACAAAAAATACAATGAGATAAAAAAAGATCCCGCAAAAAGATTTATCCATAGACTAGGTGGAGACGGTGAATCGAGGCAGGATGTAATGGATAGAACAATAAAATTTATCAAACGGATTACCGATGAACAGAAAGGAAAAACTGTTTTGGTGGTTGGACACGGAGTTACTTATGCTACCCTAATTAAATACTTTAATAATCTGGATGAAAAAGAATATTTTCAAAGAAACATGGAAGATCCCAAACATGAGTCGGTAACCAGTTTTTATTTGACTGAGGAGGGTAAATCTGTTGATTTGCACAAGCCGTTCATAGACGATATTAAATTTTCCTGTTCATGTGGCGGAGAAATGAAAAGAGCGCCAGAAGTTTTGGATGTCTGGTTTGATTCAGGCTCTATGCCGCTGGCCCAATTTTTCTATCCGAACGGGGCAACCGTAGAAGATAAGAAAAAAATTGAGAGCGGAAAGTTTTTTCCGGCTGATTATATTTCCGAAGCGATTGATCAGACACGCGGCTGGTTTTACACGCTTCATGCCATTGCCACGCTCTTACATCGCGATAAAAAAGTTCCAGCTGGAAACGCCTTTAAAAATGTGATATGTCTGGCGCATATTTTGGACAAGGATGGCAAAAAGATGAGCAAATCAAGAGGAAATGTCGTTGAGCCGATGGAAGTCATGGACAAATTCGGCGCGGATATGCTTCGCTGGATGCTTTTTACTATCAATCAGCCGGGAATGCCCAAAAGATTCGACATCAAAGGCATGCAGGATATTATGAACCGTGTTTTTCGGATGCTTTGGAATTCCTATTCTTTTTTTGTGATGTACGCGAATATAGATAAATTCAAACCCACAACCCATAACCTACAACCCACAAACTTATTAGACAGGTGGATCATTTCCGAACTGAATATTTTAATTAAAAAAGTCGATGATGGATTGAATAGTTATGATATCTACGGGCCAGCTAAAGAAATTGAAAAATTCATCGACAATCTTTCCAACTGGTATATTCGCCGCTCGCGCAAGAGATTTTGGAAACCTGCCCGCAACGCTTCGCGTAGCGAGGCGGGCGGGTCCGAAGACAAAGTTGATATTGATAAAGAGAGTGCATATCAGACTTTGCACTATGTTTTGGTGAATCTGGCGAAACTAATGGCGCCGTTCACGCCTTTTATCGCGGAAGAAATATATAGAAACCTGCAACTTACAATTCACAACCTGCAACCTGAAAATTTATCGGTGCATCTGGCTGAATTTCCGGAAGCGGACGAAAAAATGGTTGATGAAAAATTAAATCAGGAAATGCAGGATGCGCGGGCCATCATAACTGAAGCTTTGCAGCTCAGGGCCAAGGCGGGGATCAAAGTGCGCCAGCCAATCGCTTCGCTCAAAATCAAAAGTCAAAAATCAAAAGTCGAAAATGAGCTTATCGAAATTATTAAGGAAGAGGTAAACGCGAAAGAGGTTATTTTTGATGACTCTTTACTGGAAAATGTTGTTATTGATACAAATATTACCGAAGACCTCAAGCTCGAAGGTCAGGCGCGCGAGGTCATCCGCTTTATCCAGGAGATGAGAAAAGAAGCCGGCTACGAGGTTGACAATCGAATCAGAGTGTGCTATAATGGGTCTTCTAATGTTTTTGAAAAATTCGGTGAAATGATCAAGAAGGAAGTGCTGGCTAATGGCTTTAATAAAGGAAAAATGGAAGAAGCCGATTTGGCGAAAGAATTTAAATTAGAGGATAAAAAAGTTACAATTTATATAAAGAAAGATTAGTTCCTGAAAAATCAATCTAAAACGCGCTAAATAGCGACAAAGGAGGCGAAGAAATGGATATAGGGGAATTGATTGCGGGCCATCCGTTTAGTTTCGGCGTTGCGGCGTTAGGCATAGTATATTTTCTGTTTATAGAGTGCGCGATCAAAGATGCGCCGTTAATGGAAAAATGCTGCAGGTGCGGAGGCATGTGGCTCAAGAGCGAAGTTTTTTTCACCGGACAAGAGCTTTTATGTTCCGAATGCCTCGCTGCCCATTGCGAGGAAAAAACCAGAGAGAACTATCGCAAGGCCTGAATTCCTTATCGGCCAGAAGTAATTTTCAATCGGCCGATGGATCGCTAGCGCCGAGAGTTAAAAACAACAGCAAGGGCTTCGGAAAACGTTTCCGAGCCCTTTTTTCTTTTCCTTTTTTGCAAATTAAGATAAAATCAATGCATGGACTTCAAATATAACGGGATAATACTTAGCAAGAAAGATGTTGGAGAAACCGACCGAATCTATATGATCCTTACTCGGGAGGCTGGCAAAATAAAGGTTTTGGGCAAAGGAGTTCGCCGTCCCAATGCCAAACTAGCCGGACATTTGGAACCTATCACTCACTCTGAAATTTTTTTATCCAAAGGCCGGGGGTCCGGCAAATTGACCGGTGCCGCTACGGTTGAAAATTTTTCAAAACTTAAGGCAGACATTGAAAGTCTGGTCCATGTGTCTCGCGCGGTAAAAGCCTTGGAAAAGATTATTCCTGAGCAACAGGAAGAAAAAAATATTTTCAATTTCTTTAGTGAATATCTGACTGTGATGGACGGACTTTGCGGCAGGAAAGTTTCTGGGAAAAGGGAAATTGTCACTTTGGGTTTTTTGTTCAAGTTGCTTGGTGAAGCGGGATACGGGCTGGAGATCAGGAAATGCGTCGTTTGTGGGAACAGGCTCCAGCCAGGAAACAATCATTTTTCTGTTTCGCGCGGGGGCGTATTGTGCGGCGATTGTCAAAAAGGCGAACTGCAAAAAATAAAAATAGAAGACAGTTCCATAAAATTCATGAGGCTGTTTGATCGCAACAAAATCGGCAATTTGGAAAAATTGCATGCCAGCAAAGAGGACATTGACAATCTTGGAAAAATAATTAAAAAAGCGCTAGATTGGGTAATTGGATGAGTTATTTGATTTTGGTTGGCAGAAGTTAAAATAATTAACGCAAAAGCGGAAGCTTATTTTCATTCTAAAAAATCAGCTTTTGACGGTGTTGATAAAAGTCCTCTGATTTAGTAATATATAGAAAAAGGCAAAACAAAAAGAACATGTCATTATTTGATATTGAAAAAGAGCTATACAAGAAAGATACCGACAGAGATTTGTCCAAACACGCGGAAAGCGAGTTTGACGCGCGGTCGATCCTGGCTGAGCCGGGCAACGAGAAATTTTCGGGAGAGGATGCATGGGAGAAAAAAAGAAAAGGGCTTGGTAAAGAGCAAAAAAAAGCCATAAAATACGGAATTATTTTTTTGGCGGCAATCCTTCTGATTGCCGCGGTTTCTCTCATTGTCTATAAACTGAAGCAGTCTTCTTTTAGCGAGAATAGGGTCGTAGTGGCCATCAACGGACCCAATGAGGCGCAAAGTGGAAAAGACGTAATCTATGAGATAGAGTATAAAAACGAAAATCGGGCTTCGCTTAAGGAAGCAAAACTTAACATCAACTTTCCGGAAAACTTCAAACCGGAAAATAATCCAAATTTTATATCCGAGGGGCCAAGCAACGGGAGGTTTGAGTTAGGTGAGATAAAAGGCGGCGGTGGCGGAACGGTCGCTTTTCGCGGTAAAGTTTTCAGTCCAAAGGGAAGTCTCATTTACATAAAAGCCGATTTTTCTTACACGCCATCAAATTTTAACAGCCAATTTGTCGCCAAAGATCAGCTGGGAATCAATATTATCTCTTTTCCGGTTACGGTTGAGATTTTATCTCCGCAGAACCTGGCTAGCGGCGATGAACTTGAATATCTTATAAGTTATAAAAATACCAGCGAAAGTGATTTTGAAAATATGAAAGTAAAAGTGTCATATCCGGAGGGTTTTACCTTGTCCAAGACCAATCCGGCTATTTCAGAAGGAGATGGCACTTGGTATATCGGTCATCTTTCGGTTGGTCAGGAGGGAAAAATATCAATCAGCGGAAAACTTGAGGGGTCCAGAGGGGATGTGAGGGTTTTGCGGGTCGAGCTTGGATCATCGGAAGAAGGAGGGTTCGTCAGTTATAACCAAGAAAGCGCTTCAACCAAAATCGAAGCCTCTCCTTTGTCTGTTTTTCAAACCATAAACGGCCTTAATAACTATGTCGCCAGGCCGGGAGAAGAACTGACGTATGAAATTACTTATCGCAACGATGGAAACGTAGGACTAAGAGACGTAATCGTTACCGAAAAGATTGAAAGCTCCATAATTGATTTCAGTTCTCTGACAATGAAAAAAGGAGCTTATTCATCTTCCGACAATACGATAACATGGAAGGCTTCAGATTTTAGCGAATTGGGGAATCTTCTTCCCGGGAAAGAGGGGAAAATCAGTTTTTCCGTGCGAGTAAAAGACGTCATACCGATGACGAATTCCAATGACAAAAATTTTGTGATTTCTAGCGTGGCAAAAATTGACAGTCCGGATATTCAAACTCCTATCGAATCAAACAAGATAATTGCCGGAAATAAAATCGATGTTAAGTTAAAAACCAAGCTGGGGCTAAGCGTCAAGGGATATTATGAAGATTCTAAAATTAAAAACACCGGACCTATTCCGCCTGTTGTTGACAGTGAAACAACCTACACGATTCATTGGAGCGTAATGAACGTTTCCAATGATATTGCAAACGCAAGGGTCGAGACGATTCTGCCGACAGGCGTGACGATGACGGGCGTGAAGTCTCCGGAAGATTCTAATTTGACTTATAATGAGAGAACTAACACATTGGTTTGGCAAATCGGAAATTTGCCGGCGGGAACAGGAATCATCACACCCGAAAAGGAGATAGCTTTTCAGGTTAAAATAAAACCGACAATTAACCAGGCCAATAAAGTTGTAACATTGGTCGGAGCATCAACTCTATCGGCGCATGATTCGTTTGTCGATGAAGACTTATCCGTCAAGGCGGCCGAAAAAACCAATGAACTAAGGGAAGATCCGACAGTAGGTGAAAAATATCGGGTTCAGACTGCTTTGCCATAGGCTTACGGGTCCGCTATTTCCGCGTGACGGAAGGAAAGACGCTTTTTAAAATAAACATGCCAATGTTTGAAATTCTAAAAAAAAGAAAAAAATTGAGAGTTGGAAATTTAAAGACAAAAAGCGGAGAAATAAAATCTCCGTTTTTTATGCCGGATGCGACTTATGGTTTCGTTCGGTCACTAAGTACCAGTGATCTGTTGAGCGCAAAGATAGGACCGATGGTTGTCAACACTTACCATCTTTATCTACAGCCCGGGTTGCGGGTGATAAAAAAAACTGGAAAAATCCATAAATTTATGAATTGGAAAAAACCTTTGCTTTCAGATTCGGGAGGGTATCAGGTTTTTTCTTTGATCCACAAAAATCCAGAAATGGGAAAGATCACTGATGACGCCGCGATATTCCGGTCTCCGCTGAATGGAAAAAAACACGTTTTAACTCCGGAAAAATCCATAGAGATCCAATTTGATCTGGGCGTGGATATGATGGTGGTCCTGGATGATCCGGCGCCCAATCATTACCCAAAAGAAAAAATCAGAAAGGCGGTCGAACGAACGATCCGTTGGGCCGGCCGGTGCATGGTTGAATATAAGAGACAGCTTAAAATAAGAAAAATTAAAGAGAAAGATCGGCCGTTAATATTTTGCGTTATTCAGGGAGGCAATCATAAAGACTTAAGGAAATATTGCGCCAAAGAGCTTATCAAAATAGGTTCCTCCGACAAAAGCGGATCGGTCTTAGGCTGGGACGGATATGGATTCGGCGCGCGCCATCTAGACCAGAACGGAAAATTCATGCGAGAAATTCTGAAATTTACGGCTGATTTGATTCCGGAAAATTCACTGCGTTTCGCGCTGGGAGTCGGCACTCCGGAAGATATCATAAGATGCGCGAATCTCGGGTGGGACATGTTTGATTGCGTGATTCCGACGCGGGAGGGACGGCACGGCCGGCTTTTTCTCTGGAAAAACAAAAAAATCAACAAAACCGGTTTTTACGAAACAATAAACATTAATAACGGAAAATTTAAAAATGATTTTTCGCCTGTCGACAAAAAATGCGATTGCTATTTGTGCAAGAATTATACGCGCGCTTATTTGGCGCATCTTTTCTCCAGAAAAGAACCGCTGGCCATGCGCCTCGCCTCGATCCACAATCTCAAATTTTATTTGGAATTAATGGAAAAAATAAAGAATTCTTGATGCTTTCGGACAAGGCAGGACTTGACTCCGTTAGAAGTTCGACAAGGAGATTATTGTTTGTTGAAGTAATATCACAATCAATTAGCGTTGGATATCAAATATTTTTTTAACCGGACTTATAACGGGGTTGACTTTTTTTTAAAAATAGTGTAAAATGTCGAGATAAGTTTTTTGAAAAAAACATATAAAACAGGAGGAAAGGGAATGTATGAGCCACTCAGGTTTTTTTGCGGAGAAGCCAGTGTTATCGCGCTAGCTTCCATGCGCGCTCATGGGAACATGAAGGTTTCCTCATCCGAAGGAATGCACAATCGGTTAACTTTTACAAACCAATTTCTGAATCCCGGTGTCAAGCTTTTCATGGCCAATGTTCAACACACTGATAAAATCGTGGTCGTGAATGGGACCACGGACAAGTTTTTCTTTAAAGCGGATGCACTTGTCACGGCCAGAAGGAAGTCAAATTTGGGAATAACCTTCGCGGATTGTCCGCCAGTGATTTTTAACGGTTTTACTCCTAAAAACAATCCAATTGTCGCGGTGGCGCATGCCGGGTGCAAACCAACGCTTCTTAATATTTCTTCAAAAACCGTTGAAAAAATGACAATTTTAGGGGCCAAACGAAGGAGCATTCGGGCGATTATTGGTCCGGGAATTTGCCGGAGTTGCTATGAGTTTGGAGCGGAGGCCGCGGATGTATTCAAGGATTATCCTAAATACATAAAACCAAAGTATGGGACTTCCAAGTTTTTGGTCGACCTTCCCGGCATCATTCGTTTTCAGCTTCTGGAAGCTGGAGTGAAAGGAAAAAACACATCTTCTTTTGGACTGTGCACGTTCGAAAACAAGTTTCTGTTTTCGGCGCGCCGGGATCATTTACGGCCAATTCAGGCCGGAATGGTTGTGGTAGGAATCCGCTAGATTTCTGAATGCGAAGGCCTGACCAAGAATTCTTGGCCAGGCCTTTTTTATTTGACTCGAGATAAAATAATGGGTAAATTTAATTAACTATGCATAATAAAAAAAGAAAAAAAATAGAACTTCTGGCTCCCGGTGGAAATTTAGAAAAGTTAAAATATGCTTTTAAATATGGCGCTGACGCGGTTTATGTCGGAGTGCCTGATTTTTCTTTGCGCGTCAGAATAAATAATTTTACTCCGGAAGTTTTGCGGGAAGCGGTGACCTATGCTCAGAAAAAAAAGAAAAAAATATACGTGACTCTGAATATTTATGCTCACAATCGCCAGCTTGAAGAAATCAAGAAACATCTCAAATTTCTAAAAAGCTTGGAAATTGACGGCGTGATCGTCAGCGATCCGGGAATAATCAGACTGGTGAAAAAATATCTGCCGAAAACGGAAATCCATCTTTCTACGCAGGCCAACGCGACCAACTGGCAAGCCGTTAAATTTTGGGCGGAACAAGGGGTGAAGAGGGTCGTTTTGGCGCGCGAAGTGACTTTAGCGGAAATCAGGGAAATCAAAAAAAATGTTCCAGAAATGGAACTGGAATATTTTGTCCACGGCGCCATGTGCATGAGTTATTCCGGCCGTTGCATTTTGAGCAAGTGGATGACCGGACGGAGCGCTAATCTTGGTGATTGTTCTCAGCCGTGCCGGTGGGATTATAAAAAAACCGGCCGGGTTTATGAAACAAGCATTGAGGAGGGGATGAAAAAAATCCCAATTGATTTGGAAGAAGACCGGCACGGAACATATTTTTTTAACAGTTATGATCTCAATCTACTGAAGCACGTCGATGAATTAATTGAGGCCGGAATTGACTCATTGAAAATCGAAGGCCGAGCCAAAAGCGTTTATTATGTAGCAGTAGTCGTTCGGGCTTATCGGAAAGTTTTGGATGCGATAAAGGAAAAAGCGCCAAAAACAAAAATAAAAAGGATAATAGCGACGCAATCCAAGGAACTTAATCAGCTAACCAGTCGCGGCTATACCGCCGGCTTTTTGCTGGGCGGGGAACCCGAGCACAATGTCAGCAATTTAAAATTTGGAACGGATAAAAAATTCGTTGGAGAAGTGGAAGACGCGAAAGGCAGGCTGAATAGCGTAAGAGTCCATAATGAGGTATTTATGCGAGATAAACTTGAAGCTATCAATCCAGGAAGAACTTTTTCGGTGAGAATAAAAAAAATTTATAATTACAAAAAAGAGGAAGTTTCAGAAGCGCATGGCGGCCATGAAAAAAGATACGTTTTTGAATTCGATAAAGTTTTGCCAGCTGGGACGCTTATCCGGAAAAAATTGACTAAATAAAGAAACTATTCTATAATCAAAATACAATTTTGAAGCGTTGAAGGGGGATTGGCGCCCTGGAGCTTTAGAAACAAAGCGCTTTGCTGTTCGCAAACGGCAAGGAATTCGGGTGGAACCGCGGGTTTGCCCCGTTAACTTCTGTGGAGCAGACTAGTTAACTGGGGTTGAAAGGCTCGTCCCAGATATATGATTTTTATTATATGTTTGAGATGAGCTTTTTAATTTTTTAATTTGTAGTAATAAAAATATGGCCGATGAAAAAAAAGTAACCATGGATAAAATCGTATCGCTTTGCAAACGGCGGGGTTTTGTTTTTCCTGGATCGGAAATCTATGGCGGCATGGCCAATTCTTGGGACTACGGTCCCTATGGCACGGAGCTGAAAAACAACATCGCCAAAATTTGGTGGAAAACGTTCGTTCAAAAACGCCAGGATATGATCGGACTGGATTCGGCTATCATTACCAATCCGAAAGTCTGGGTGGCCTCCGGACACGTCGCGGGTTTCAACGATCCGCTGGTTGATTGCAAAAAATGCAAAATCAGGCACCGGGGAGATAAGCTGCTTGAGGCGAAAATAGGCGTGGAAGAAACCACTAAAATTAAGCTGGAGGAGATTGGCGCCAAAATGAATGAACTCCAAATCACTTGTCCGGATTGCGGTGCCGTGGACTGGACGGACGCCAGAAAATTCAATTTGTTGTTTGAGACCCAAATCGGAGTCTTAGCGGATGCCAAAAACATCGCTTATCTTCGGGGTGAAACCGCTCAGGGAATATTCATTAATTTCAAAAACGTTCTTAACACGATGCGGCCCAAGTTGCCGTTTGGAATTGCCCAGATCGGCAAAGCTTTCCGGAACGAGATCACTCCCGGCAATTTTATTTTTCGCACCCGGGAGTTTGAACAGATGGAAATCGAATATTTCATTGCGCCTCCCAAGGAAGAAAAAGACTGGCGCGAACCTTTTGAAAATTGGCAAAGGGAGATTAAAAAATTTTTCAAAGAAGATCTGGGCCTTGCTGACGAAAATATGCGTTGGCGGCGGCATGACGACAACGAAAGATCTTTTTATTCCAAAGACACCTATGACGTCGAATATAATTTTCCCTCCCTGGGCTGGGGAGAGCTGCATGGGTTTGCCTACCGCACGAATTATGATTTGAGCCAGCACATAAAACATTCCGGGGCTGATTTGACTTACGTGGACAATGATGGGAATAAATTCGTGCCTCATTGCATTGAACCGTCATTTGGTCTGACTCGAACTCTCTTGGCCGTTCTCGCGGAAGTTTATACCGAGGAAAAAATTGAAGACGCCAACGGAAAAGAAGAAGTTCGGACGGTCATGAAATTCAAGCCGGAACTGGCGCCGATAAAAGTTGCCATATTTCCCTTGGTAAAGAATAAACCGGAATTAGTTAAAAAAGCCAAAGAAATATACCAAAGTCTGATGCCTCTTTATATGTGCGAATTCGACGACAATGGCAATGTCGGCAAGCGTTACCGTCGGCAGGACGAAATCGGCACTCCATATTGTATTACTGTAGACTATGAAACGCTCGAAAAAGGGGACGTGACAGTCCGTGATCGCGATTCTATGAAACAAGACAGAGTAAAGATCAATGAACTGGAGAAATACTTTTCCGGGAAAAAACTTAGCATTTGTTAAGCAATAATATTGACATTGACATATGAACATAAGGCAAATTTACGAGCTAGCCGTTGAGCTGGGCGTCAAAAACGATTTCCGGCCAAAAAAGCAGATTGAAAAACAGTTGAAAAGAATTCGAGAAAAGCACCAAAAACTTTCCAAGGAAGAGAAGGAAATTTTCGATATCGAAAAATTAACCAATCCCTATTCTGACACGCGAATTCATTTCGACAATGGAATAAAAAATGTGAAAAATGCCATGGTTGGCATTGACATAGACGGCTCCGATATGATGATAGCCCGTTATTTAAGCAATCATAATCCAAATGATCCAATCGATCTTGTAATCTGCCACCATCCATTGGGGAAGGCTTACGCTAGTCTCAGTGATGTGATGCATTTGCAAGCCGATGTTTTGGCGCAATATGGAATTCCGATCAATATCGCGGAGAGTTTGATGAAATTGCGAATCAGTGAAGTCAGTCGGGGAGTCAGTCCGGTGAATCATTTTCAGGTGGTTGATGCGGCCAAAAATTTGAATATGAGCTTGATGAACGCGCATACGCCCGCGGACAACTTGGTAGCTCAATTTGTCAAAAAGAAGATTGAAAAAGACAAGCCGGAATATGTGGGAGATGTTTTAAAATCGCTTTTGGAAATTCCAGAGTATAAAGAAGCGGCGCGACGAGGATTCGGTCCGGTGCTTTTTACCGGTACGGAAGACAACCGGGTTGGAAAAATCGCCTTCACGGAAATTACTGGAGGGACCGAAGGCAGTCCGAAGATTTATGAGCAAATGGCTATGGCCGGAATCGGAACCATAATTTCCATGCATCAAAGCGAGGAACACAGGAAAGAAGCCGAAAAATATCACATCAACGTGGTGATTGCCGGACATATCTCATCCGATTCAATTGGAATGAACCTGTTTTTGGATGAATTGGAAAAACGAGGAATAAAAATTTTACCCGCTTCCGGCCTCATCCGATATAGCCGGAATAAGAAACAAAGAAAATAATTATGCAATATAAAAAACACACTCTTAAAAATGGACTGCGGATAATTTTGGCACCGATGCAAGAAACCCAGACGGCGACAGTTTTGGTGATGATCGGAGTCGGTTCACGTTACGAAAAGGAAAGCGAAGCGGGACTTTCTCATTTCATCGAGCATATGTTTTTCAAAGGCACTGAAAAAAGGCCGACGACGCTCCATATTTCCGAGGAACTGGACGCTATCGGTGGTGAATTTAACGCGTTCACTTCCAAAGACGCGACTGCCTACTACGCCAAGGCCGATTCCAAACATTTGAAAATCGCGCTGGATGTCATAGCGGATATGTATTTGAACTCAAAGATAGAACAGCGAGAAATTGAAAAAGAAAAAGGCACAATCATTCAGGAGATAAATATGCGTGAAGACAACCCGATGGGAGACGTGGGCGATGTCTTCGAAAAATTGCTGTATAAAAAAAATCCGCTGGGCCGATATGTGATCGGTTACAAAAAAACCGTTGCCGCTTTCCAGCGGAAAAATTTCCTGGACTATCTAAAGCGGTTTTATGTCGCCAATGATACAGTTGTTTGCGTGGCCGGAAAATTTAACGAAAAAGAAGTGATGGCTCAGCTGAAGAAAAATTTTATCCGAATGAAAAAAGGCAAGAAACCGCTTCTAAAAAAAATCGAGGAAAAGCAAAAAAATCCCGCGGTGGAGATCAAGTATAAAAAAACCGACCAGACGCACTTTATTATCGGGAATCGGTCTTATCCCGAAAACCACAAAGACCGGTTTGTTTTGGCGATCATTTCCATAATTTTAGGAGGCAACATGAGCAGCCGGCTTTTTATCGAGATTCGGGAAAGAAGGGGACTGGCTTATTATGTCAGGACAAGCGGTGATGCCTATCAAGATTGCGGATATCTGGCTACGCAAGCTGGAGTGGAACATGAGAATCTCTCCCTGGCGATCACAACAATTCTTTCGGAATACAAAAAGATTGCTAAGGAAAAAGTAGCCGAGAAAGAGTTGCAAAAAGCCAAGGATTATATCAAAGGTAAAAGCGTTATGGGGCTGGAATCGTCAAATGAGGTGGCCATGTTTTTTATCGAACAGGAAATCAAAAGGCAGAAAATATTGACGATCCAAGAAATATTTCGCCGCGTTGACAAAATATCCGCGGAGGATATATTAAGAGTGGCCAAAGACATCTTCCAAACAAAAAAACTCAATTTAGCCGTGATTGGTCCGCATCAAAACCAAAAAGAGCTTGAAAAATTGCTGAAATTATAATTTTTTTAACTTAGACCAATGGAGAAAAGGCAGATTGATCTTTCTACGGGAATAATTTTCAGAGCCGTTCTTATCGTTTTGGCGTTATATTTTTTATATCTCGTGAAAGACGTAATCGCGTTGATTTTTATTTCCGCCTTGATCGTTTCGGCAATCGACCCGGCGGTCGATTGGATGCAAAAGAAAAGAATCCCCCGTCCATTCGGAGTTACAATAATTTATGTTGTCTTGCTGGCAATCATCAGTTTGTCAATTTCTTTTCTTATCCCGCCGTTAGCCGGTCAATTTCGCGATTTTTCTCAAAAAATACCACAACTTTCCCGCGAACTTACGGTTTTAATCGGCAATACGGATAATTATTTCACAGGAGGATTGACGACAGCCAGCCAACCGGCCATTCCGCAGCTGAGCAACAATCTTTCATTGTTGTCCGGAAGGGTTTTTAGCGGGACAATTGGATTTTTTTCCGGATTTATTTCTATTCTGGCTGTTTTAGCCATGGCATTTTATATGGCCGTCAAAGAGGACGGAATAAAAAAATTCATTGTCTCATTGACTCCGGAGAAGCATAAACACTATTCGGCTGATTTGACCGAGCGGATAGAATTTAAAATGGGGAAATGGCTTCAGGGACAACTGATCTTGATGATAGTTATATTTGCTTTGGATTTCGTCGGATTGTCCCTTCTGAAAATTCCTTATGCTTTGGCGCTAGCCATTTTTGCCGGACTTATGGAGGTTATTCCGTATGTTGGTCCCATTATTTCCGCCATTCCCGGCGTGATTCTGGGTTTCACGCTCTCTCCATTCACTGGCTTGCTGACGGTTCTCCTGTATTGGCTGGCGCAACAGTTTGAAAATTACATTGTTGTTCCTCAGATAATGAAAAAAGCCGTTGGGCTTAATCCAGTAACGGTAATCGTGGCTTTGCTTATCGGTGTGAAACTAGGCGGGATTCCCGGCGCGATACTCGCGATTCCAGTCGCCGCTGCCATCGGAGTTGTGATCGATGATCTAATGGCCGAAAAAAATAATTAATGCGTAAAGTAAAAACGGCTTTGTAGGCCGTTTTAATCTTTTATAAAAACAGTAAAACTATTGCCAGAAAAGAAATCAAAATGTCATTTCGGGCGTTTTTCAGATTCCATCTTAGCTCTCCGGCAAAAAAGTAGCGGTGAATCCATTCATGAAAAGAGTGAAGCTTTTTCAAAAAACCGGCGGGATATATCCAAAACAAAAGAGTCAGAAAATCCGGAAACATCGAAGAAAGACTTCCGATAAAAATATTTCTGATTTTAGGCAAGTCAAAATTTTTAAGAGAAATACACAATACGATAATTGAAATACCCGAAGAAAAATCCAGCGCTATTTTCCACCATGTATTTCTGAATGTGGAGGTTTTGTCCAGATATTCTCCGTGGCGCAGAGAATCCAATGCATAATGGACGGCCAAGGAAAGCGGAATTATCACCAGCGGAGCATTGATATTTTTTCCAATTGCGGCGCCGACCAGGGCGTGCGTGGCTAGAATCATATTGATGGAATCGTTTTTTTGGGCTAGGATTAACTTATGGATCCCGTTAGAATTTAGCCTGGGCTTGTTCTGCGGGTTAATTATGACAATTCTAATGGGATGAATACAGGCATATTATACATTGTGGCGACGCCGATTGGCAATCTGGAAGACATCACTTTTCGGGCGATTCGAACCTTGAAAGAAGCTGATTTGATCGCTTGTGAGGATACGCGGGTAACCCAAAAGCTGCTCCATCACTACGAGATTAAAAAACCAGTTATCAGCTATTTTCAGCATTCAAAATTGTCAAAAGTGGAGCAGATTATCGGTGAGTTGCGCTCCGGTAAGAATATCGCGTTGGTTACAGATGCAGGTACGCCAGGAATATCCGATCCAGGAAGCAAGCTAGTTGGTTCAGCGATTGAAAATGGCGTCAAAATTGTGCCGATTCCCGGGACCTCGGCACTCGGTGCGATTATCGGAGTGGCAGGAATTGATCTGCAGAAATTTGTTTTTTGGGCTTTTCCGCCGCATAAGAAAGGGAGAGAAACTTTTTTTAAAGAAGTGGCTGCTTCAAAATATCCTGTTATTTATTTTGATTCGGTTCACCGAGTCCTAAAAAATTTAGAACTTTTACGGAGCTTAGCTCCGGAGAAAAAAATAATTCTCGGCCGGGAACTGACGAAAATGTTTGAAGAAATAGTTCGGGGAAAAATTTCAGAAGTTCTGGAATATTTTGAGAAAAATAAAGCGAAAGTAAAAGGGGAGTTTGTGATAATTGTTTATTAAGTATGTCGAATAAATTTTACATCACCACTGCCATAGATTATGTGAACGCCAAGCCGCACGTCGGACACGCTGTAGAAAAAGTCCAGGCGGATGTTTTGGCGCGCTGGCATCGGGATATTCTTAAAGACGAAACTTATTTCCTAACCGGCTCGGATGAAAACAGTCTCAAAAACGTCCATGCGGCCAAAAAAGAAGGCAAAGAAATTTTGGAATTTGTCAGCGAGAATGTCGAACATTTTAAAAAATTAAAAAAATTGCTTAATCTTTCTTACGATCAGTTCATCCGGACGACCGAAAAAAAACACTTTGAAGGAGTTCAAAAAATTTGGAAAAATTTCAAAACCGAAGATACTTACAAAAAACATTACAAAGGATTTTACTGCGTTGGCTGCGAGGAGTTCAAAAAAGAGAAAGATTTGGTGGATGGAAAATGCCCGGAGCATTTAACTGTTCCGGAAATTGTTGAAGAAGAAAATTATTTTTTCAAGCTTTCTAATTATCAAAAAAAATTGGAAGAGTTGGTTGAAAAGGATGAAATTAAAATTATTCCAGAATATCGAAAAAATGAAGTCCTGAGTTTCATTCGTCAGGGACTGGAAGACTTTTCTATTTCTCGGTCGGCCGAAAGGGCCCAAAATTGGGGTGTGCCAGTGCCGGGGGATGAAAGTCAGATAATGTATGTCTGGGTGGACGCGCTTTCCAATTATATTACCGCTTTGGATTATGCAACCGAAGGCGAACTGTATGAAAAGTTTTGGGCGGAAAATCCTAACCGCACGCATTTGATTGGCAAAGGCATTTTGCGTTTTCACGCGATTTATTGGCCGGCTATGCTTCTTTCGGCTCAAATTCCGGTTCCGACTTTAATCTTGTCTCACGAATACCTGACGATTAACGGCAAAAAAATATCCAAAACCCTCGGCAACGTGATCGATCCCGAAGAGTTGGTCGAAAAATTCGGAACTGATGGTGCGCGATACATTCTTCTCACCGCGCTTCCGTATAATAGCGATGGTGATATAACCTGGGAAAGAATGATTGAAAAATACAACGCGGATTTAGCGAATGGATTGGGAAATCTGATATCTCGGGTAGTTAAATTAAATTATAATTCGTCTGCTGTTATGCCTCTTGCTGAAACGGAAGAATTTTCTGAATATATGGAAAACGGTGAGCTTGGTCGTGCACTAAGCTTTGTCTGGAGTATTATTAAAGAGGATAATAAATTTATTGAAGAAAACAAACCATGGAAATTAGCTGAAAACAACAAAGAAAAATTCAAAGAAGTTACAGGGAAACTTCTTTCCGATCTTGATCTGATATCATATCTCATAGAGCCTTTATTGCCAGAAACTTCCCAAAAAATTAAAAAAGCGCTGGAGACAAAAAAGGTTGAGCCGCTTTTTCAAAGAATTAAATAATTATTTAAATAAAAAATATGGAACAAATAAAAGACGAGTGCATAATTTATGGCGTTGACACTTGCGCGACAGTCACGCCGCCAATGGTGCGCGATGCTTTGATTTCTTGTTTTAAAGAAGCACACGCCAAGGAGTTAGAAGATCTTCGCTCATATGTAAATGTTACCGATGAAGAATTTGAAAAAATGAAGGAAATGGATGTTAAAACTTTGATTGTTACTTATTTCGCGCAAACCGGAGGAGATTTTGAAAATCCAACGAAAGCTTCCATGATGGCTGTAATTGAAAAATTAGCTGACTTTGCCAAAAATTTCCGGGATCAGAAGGTGGTTGCAGCGCACTATGAGAATATAATGAAACTTATAAATTGCATAAAAGAATAGATGTTTGTTGACACACACGCTCACGTAAATTTCAACGCTTTCAAGGACGACGGAGAAGAAACGCTCCAGCGTTCTTTGGACAATGACGTGAAAGTTATCAATGTCGGTTCGCAATATTCCACAAGCGCGCGAGCGGTAGAATATGCCCATAAATTCGAAACTGGTGTTTGGGCGGTAATCGGCGTCCATCCGGTGCATTTGGTTAAGAGAACGATTGAATACAAAGATTCCGAAGAACTCCAGCCAGCTGAGATAAAAACTTCTGGCGAAGAATTTGAATATGAAAAATATCTGGAACTGGCGCGCGATCCTAAAGTAGTGGCGGTCGGTGAAGTCGGATTGGATTACCATCATTTCGAGGGAGTAGAAAATATTGAAAAGTCAAAAAAGAAACAGAAGGAAGTTTTTTTGGAATTCATAAAGCTGGCAAATGAAGCGGATAAGCCGTTAATGATACATTGCTGGGACGCGTATGATGATTTGTATGAAATTCTAAAAAACAATCCAGTCAAAAAACTGGGCGTCGTGCATAGTTTCGTGGGCGGCTATAAAACAGCCAAAAAATTTACGGAGCTGGGATATAAAATAGGACTCAATGGAATCGTGACTTACTCTGAAAGTTACGATCGTCTAATAAAAGAGTTGGTGCTGGAAGACATCCTACTCGAAACCGATTGCCCGTATCTAGCTCCGACGCCCAAAAAAGGCGAGCGTAACGAACCCGTGTTTGTAAAATACGTCGCCGAAAAAATCGCGGATTTAAAGGAAATTTCGGTCGAAGAAGTGGCCGATCAAACAACCAAAAATGCCGAAAAATTGTTCAATATTTAATTTTCTGAAAAATTTTAAATAGTTGACTTTTTTGAAAAATCGGGAGAGAATATTTAATGTAGTCTTTTAGTATTTTTAATGTCCAACAACGGAAGTAAAGATAAAATGCCATGGTGGCAGCCGGGATTGATTCTCTTCGCGCGCCTCAGTGGCTGGATTGGAGGGCCAATTCTCATTGCTATTTTCATTGGCAAATGGCTGGATAAAAAATACCACAAAGAACCGTGGCTTTTTTTGTTAAGCGTGGGAGTCGCTTTTATTTTTTCTACTTACGGCATTATTCGCGATTCGCTCCGAGAGATGAAAAGAATTGATAGGGAAGAGAAAATTAAAGTCAAGAAATAAAAGTTGTCATTCCGGACTTGATCCGGAATCCAATTAGATCCTGAAACAAGTTCAGGATGACAATACAAAATTTAATTATGTCCGTAGATACCGAACAAACTCAAACCGAAATTCAGCACGAGGCTACGCTTTTTGCCGAGCCGGTTTTTCATCTGGGAAATTTTACAGTCACTAATTCGCTGCTCAATAGCTGGGTGGCTGTTTTTATTTTGGTTCTGGTATTTATTGTTATAAAAAGGAAAATTAAAAATCCGCCAGCTGGCGGACCAAGAGGCTTACAAAACATTTTTGAATTTGTTCTCGACGAAGCCTTAAAATTAGCCGATAGCATAACGGGCAGTCGGAAGCGGTCAGAAAAATTTTTGCCGATCTCTCTGGCCCTTTTTCTTTTCATATTGGTCAATAATTGGCTGGGACTTTTACCGGGAATAGGAACAATCGGTTTTGTCGAAGCAGAGGGAGCGAGCAGGGTTTTTGTTCCGCTGTTTCGCGGAGGAACAGCCGATCTCAACACTACGCTGGCCCTGGCTCTTTTCGCGGTAGTAGCGTCACATGTGATGGGAGCGTTCACGGTCGGTCTCTGGGATCATTTCAATAAATTCATAAACATAAAATCATTTTTGGCCATTCCGGGAAAAATCAAAAAAGACGCTACTATTGTTTTAGTCAATCCGATAAAAGCCTTTGTCGGAATCGTGGAAATCATTGGCGAGTTCGCCAAGGTGGCCTCGCTTTCTTTCCGGTTGTTTGGAAATATTTTCGCCGGGGAAGTTCTTTTGGCCTCCATGATGGCGCTTTTCGCCTTCATTTTACCGTTGCCGTTTATGTTTTTGGAAATCATTGTTGGCTTGATTCAGGCTCTGATTTTTGCTATGCTGACATTGGTTTTTATGACGATTGCGACGAGTTCAGAAGAGCACTAATTCGGAATTTTGTCCCGCCAAAAGGCGGGATTGAATTTTGAATAAAACTTTCAATTACTAATAATTAATTTTTTACTTATTTGCGACGACATTAAAAAATAAATCACTGTCGAGCGTTAAATAAGAATAATATTATGGATCTGACAATGTTGGCGAAAGCCCTGGCAATCGGCATTGGTTCTATCGGGCCGGCGCTGGCCATTGGAAAAATTGGCGCCAAAGCGATGGAATCGATCGGGAGAAATCCTGAAGCAGCCGGAAAAATCCTGGTGCCGATGCTTTTGGCTGCTGCTTTCGCGGAAGCCGTGGCGATCTATGCCCTGGTTATCGCGTTTTCAATCAAGTAGTTGTAACCTTGTCCTCCTCTCCTCATCAAAAAACTCTTTCCTTGTTCTCCTCTCCCCTTGGGAGAGGAATTAGGCGAGGGAAAATAGGGAGAGGATTCAAGGAGAGGGTTTAAAAAATTTTCAACCCTCCCCTTTAATTCCCCTCCCTATCCAGGGAGGGGAGGATAAGTAAAAATAATTTTATGGAAGAATTAGTAAAAACTTTTCACATCGACGCCAACTTGCTTTTGGCGCAATTCGTCAATTTCACTATCGTGCTTGTTGTGCTTTATAAATTTGCCTATAAGCCCGTTCTCAAAACACTAAATGATCGAACGGATAAAATTGAAAAAGGACTGAAAGACGCCGAAGACGCGCAAAAGAAACTAACTGAGATTTCTGAAAAGGAAAAAGAAACATTGAAAAAAGCCAAGGAAGAAGGCCAGAAAATAATCTCGGCCGCCGAAGCGGCCGCTGCTAAAAACAAGGAGGAGCTTTTAGGCGAGGCGAAAAATCAAGCGGATAAAATTCTGGTCGAGGCCGCCAAGAAAATTGAAGATGAAAAGAAAAAAATGCTCGGCGAGATAAAATCAGAAGTGGCCGGGCTAGTGGTCGCGGCGGCGGAAAAAATAATCAGTGAAAAAATAGATGCTGAAAAAGAAAAAGAATTGATTGAGAAGGCGATAGAATAACTGTCATTTCGAGCGAAGCGAAGCAATCTCATAAGAAAAATTAAAATTTTGTATTGCCACTTCGCTACGCTCCTCGGGATGACAACAACATTATGAAAATTACAGCAGCACAATACGCTAAAACTTTATACGAGCTAACAGCGGAAAAATCTAAAAATGAAATAGACAAGGTCATTGTCAATTTCGTAAATATTTTGTCTAAAAGCAACCAGCTCAAAAACAGCGGAAAGATAATCGCGAATTTCAGCGATATTTATAATCAAGAGAACGGGATAATTGAAGCGGAAATAATGTCCGCGCGCAAGTTAGAAAGTTCGCAAGTTCATAAAGTAGAAAGTTATCTTAAAAATAAATATAAAGTGAAAGAAGTGGTGATAAATAATAGAATTGACGAAAAAATAAAAGGCGGAATCGTGATAAAAGTCAGTGACGAATTATTGGATGCGAGCGTGGCCAGACAACTGACTAATCTGAAAAATAAATTAAGCGCATAATTATAAAAAAATATTTTTATAACTTATATGGAAAAAATTAACGGGGCAAGTAAGGATTACATCATCGAACAGCTTAAAAAGCAAATCGAAAATTTCCAGGTCAAAACGCAGACGGAAAAAGTGGGAACAGTCATCGAAGTCGGGGACGGCGTGGCCAAAATTTCCGGACTTTCGGATTGTATGGCTTCAGAAATGATTGATTTTGGAAATAATATTTATGGCGTAGCGCTTAACTTGGAAGAGGGACAGATCGGCGCCATGATTCTGGGAAACTTTGAAAATATCAAAGAAGGCGACACGGTAAAATCTACCGGAAAAATTCTTTCCGTGCCGGTGGGAGAAAATATCATTGGCCGAGTAGTGAGTCCTTTGGGCGAAGCGCTGGATGGGAAAGGACAGATCAAAAGCGAAAAATTTTATCCGGTGGAAAAAATCGCGCCGGGTGTCATCACCCGAAAATCAGTGAGTCAGCCGGTGCAAACCGGCATCAAAGCCATTGATTCCATGATTCCGATCGGTCGGGGGCAAAGAGAGCTCATCATCGGCGACCGGCAAGTCGGAAAAACAGCTATCGCGGTGGATGCCATCATTAATCAAAAGGGACAGGATTTGATCTGTATATATGTGGCTATTGGACAAAAGGAATCAAAGATTGCGCGCATCGTGGCCGAATTGGAAAAACATGGCGCCATGGAACATACGATCGTCGTCGTGGCCGGTGCCTCCGATCCGGCGTCATTATCGTTTATCGCGCCTTATGCTGGTTGTGCCATGGGCGAATATTTTATGGACCAAGGCAAAGACGTTCTCATTATTTATGATGATTTAAGCAAACACGCCTGGGCTTATCGGCAAATTTCTTTGATCTTGAAAAGACCGCCGGGACGCGAAGCTTATCCAGGAGACATTTTTTATCTGCATTCCCGGCTCTTGGAAAGATCGGCGCGACTCAATGAAGATTTCGGCGGCGGTTCCATTACGGCGCTGCCTATTATTGAAACGCAAGCCGGCGATGTTTCCGCTTACATTCCGACCAATGTCATTTCGATTACGGACGGGCAGATTTATCTGGAGTCCGATCTGTTTTACAAAGGTGTGCGCCCGGCGATCAATGCCGGCCTTTCGGTGTCTCGTGTCGGATCATCGGCGCAGACCAAGGCGATGAAAAAAGTGGCCGGAAAAATCCGCTTGGATCTGGCACAGTTCCGTGAGCTGGAAGCCTTTGCTCAATTCGGCTCGGATCTGGATGAAAAAACCCGCCAACAAATTGAAAGAGGCCGGCGGACGGTGGAAGTTTTGAAACAAGACCAATATGAACCAATGTCGATGGAAAACCAAGTGGCGATCCTTTACGCGCTGACCCAAGGATTCTTGGACGATGTGGCGGTGGAAAAAATCGCAGTTTGGGAAGCGGATTTTCATAAATATCTGAAATCCAGCGCCAAAAATGTTCTTAACTTAATTGCCAAAGAAAAAGAATTAAGCGAAGGAGTAATTAAAGAATTGGAATCAGCTATAAAGAATTTCAAAGAGATATATCAGAATGGCAATTAAGACTAACCGTCATTCCCATGAAAATGGGAATCCAGTCATAAAATTTAGTTTATTTCACTAGATTCCCGCCTGCGCGGGAATGATACAAAAACATGGCTTCCGGCAAAGAAATCAGAAGACGGATAAAATCCATCAAAAACACCAGTAAAATTACCAAAGCGATGGAAATGGTGGCGGCTGCTAAAATGCGGCGGGCGGTGGCGGCAGTTTTGGCGATTCGACCGTATGCCAGAAGCGCCTGGAGCGTGCTGACTAATTTGGCGCGGGCGTTCGCAACTGAAAAAAATGGGCTTTTGGAGGTGCGGGAAGTTAAAAAAATTTTAATGCTAGTCATCACTTCCAATCGGGGGCTGTGCGGATCGTTCAATGCCCAGGTGATAAAGAAAATAAAGGACGAAATAGCCAATCCGAAGAAATTAAAAATAAATCGGGTCGGAGCGAATAAAATAAAATCTACCGTTGCAGATAGCGAGCTCGGGATCGATTTTGTTACCGTCGGCAAAAAGGGTGAGGCGGCTATCCGAAAAATGTCCGCCTCGACTCACGGAGACGCTTCGTCGACGCGAGGCGGGGGCATCATCGCCACTTTTTCCGATCTGGCCTATGTTCCGACGGTGGAAGACATCCGGCCGTTGGTAAAATTAATTTTAAACGAATATCTCGAAAAAAAATACGACAAAGTCGTAGTTGTTTACACGGATTATATTTCAACCATTCGGCAGGAAACGAAAATCAGGCAGCTTTTGCCGATAAGCAAAATTGACATTGAAAAACAAATGGCGGAAATGGATATTTTGGCCAAAGAGTACGGTTTAAATGAACCGGAAGTGGAATATAAAGTAGAGCCGAGTCCGAAAGAAGTTTTGGAATATATTTTGCCGCGGCTCATTGAAATGCAGGTGTATCATGCCATTTTGGAATCCAGCGCTTCCAAGGAATCGGCGCAAATGGTGGCGATGAAAAACGCGACCGAAGCGGCGGGAGAAATGGCGGGCGATCTGACGTTTGCGTATAACCAGATTAGACAGATGAAGATCACGCAGGAGATCGCGGAGATTTCGGCCGGCCGAGCAGCGCTAGAGAACTAGTATTTGGTATAAAGTATTTTGTATTTAGTATTTTTAAAAATAAAAAACCGCCGGTCGGCCCATTGGGCCAACACGGCGGCGGGAGGAAGTGGAAAGCGTCACTTGAAGTCCTGAGACAGCGAGGTAACATTCGGAGGGCGATTTGCGGAAATTGATGCAATCCGAAGGGTGTTGGTCTTTGTTCTGTAAACTATGATGTGGCTGCACCAGATATCGCCTGAACCTGCATGTTTCTGGATCTCAGGATTTGACGCATCGATTGTTACATTTGAAGAGTACCAGTTCCCGCTGATCTCGATGACCTGGACGATTTCCTTGAAGTCGTTGAGCTTGGCAACAACAGCCATGGCTTCCACGGTGGACGCAGTTCCACATCCGCTTGCAAGGATCGAAATCAGTGCGAGTACGAACACCGGAACGATCAACCGTTTCATCTTATTTTCCTCCCTTGGAAAAGAATTTGCCGAACGATGTCAGCCTACAATTATACTCCAAAACAAGCCGAAAGTCAATAGTTGAATTCTAATGATTGAATATTGCCCGAAACAAGCCAATATTTAGCGATTAAAATTTAATGAAAATATATTTGTCATTCCGGACTTGTTCCGGAATCTAATTAGATCCTGAAACAAGTTCAGGATGACAGAGAAGAAAAACTATGAATAAGGGTAAGATCAGTCAGATCATCGGTCCGGTTGTGGACGTAGAATTCTCCGCCGACGCCAAGGCTTTGGCGGACAAGGGCGAAAAATTGCCGGCTATTTATAACGCCCTAGAGATTAAACACGGCGATACTAAATTAATACTTGAGACCGCGCAGCATCTGGGTGGGAACAAAGTCCGGGCGGTGGCCATGGGATCCACTGACGGATTGAGGCGCGGGATGGAAGTTTCTGACACCGGTGCGGCGATTTCGGTTCCGGTCGGCGAAGAAACGCTTGGGCGGATGTTTAATCTGCTGGGTGAGCCAATTGACGGACTCGGAGAGATGGCTAAGACGGATGGGACGCAGCGCTTACCGATTCATCGTGAGGCGCCGAAGTTCGAGGAACAATCCACCAAAGCGGAAATTTTTGAAACTGGCATCAAAGTCATCGATCTCATTTGCCCTTTCATCAAAGGCGGGAAAGTGGGGCTTTTCGGCGGCGCGGGCGTGGGAAAAACCGTCGTCATTCAGGAATTGATCAGAAACATCGCGCAGGAACATGGCGGCTATTCCATTTTCGCGGGCGTGGGCGAAAGAACGAGAGAAGGCAATGATCTTTATCACGAAATGAAACAATCCGGAGTGTTGAATAAAACAGCTCTAGTGTTCGGACAAATGAACGAACCGCCGGGCGCGCGGCAAAGAGTGGGTCTTTCGGCGCTCACGATGGCGGAATATTTCCGCGACGCGGAAGGCAAAGACGTTTTGCTTTTTATCGACAATATTTTCCGTTTCACCCAAGCCGGTTCGGAAGTGTCAGCGCTGCTCGGACGCATTCCTTCGGCGGTCGGCTATCAGCCAACCCTGGCTGAAGAAATGGGACGACTCCAGGAGCGGATCACTTCCACGAAAAACGGTTCCATTACTTCGGTGCAAGCGGTGTATGTGCCAGCCGACGACCTGACTGATCCGGCGCCGGCGACGACTTTTGGCCATCTTGATTCGACGGTTGTGCTCAATCGCGGACTGACTGAGCTGGGCATTTATCCGGCCGTGGATCCGCTGGATTCCAGTTCCACTATTTTGGATCCAAAAATAATTGGCGAGGAGCATTATCAGGTGGCGCGGGGAGTGCAAAAAGTTTTGCAAAGATATAAGGATTTGCAGGACATTATCGCCATCTTGGGCATGGAGGAATTATCAGATAATGACAAGGTGACGGTGGCGCGCGCCCGGAAAATCCAAAAATTCTTGTCCCAGCCGTTCTTTGTGGCCGAGCAATTTACCGGCACGGCTGGCAAATACGTGAAACTGCAAGACACGGTCAAAGGATTCAAGGCGATCTTAGACGGCGAATTTGACGGAGTTCCCGAGCAGGAATTTTATATGAAAGGCGGAATTGAGGATATTAAAAAGTAAACAATAATGTCATCCCGAACTTGATTCGGGATCTAATTAGATGCTGAAACAAGTTCAGCATGACAATAATAATGAATAAAATTAAATTCAAAATAGTCACTCCCGAACGCACCGTTTTTGATGACGTTGTAGATCAGGCAACGCTTCCTGTTGCTGACGGCGAAGTGACGATTTTACCAAACCATCGGTCATATATTGCTTCACTCAAAGCCGGTGAGATCATGCTCAAAAAAGACGGCCAGGAAATTGAAATGGCTGTTTCCGGCGGGTTTATTGAATTTGATAAAAATAACCTAGTCGTTTTGGCGGATACGGCTGAACGGGCGGAAGAAATAGATTTGGCTCGCGCCGAAGAAGGACGAAAACGCGCCGAGGCGCTTAAAAAAGAAAAAATAACGATGGACGACTCGGAATTTGCCAGAGTGGCGGCAGCGGTGGAAAAAGAAATGGTGCGGATAAAAGTGGCAAAAAAACATCGAACAAAAAAAGGTATAACTTTTAATTAAATTAAAAATATGGGTTTCGAAAAAAATGGCTATTTGGGCGAAGAACTGGAGGGCATGAGAAAAAGAGTTGAAAAACTCGGAGAAATGGATAATAAATATCAGGACTCAATGTATGAATTGGCTAAAGAAGAAGATCAAAAAAGGGAAAAAACAGCCGGCAAACTAAAAAGAATTTTAGGAGATAACACAAGTGATGCAGCGAAGGCTTTTGTGGATGAGGAAGCGGACAGCTATTCAACAGTTGTTTTGGAAAAAATAGAAGCGGAGAAGGAAAAAATGATTGACGGCTTGACCGGACTCAGAAATAAGCGGGCTTTGATCGAAGAAATGTCGCAGACATTAAGTTTGATGAAAAGAGAAAAAAAAGATTGTTCAATTCTTATGTTTGATTTGGATAAATTCAAGGAAATCAATGATAAGTACGGCCACTTAGCCGGGGATAAAATTTTGAAAAAAATGGCGGAGACGCTGAGATCTGCCATCCGAACGTCGGATATTGCTTACCGGTTTGGAGGGGAGGAATTTACCGTTCTTCTGCCAGGTGCTACGACTGAAGAAGCGCAAATGCGAGCTGAGGAAATTAGGAAAAAAATAGAATGGGAATTGACCTCATTTGCTCAAAAACAAAGCATAAACCGGCCGATCACTGCCAGCATTGGTTGCGCCTCCGCTAGCATGATTCCGGAGTGGGAAAAACCTCAGGAAATAATAAGGTTGGCCGAAATAGAAGAAAAAATGAAAGAATTTTCCGATCAGGCTCTTTATTTCTCAAAAAATTCAGGAAGAAACAAGGTATCGGTTTATGAACCAGGAATGAGTGGGTCAGTGGAAAAGGCGGTTTAAAAAAAATAATCAAGGTTAATTTTGCTTAATTTTTTTTGTTGGAAAAAGAGGGCCAAAAAAGGCCTCACTCTTATTTTTAGTGCTTGCCAAAAATAGAAGCCAGCTGTATAATTTCATCTGAGCCTTTCAATGTAAGCAAAATTTGGAAAATCATGCGCATGGTTTTTTAATTTTTTTTAATGCTAAAACTTTTAACAAAAATTCTAAAAACTCCGAAAACCGTGATTGATTCGCGGGAGTTTGCGCGTGATCAAGAAGTGGAAGAAGTCGGAAAAAAAATTGAAGCTAAGGTGAAGAAATTGTTTCGTGGATCACTGGCCATTCGTGAAGTGGATACTGGATCAACGAACGCCTGTGAGCAAGAACTGACCGCGCTTTCCAATTGTTTTTATGACGTGGAACGTTTCGGAGTGCATTTCGTGGCCTCGCCGAGGCATGCCGACATGTTGATGGTGACCGGCCCGGCTACGCGGAATATGCGGGAAGCTTTGAAGCGAACATATGAAGCTACGCCTGATCCGAAAATTGTGGTGGCGGTGGGCGACGACGCGATTGATGGCGGAATTTTCAAAGGCTCATACGCGGTTTTGGACGGTGTGAGCAAAGTTATTCCGGTTGATTTTCAAATTCCCGGCGATCCGCCCAGCCCGAAAACGATCCTCGGCTGTTTGCTGAAATTTTTGGAAACATTAGATAAACGATAAGATGATATGTTGAACTTTTCTTCGCAGTCCTTATTTTTCATTTCCCTCCTTCTTTTTGCCGTTGGCGCAATCGGCGCTTTGCTTTTAGGAAAAAATGATCGCAAGGCAAACGCGTGGGGGAACATGCTGGGTTGCATGGGGAGTCTGGGAGGAATTTTGGCAGCGGTCAGAGTCCTTTTTTGGGGTGAAAAGTTTTCGGTTAGTTTTGATTCTTCTTTTCCTTTGATTCGCCTAAGTTTTCATTTGGACAATTTGTCGGCGTTTTTTATGTTGGTAATTTCGTTGATCGCGCTTTTAGCTTCAATTTATGCGCTGGGATACGCCAAACATTTTTTTGGCAAATATAATTTAGGAACCCTGGGGTTTTTGTATAACTTATTTATCGCCGGCATGCTTTTGGTGGTAACAGCCGGTAATGCTATTTTCTTTTCGATTGTTTGGGAAATAATGTCGCTTGCCTCATATTTTCTGGTTGTATTTGACCGTCAAGATAAAAACAATGTCAAAGCTGGTACGTTATATTTTGTTATGACGCACATCGGCACGGCGTTTATCATCCTGGCTTTTTTGTTGTTATATAAGCTTACCGGTTCGCTTGATTTTTCAGTCATGAAAAATAATTTGGGACAAACGCCGGTTATTTTTAAAAATATCGTTTTTGTTTTGGCGCTTGTTGGATTTGGCACCAAAGCCGGAATTATTCCATTGCACATCTGGTTGCCTAGCGCTCATCCGGCCGCGCCCACCCAGGTTTCCGCTTTAATGTCGGGCGTGATGATTAAAACCGGAATTTATATGATGATCAGAATTTTCATGGATGTTTTTCCGGGCGCACCTCTCTGGTGGGGATTGGTAATTTTGAGCATTGGCGCGGTCTCGTCTTTGCTGGGAGTTTTGTACGCGCTTTCCGAACATGATATCAAGCGGTTGCTGGCTTATCACAGCATTGAAAACATCGGCATTATTTTGCTCGGATTGGGCAGTGCCATGGTTTTTTTGAGTTTGGATATGCAAGCTCTGGCGGTTTTAGGATTGGCAGCCGCGCTTTTCCATACTTTGAATCACGCGGTTTTCAAGTCGCTACTTTTCATGGGAGCCGGTTCGGTAATTGCCAAAACCCATACCCGAAACATTGAAGAATATGGCGGCTTGATCCATCTGATGCCGCAAACCGCTTTTTTCTTTTTGATTGGCTCAATGGCCATTTCAGCCCTTCCTCCTTTCAATGGATTTTTCAGCGAATGGCTGATTTTTCAAGCTCTTTTTTCCGGCATCAATTCAGCCGGACTTCTGGCTTCCTGGGTATTTATCTTATCCGCCGGGGCTTTGGCGTTCACCGGCGGTTTGGCGGCAGCCTGTTTTGTGAAAGCGTTTGGCACCACTTTTTTGGCTCGACCGCGCAGCGAAGAAGCCAAACAGGCGAAAGAAGTCGATTTGTCATTGCGAATTGGTATGGGGACACTGGCGGGACTAACTTTGGTTTTGGGAGTTTTAGCGGGACCGATTTGCAAAGTTTTGGTACGGGTAGCCGGGAGTCTGGGAAATTTACAAAATGCGCAAGCCGCCGCAAACTTTGGAATTTTTTCTTCGCATTTGAAAAATAATTTTGCCGCTCTTTCCATGCCAGGCATTTTATTTTTCTTGTTGCTGGCCTTGGCAGTTACCTTCGTTTTGGTTTATGGCACGACGCGAAAACAAAAAGTGAAGATTGGACGCGTTTGGGATTGCGGAACCGATTTGAGTCCGCGAATGGAAATCACAGCCACCGGATTTTCGCGAGCGATCATCACTATTTTTGGCGGCATTTTGCAGCCGACCAAGCAAACGGCTGTTGAATATCGCGATGCGGATATGCGTTATTTCAAAAAAACCAACGTCGTCAGCTTGAAAACCAAGGATGTGTACGGATCATATCTTTACGGTCCGGGACAAAAATTAGTCGAACGTTTTTCCCGGTACACCAAGAAAATCCAAAGCGGAAACATCAATGCCTACATTTTATATATTTTTATGACATTGATTGCCCTGATTATTTTTTTAGTCATCTAAGCGCATGTTAATTCTAACTTGGACAATTCAATTGCTTGCGATTCCGGTTCTCTCGCCGCTGTTTACGGGTGTGATTCGCAAAATGAAAGCGCGAATGCAAAATCGGCAAGGCGCCAGCATATTTCAGCCGTACAAGGATTTGCGGAAGTTATTCAATAAAGACGAAATAATCAGCCAAGACGCGTCTTGGATTTTTCGCTTCGCGCCCTACTTGATTTTCGCGGTGACTTTGCTGATCGGAGCTATCATTCCGATTTTTTCCACTTATGTCGCCAATCAATACCTTAGCAATTTTTTAGTGGTGGTTTATCTTTTAGCGCTGGCCACTTTTTTCTTAGCGCTTTCCGGAATGGACGCGGGCAGCGCTTTCGGGGGATTTGGATCCAGCCGGGAAATGACGATAGCGGCGCTGGCGGAGGGGGGAATAATCTTTTCCTTTTTGGCTTTGGCGCCGATTAGTCGATCGGGCAATCTTTTTGAGATTGCAAAAACAATTTCAACCTTGCAGTTTATGCAATTTATGCCGATCACGCTGGCTTTTGCCGGGTTTATGTTGGCGCTGTTGGCGGAAAACGGGCGCTTTCCCTTTGACAATCCAGCCACTCATCTGGAATTGACAATGATTCATGAAGCGATGATTTTGGAATATTCCGGAAAAAGATTGGCGCTTATTGAATGGGCGGCTGCCAACAAATCTTTAATTTTCATGGCCTTGGCGGTAAATTTATTTTTTCCCTGGGGAATGGCGTCAGCGGGTGATGGTTCTGTTTTGTTGGCTTTGCTTTGGTTTGTGGCCAAAGTCTCGGTGATTTGCGCGGGAATTGCTTTTGTCGAATCAACTATCGCCAAGTTCAGATATTTTCGCCTGCCAGATTTGCTGTTCACTTCGTTTATTTTGAGTGTCATTACGATCGGTCTAATTACTTTTTTCTAGTCCTATGTATTCAGATCCCCAATTTTTATTTTTCATCGTCATCCTAATTTTTATTTGCGTTGTCTTTATGCATATTTCGCGTAAAAGTTCCTCTTTGATTTATTTGTATGTGGTCCAATCCGTCGTGATTACCTTGGCCCTTTTAATGCTAACGCTTAAAAATCCTAGTTGGCCGCTGATCTTGGTTGTTTTGGTAATGTTTACCGTAAAAGTTTTGGTGTCGCCTAGTTTCTTTTTCAAACTTATCCAGAAACATCAGGTGAGATTTTCCTTGAGCAGTTATTTAAACACGCCTTTGACTTTGATAGGCGTTGTGATTCTAACCGCTATTACACATGCCTCGTTTTTTAGGCCCATAGCCGGCTTGGTTTCCGTAGCAAAAGGAAACACCTTACTGCTGGCGGTGGCTGTAATTTTGATTTCTTTATTTTTGATTATCAATCGGCGCGGCGCGCTTCCCCAAATGCTGGGAATTTTATCCTTGGAAAATGGAATTGTGGCTTTTGCGGCGGTAGCCGGTCTGGAGCAAACCCCCGGTCTGCAATTAGGAATAATTTTTGATATTTTTGTGTGGGTTGTTATTGCTAACGTTTTCGCTTCAATGATTTATAAGCAATTTGGATCGCTGGATGTGGCGTCAATGACGCATCTTAAGGAAGAATAATATGATTCTATTGTCTCTCATTTTAATCCCTCTGTTTTCATCCCTGGCTTCATGGCAAGTCAAAAAAGACGTCAGGTTCTTGGGCTGGATAATTGTCACAAGTTCCGTTTTGGAACTGGTTTTGGCGACAGCAGCGATTGTTGAAGTTTTGACAAAAGGCGTGTACGCGGAAGGCATTTATTTTTCCTTGGACGCTTTGGGCGCTCTTTTGCTTATGATCGTAGCGGTTATCGGTTTGGTGGCGGGACTTTATTCCGTCGGTTATTTGCAAATGGAAAGGGCCAAAGGCATTTTGGGTTTTCGGCGCATCCGGCAATATTTCACGCTTTTGCATTTATTTATGCTGGCGATGTTTTTTGCCGTGATTACGACTAATCCGGTTTTGACGTGGGTGGCTATTGAAGCGACAACTCTCTCCACCGCCTTCTTGATCAGTTTTTACAATAAACCTTCGGCGATGGAAGCGGCTTGGAAATATTTAATGATTAACTCTATCGGTTTATTGTTGGCTTTTTTTGGCACGCTTTTGATTTTATCTATCAACTCAACGGATTCTACCAGATTTGTTGATTGGCACACTCTTTTGATGAATGCTTCAAGTATAAATCCGGCCATTGCCAAAATAGCTTTCATTTTTATTCTGATCGGCTACGGGACCAAAATGGGTTTGGCGCCGATGCATACTTGGCTGCCTGACGCCCATAGCAAAGCGCCAGTGCCAATCAGCAGTTTGCTTTCCGGAGTTTTGCTGAATGTGGCCTTTTTGGCTATTTTGCGGTTTAAATTAATTATCGACACGGCAATCGGAACGCAATTTTCCAGCAGCCTTTTGATTTTTTTCGGCATACTTTCTGTTTTGATAGCGGCTTTTATGATGTTGGGACAAAAAAACTACAAAAGAATGCTGGCCTATTCCAGCATTGAGCATATGGGAGTGATGGCGCTGGGTTTTGGTTTCGGCGGGGTGGGAATTTTCGCGGCGCTTTTGCACATGCTTTACCATTCGTTGGCTAAATCCGTTTTGTTTTTATCCAGCGGAAATATTTTCTTGAAATACAGTTCCACCAAAATAGCCAACGTCAAAGGAATTTTTTCAGTTTTGCCGGTAAGCGGAATCTTGTTTCTCTTTGGATTTTTGGCGGCCACCGGCGTGCCGCCGTTTGGAATTTTTATCACCGAATTTTACATTTTATTTGCCGGCATCGCTTCTCATCCGATCGCGGCTGTTTTCTTGCTTTTGGCTTTAGCCTTGGTTTTTGTGGGATTTTTCCGCAATGTGGCGGCGATGGTTTTCGGAGAAGCGCCAAGCAAAATCAAAAAAGGAGAAGCGGGCAGGTGGTCAACTTGGCTGCCTTCAATTTTAGTTATAATTTTAATTGGAATTGGGTTTTATTTGCCCCACTTTATCAGAACCTTGATAGATTCCGCGGCGAAGAGTTATTTATAATATAATATGGATATCAATCAAATTATTGAAAAATATGTCCCAGAACACGCTCAAACCAGTGTGTTTGACAACGTGGTGATGTTCAAGGTGGCGGCCGAAGGGATTGGAAATATTTGCCAGAGTCTATATCATCAACACAAGTTGCAACTAAAAACCATGACGGCAATTGATGAGAGGAAAGATGGTGGCGTTTGGAAAATCGTTTACATTTTCGCGGTTCCTCAAGAGAACGTGTTTATTGTTCCATATTTGGAATTGCAAGGCACCGAAGAGTTTCCTTCGCTAGTGGAAAGCATTCACGAACTCTCCGGATATGAAAGAAAAATAAAAACATTTTTTGGATTGACTCCAGTTGAGCAACTGGATTCGCGGCCGATAATTCTCCATGAAAATTGGCCGGCGGATGTTTTTCCTTTGCGCAAAGAATTTAATTGGCAGGAAAGACCGGCTCAAGCCAATACGCCCTATGCTTTCCAAAAAGTGGAGGGTGAAGGCATTTATGAAATTCCGGTCGGTCCGGTGCACGCCGGAATAATCGAGCCGGGACATTTTCGTTTTAGCGTAGCGGGGGAGGAGATAGTTTTATTGGAACCGAAACTGGGCTATAAGCACAAAGGCATCGAAAAATTATTTGAAATTTTGTCTTTGGAAAAACTGGTGAAGCTTTCAGAAAGAATTTCCGGCGACACGTCTTTCACTCATTCTTTGGCGTTTTGCCAAGCGGTTGAAAAATTAGCCGATCTTGAAATTCCGGAACGAGCCAAATTTTTGCGGGTTATTTTTTCAGAATTGGAAAGATTAGCCAATCATTTCAATGACATTGGTTTTATGATGCTGGATACCGGATATAGTTTTGGCGGGAGTAATGGCGCTCGGTTGCGCGAGCTGATTATGCAATGGAATGAAAAACTGACCGACAGCCGTTTTTTGCGAGGCGTGAACATTTTGGGTGGAGTGGCTAAAGACATTCCAACGGATTTAAAAAATAAACTAACGACCGATTTGGAGAAAATGGAAAAAGATTTTTCCGAAGTGATTGCCATCGCCCAAAGCAGCAGCTCGGTTTATAATCGTCTCAAAGGCACGGGCACTTTGGATCCCCAAATTGCTGATGACCATGGAGTGGTGGGGGTGGCTGGACGTGCGGTGGGAATGGCAACTGACGCGCGCCGGGATTTTCCCTACGCGGCTTATGAAAAAATAAAATTTGAAATGGCTGTGGAAACCGATGGTGATGTGAACGCGCGTTTCAATGTACGAATCAAAGAAGTTTATTCTTCTTTGGCCATCATTCGCGAGGCTCTGGAAAAAATGCCGGAAGGAAGTCTTGTCGGTGGGGAGGCAGAAAGCGCGGGAGAAAAAAATATTAGCCTCAAAAAGAATGCGTATGTGATCGGCGTGGCGGAAGGCTGGCGCGGAGAAATTATTTATTTCGTGGCCACTGATGGGGAAGGGAAAATCAACCGGGTGGAAGTGCGCGATCCGTCAGTTAAGAATTGGAAAGTTCTCAGTCATGCCGGGCAAGGCAACGTGGTTCCGGATTTTCCACTTATAAATAAGAGTTTCAACCTAAGTTATTCCGGGAATGATTTATAATGTTAAAATGGCGCAAGCTTGGTTGATCTTTTTTCTTGTCTTCTTACTTCAAAGCTAGTTTAAAAAAAGTGATCAAATCCCAAACTCCAAAGGGTTTTTTGGATGTGCTATAATAAAAACATAAAAAATAAATTAAAAATATGGACAAGAGAAAACTTTTGATTGGCGGAGCGGCATTGGTAGTTTTGGCCGCGGCGATCCTGACAGTATTGGGCAACGGCAATAAGATAGTGCCCGTGCAAGATGCTTATAATTATTCCGGTGCGGCGGGAATGGGCGTTGAGTCTTCGCTTGGAACACCGGCTGGCATATCATCACGTTCCGACGTGGTCATGCCTAAGAATTTGACGGCCGAAGTGGCGCCTTCTCCAGTCGGTCTGAATGCCGGATTCAGTCAAGACGTAACGGACAAAAAAGTTATCAAAAATGGGAATCTCACGCTTAAAGTGAAGAACGCTGACGAAGTAGCGAAAAAGGTAGCGCAGATTGCCAAAGACAATGGCGGAGAAGTATTTTCTTCCAATTTTTACGAAAATCCTAAAAACATAAAAAGTGGCAGCATCACGGTCAAAGTGCCGGTGGTCAGCTTTGAAAAAACTTTCGCCGAGCTGAAAAAAGTGGCGACGCTGGTCGTTCAGGAATCCACCTCTGGCCAGGATGTGACGGAAGAATATGCCGATTTACAATCCCAGCTCAAAAACAAGCAGGCCGAAGAACAGCAATATTTGGAAATCTTAAAGCAAGCCCAAAAAATACAGGACATTTTAGATGTGACGCAGCAGCTTTCGCAAGTACGCGGAGAGATTGAGTCGCTTCAAGGCCAGATAAAATTTTTGAATTCTCAGACCGACATGGCCAGCATTTTCATAAGTCTTTCAGAAGACGCTAATGTCGGATCGGTTGATTCATGGAGGCCGTGGCAAGTGGTGAAAAATTCAGTCAACGCGCTTATCAAAAAAGCGCAAGGATTTGTGGATTTCGTGATCGTGCTGATGATAACCGCCATCCCACTTATTTTGCTTTACGCGCTTCTGATTTACGTACTGTATTGGATCGGGAGGAAGATATATCTGAAGATAAAAGAGCGCCAGCAACGCGGGTAGTGATTTTAAAAGCATAACCCCGTCTCTTCAGAGAGGCGGGGTTTTAGGTTGAAAGAAAACGAAAAATAAGTTAGAGTGAATTATATGGAAAAATATGAACCGAAGAAAATTGAAGAAAAATGGCAAAAATTATGGGAAAAATCAGAAATTTACCGGGATTATTCCAGAAAAAACAAGTTTTATACTCTGGATATGTTTCCCTATCCGTCGGGAGCCGGGCTGCATGTTGGCCATCCCAAAGGTTATATAGCCACGGATGTCACCGCTAGATATAAATTGCTCCAAGGATATAGTGTTCTTCATCCGATGGGGTGGGACGCCTTTGGACTTCCAGCGGAGAATTACGCGATTAAAAATAAAATCCATCCCAGGATCGCCGTTAAAAAAAATGTCGCGACATTTAAAAAACAATTAAAATCGTTTGGATTTACTTATGATTGGGAAAAAGAAATCAATACGACAGATCCGGAATATTATAAATGGACCCAGTGGATTTTTTTGAAGATGTTCCAGAAAGGGCTGGCGTATGAAGCGGAGGTGCCAGTCAACTGGTGTCCGAGCTGCAAAACGGTTTTGGCCAATGAGGATCTGGAAAACGGACTGTGCGAAAGATGCGGCGCTCAAGTGGTGCAAAAAAATATGAAGCAGTGGGTTTTGAGAATGACCGCTTATGCCGATCAACTGCTTTTTGATCTGGACACGGAAAACTTGGAATGGGAAAAATCAATAGTCGAACAGCAAAAAAACTGGATCGGTCGCAGCGAAGGCGCGCAGTTTGAAATGTCTATAAAAGGCACAAAAAATAAAATTGAAGTCTACACCACGCGCCTTGACACGGTTTTTGGCATGACCTATGCCGTGGTCGCGCCGGAGCACCCGATCATTGAAAAATTGAAAAATAAAATAGAAAACTATTCAGAAGTAGAAAAATATGTCATTCAGGCGCAAAACAAAACCATCTTGGAAAGAACGGAACTCCAGAAAGAAAAGACCGGCGTGGAAATAAAAGGTCTGAAAATAATCAATCCCTTTAATCAGGCAGAAATTCCGCTTTTTGTGGCTGATTATGTCTTGGGCTTTTACGGCACAGGCGCGGTGATGGCTGTCCCGGCGCATGATGAAAGAGACTGGGAATTCGCCATGAAGTATGGCTTGTCAATACGTGAGGTCATTATTCCGGACAGCCAGGATATAATTGGAGTAGGCGCCTTAATTAAAACCACTAGCGGTAAATTTATTTTTCAAAAGCGAGACAGCAACACCAAAGCCAGTCCGGATAAAGTTGCTCCTTTTGGTGGCGGAATTAAGCGAGGAGAAAGCAGTGAATCTGCTTTGTCGCGTGAGCTAGAAGAAGAGCTTGGCTTAAATATAGATTCTTCAAATATATATAGCATTGGCAAATTTGCTAGCCATAATTTTCCTGGTAAATATATAAATATATTTTATGTCGGAGGAATTAATAAAAATAAGCTAAGCCTAAAAGAGGGTGCGGATATTGTTGAATTAAATCTGGAAGAGGCACTCAACAGTTCCAAAACAACCGAGTTTACTAAGGGGGTCGTGCAATATTTCAAAGAAAATAAAAATTTTTCCTATACAAGTGACGGGATATTGGTTAATTCTGAAAAATACTCAGGATTAACCTCCGAAAAAGCCAGGGAAAAAATAGCCGAGTGGCTGGAAAAAAATAAATTGGGAAGCCGGAAAGTCAATTATAAAATGCGCGACTGGGTTTTTTCGCGTCAAAGATACTGGGGGGAACCAATCCCGATTGTTCACTGCGAAAAATGTGGAGCGGTCGGTGTGCCGGAAGATCAGCTGCCGGTCTTGTTGCCGGAAGTGGAAAGTTATGAGCCGACCGGGACCGGGGAAGGCCCGCTGGCTAAAATTACCGATTGGGTCAATACGACTTGTCCTCAATGTCATGGGAAAGCGAAAAGGGAAACCAACACCATGCCCCAATGGGCCGGTTCCAGCTGGTATTTTTTGAGATATATCGATCCAAGAAATAGCAAAGCTTTAATCGGAAAGGAATTGGAAAAAAAATGGATGCCAGTTGATCTTTATGTGGGAGGAGCCGAACATGCCACCCGACATCTTCTATACGCCCGCTTTTGGCATAAATTTTTATACGACATCGGAATCGTAACGACCAAAGAGCCTTTTAAAAAACTGGTCCACGTTGGCCTTATCCTGGCGGAAGACGGAAGAAAAATGAGCAAGCGCTGGAGCAATGTCATCAATCCGGATGACGGGATCGATCGGTTCGGAGCCGATTCGATCCGGCTCTACGAAATGTTTATGGGGCCCTTTACTCAAAGCGTGGCCTGGAGCACGGATGGCATTAAAGGAGCGCGCAAATTTCTGGAAAAAGTCTGGAATTTTCAAAATAAATGCGGTGACGCTGACAATAAAAAAATAGAATCATTAACCCATAAAACCATTAAAAAAGTCGGGGAAGATATAGAAAATTTTCGCTTTAATACGGCCGTCAGCGCGATGATGATTTTGGCCAATGAAATGGAAAAAACAGAAAAGGTGACCAGCAATGATTATGAGATGTTTTTGAAAATATTATCTCCTTTTGCTCCTCATATCACCGAAGAGCTTTGGGAAAAAATGGGTCACAAAGAAAGCATATTTTTGCAAAAATGGCCTGAATATGACCCCAAACTGATAAAAGACGAAGAAATCCAACTGATAATTCAAGTCAATGGAAAACTGCGCGATAACTTGAAAGTGCCCGCGGATACAGACGAGGAAACGGCTAAGAAAATGGCGCTTCAAAGCGAAAAAGTTAAAAAATATGTGTCTGGCAAAGAAGTCAGAAAAATTATTTTCGTGAAAGGACGGTTAATTAATATTGTTATTTAAAAAAATGCAGATTGTTATTCTGGCGGCCGGGAATGGAAAAAGAATGGGAGATATAACCCAAAAAGTTCCGAAACCCATGATCAAAATAAAGGGAAAACCGATTCTGGAACACAAAATAAATTCTTTGCCTGAAGAAATCGATGAGGTGATTCTAGTGATAGGCCATTTGGGAAGCCAAATTGTTGATCACTTTAAGGATAATTTCGGCGGAAAAAAAATCACTTATTTTTTTCAGAAAAAATTGGACGGAACCGGCGGCGCGATACATTTGGCCAAAGACGTTTTGCGGGAAAATTTTTTAGTTATGATGGGTGATGATTTATATCACAGGAATGATGTTAAAAAGATGCTCAAACACGAGCTGGCAGTTTTGGCCTTTGAAGTAAATGACGCTAGCCAATTCGGAGTGCTGGATGTCGATAATCAAGGGCACGTGGTGGACATAATTGAAAAACCGATAAATTCGGAAAATAAACTTATTAATACAGGGCTCTACGCGATGAACAAAAACTTTTTTGAATATAATTTAATCGCGCTTAACAACGGGGAATTCGGCTTGCCTCAAACCTTGGTCAAGATGTCGGACAAGCACCAGATAAAATTTGAAAAAGCCACTCTTTGGCAGCCTATCGGATTTCCTGAAGATCTGGAAAAAGCCAAAGAGATTCTGGATAAGTTTATTTGATAAAAGATGCCAGAAAGACCCCATGAATCGAGTAAAACTTGAGAAATCTTTAAATGAACTGGGCGAACCGAAATTTCGCTTGGAGCAGATAAAAAAGGCCGTCTATCAGGACGGCGTTTCTTCTTTTTCTGAAATCTCAACTATTTCTAAAAAACTAAAAGAATTTTTGGAAAAAGATATGGCGATCTTGTCTTTTAGCCAGAAAAATATCAACGTAGCTCAGGATGGTCAGTCAATCAAAGCGTTGCTCGAACTCGAAGATGGGAATTTAATTGAAACAGTTTTGATCTCGCCCAAGCCAGCCCGTCTCGCGCCAGCCTCGCCGAGTCTAGGCGGGTCGACGAGCAGTTTCCGCGAGTCGAGGCGGGGTTTGTGGTCAGCTTGCATTTCCTCGCAAGTCGGCTGCGCCATGGGCTGTCGGTTTTGTGCGACCGGCAAGATGGGGTTTATCCGAAATTTAACCGCCGAAGAAATAACCGACCAAGTTTTGTTCTGGCTTCAATATTTTAAAAAAAATTCAATCCGCCAAAGCGGCGGACAAAATTCGAAATTCACAATTGTATATATGGGCATGGGCGAGCCATTTATGAATTGGCAAGAAGTCCGGCAAAGCCTCAAGGATCTTACTGATTCGGAACTTTTCGGATTTGGTTCCCGAAGCCTTTCCATTTCCACTTCCGGAATAGGTGAGGGCATAGAAAATTTTGGGAAAGAATTCCCGCAAATCAATCTGGCCATTTCACTTCATTTTGCCAGCGACAAACGCAGAAGCGAGTTTATGCCAGTGAATAATAAATATAATTTGGAAAAAATAAAAACATCTCTCCATGCATATTTTAAAAATTCCAATCGGAAAGTTTTTATTGAATACATTTTGCTTTCTGGAATAAACGACAGTCCTGAGGATGCCTTGGATCTTGCCAACTATTTAAAATCAATCGGCAAGACACAGCTTCTGCATGTCAATTTGATCCGCTATAACACAACCTCGGAAAGCCTAAAACCGTCTTCCGGAAACGCCACGCAAAGATTCAAAAATTATCTTCTCAAAAATGGCATAAATTCTACGATAAGAAAAAGCCTTGGTTCAGAAATCCAAGGCGCATGCGGTCAACTGGCGGGAAAATAACTATCTCCCCATAATTTGGAGAGCGATTTGGCGCGGTCGGGAGCGGTCCAGTTCTATCGCGAAAACTCTTTGCCATTGCCCGAGCTGCAAATCCGAACCGGTGATGTTCATCATGGCGGAGGTAGGCAGGTGAATGGCTTTGTTATGAGCGTGGCCGTTGGCGCATTCTCCGTCGCACATATTGACGGTCCTAATTTCAAAATTATCGTGGGCGTATTTATAAGTTCTAGGCGCCAGTTTTTCCAGCAGTTCTTTCATGTCGGAGATGAGCAGTGGTTCCGCTTCGTTCACGATAACGGCCATGGTTGTGTGGAGGCTTTGGATATTGATGACCCCGTTGGTCACTCCGGCTTCCTTTATTTTTTCCCTGACCTTTTCCGTGATGTCGATAAAATCCAAAGTGGCGGCGGTCCTGAGATTGATTATGTGATTGGTGATTTTCATAGTTAAATTTAAAATTTTATCTATTCTTTTAAACATAATAAATTATAGTACTTTTACCATCTTTTACAACAACCATTGTTAAAGGTCTTTTGCCATGTAATTTTTCCTTAATTTGTAGCCGAGTTTTCGGTAGTAATCGCGCACTCCGACACCGGAAATTACCACTATTTTTTTTAATCCGAATTCTTTTTTTGTGATTTTTTCAGCTTCCAGCATCAGTTTTTTGCCAAGTCCGATATGCTGGGGACCCGCCTGCAACGCTTCGCGTAGCGATGCGGGCAGGGAATGCTTTCTTTCAGTATGTATCGGTTTAAGTTTTCCGTAGGTATGGATTTCGCGGATGAGAGCCGCGTTTTGAAGTATGGGTAAAATATTGTGCGAAACACTTGGGAGTTCAACTCCCTTTTTGGGAGTTGAACTCCCATCAGGAATACGGAGTCGCAAAAGAGCGAATAACTTTTTTTTATCCTTCGTCACATATTGCAAAAAAATTTCTTTTCCGTCTGATGCCGCGTAATCAATTCTGTCCAGTATAATTTTCTCCCGAATATCATAATCAGCGCCGACTTCCCGGCAACGGATGCATGGGCAATCGGAACGGTGGGCGATCAGTTGGCGGATGTTGGAAATTTTCGGTCCGGCTACAATGGAAGTGGCAGGGACATCGCGTACCAAACGGGCGATGCGGACATACGGCGGAATAAATTCTTTTTTGATTTGCAAAATAAATTTTTCAAACTGCTGGTCAGTCAACGCCTTATATTTCCCTTTTTTCCATAAGGCATATAAAGCGCTGTTTCTGACCACGACGGTCGGATAAATTTTCAGCATGTCCGGCTGGAAATCAGGATTGCTAAAAAGCTCTCGAAACATTTTTGTGTCTTTAGCTAGGCTTGATCCGGGCAGTCCGGGCATGATGTGATAATTTATCTTGAAGCCAGCGTCTTTGAGCATTTTTGTCGCGCGAATTGTTGCTTCAACAGAGTGGCCGCGGCGGTTTGCTTTTAACACATCGTCAAAAATGCTTTGGATGCCCAGCTCCACCCGGGTAGAGCCTAATTT
>Ga0172373_10000865_pt1 | contig 49691 bp, 55 predicted proteins | sample Lak10m_2_FD_114546 | JGI IMG/M metagenome (GOLD analysis project Ga0172373, IMG submission 114546) | Freshwater microbial communities from Kabuno Bay, South-Kivu, Congo - kab_092012_10m | ecosystem: Environmental > Aquatic > Freshwater > Lake | place: Democratic Republic of the Congo... | reverse complement strand
TACGATAATGCAAACCTTGCTGTTTCACGAGATGCAGACAAGTCGTTTAAGATGCAGGTAATTGGACCAGATCAGGCAATTGTTGAGAAGAAATTAAATCGTATCATTGCTGAATTCACAGATTTGATGCAAATTCGTCTTAAGAAAATTGATTTGGTTGATGAAGACATTCAATCAAGAATTAACGATAGATACCTCCGTACAGAGGTTCTTACCCCCAATGAAGTTAGAGGACAGATTGGACTTCCTGAAAGATATGATGGAGATGAGGTTCTTCCATTCCCAACAAATGTTAAAAAAGAACAAAACGCTGCTGGTAAATCAGGTCCAGGTGCTCCAGTAGGTAATTCTAATAATGCAGCATCCGACCCTCCGAAATCACCAACTGGTGATGGGGCTACAAGTGATCCAGTAGCAGATGGTGCTCAAGCCGAAAGAGGCGAAAATCAGGATTCTGGAGTGAACAATGATTCAACCAGTAAGTTTAATCAAGGAGAATAAAATGAGTGAAGGTAGTTTGGTATATTCAAACAAAAATTTAGTAACAGCAGATGGTGTTGTAAATATTGGACAACATACAAGCGAATTGTATGTTTACAACAAAGGCGCTAGCGATGTTGATATTAAACTTAATGAGCAATATACAGTGTTGCTCCCAGCTGAGTCAACAGAGTATATTGAAATTGGCGGTGATTATACAACAATTCAAGTAGTCACCGCTAACTCGGCGGTTGCTGTATTTGCATTAGGCTGATTTGCAATATTGTAGAAAACAATATATGCTAGTAGGTCACGAGGCGTAAATGTCGGATTTTAATATTTCATTCCCAATTGATATGATTAAGAGGGAGCAAAGAATTGTAGTTGGTATTGCTACTGCAGATAATGTTGATAAAGCTGGAGATATTGTTGACTTTGAGGCATCTAAAGAGGCTTTTGCCAATTGGGGTGGAAATATCAGAGAAATGCATGCCCCAGTTGCTGTCGGTAAAGCTGTCAGTTATGAACCAGTAACTATTGATGGTCCAGACGGTGAAAAGTATAATGCTTTTAAGGTAGAGGCATACATATCCAAAGGTGCAGAAAATACATGGCAAAAAATCCTTGATGGAACACTCCGTTCATTCTCAATTGGGGGCAAGGTTATTCAGAAAGCTGAATCAACAGAGAAAATGTTTAGAGGAAAGCCTGTAAATATTATTAAGAAATATGTTCTTGGAGAATTAAGTTTGGTTGATAATCCAGCTAATGCTTTAGCTGTTATTGACATTGTAAAAATGGATCAAAATGGTGATATGCAATATGCTCTTGAATGTGACGAAGATTGTCAGCTTGAAAAAGCAAAACAGAGGTTGAAGGATCCAAAAGGTGGATTAACCGCTGCTGGCAGAAGACACTTTAAGCAAACGGAAGGTGCAAATCTAAAACCAGGTGTTAAAGGTCCAGCCGACACTCCAGAAAAAATGCGCAGAAAAGGTTCGTTTTTAACAAGATTTTTTACAAATCCATCTGGACCAATGAAGAAGCCAAATGGTGAGCCAACAAGATTAGCGCTATCAGCGGCAGCTTGGGGTGAGCCAGTTCCACAGGATGCCTCCGATGCAGCAAGGCTTGCAGCAAAGGGTCGTAGATTGCTTGAGCGATATGCTAATTCAAAGAAGAAGGGTTATTTTGAAAATGATTTTAATGAAGATCTCTTAAATACAATTTTAGAGTTGGTAAAAGATGAAGGCTGTGAGTGCGGTTGTAATTCTTGTGAAGGTATTGAAAAAGAAGCATCCGTGACAACAGAGAATGCAGAGTCTAAGTATCCATCTAGAAACGGAATCAAATCACCAACTGTACCACCTTTTCCTTCGGGTTCACCAAAGTTTAAGCCAAAGAAGAAAGTTGAAAAAGAAGGTTCTTGTTTGGAAGGTTATCACCAAGAAGGTGAAAAAGTAGGTAAGAACGGAGATATGGTTCCAAACTGTGTTCCAGATAAACCTAATGAAAAAGTAACAAAAAATGATATCACCATACAAGATGATAAAACTTTTGATACAATTAAGGAGATGATTGAAAAAATGGATTCCGTTATTCAGCAAGACTTTGAATTGCAATTAAATAATACTTATGATAAGATCTCTGGCATGAATGAACAGGAAATTAGTAAACTTAGTCTGTTAAAGAAGTTTATTGGATGGCTTGTTCCCGATGTCGCAGAAGAAACAACTTCAACTTCCGTTGAAGTAAGTGGAGACACACAGGAGGAAGAAATGGACATTAATGTTCTTAAAGATGCTCTGAGTGCTGTTGTTGATGAAAAACTGGCTAGTTTTGCTACTTCAATCAAGGAAGAAGTTGAAGCCTCTGTTCAGGAAAAAATTGAAGCAGTCGCAAAGGGTTTTGAGGTTCAGAGTGCTGAGCTTCAACAGAAGCTGGAAACAGCAGAGTTGGCTCTCGCTGAGCAAACAGAGAAGGTTGAGGCATTTGCCGCAGCTGGCGCTGTAAAGAAGAGCGTAGACCCAGAAGAAGAGGAAGTAGAAGCAGAGGCTATCGCCAAAGCTGCTCCGCAATCATTCTGGAAAAATACATATTTGCCACAGGAGTTAATTAACTCCCTAGGTTACAGGTCATAAGGTAAGGAGGAATAACTACTATGGCATCACAAGAAGAAATTTTAGCAAAAGCTAACGAAGTCACCACATCGGTGGTTTCAAACAGCAGCCCAGTCAGCGGTGGTGGTGGACTTCTCTACCCAGAGCAGTCAAATCGCTTCCTTGACTTTGTTGTTGATCAATCGGTTCTCATGAAGAACGCAAGAGTTGTGCGTATGCGCACTCCTCAGATGGACATTGACAAGGTGTCTGTCGGTACTCGTTTGCTTGCAAAGGCAACCGAAGCAACAGATGATGGCGCAAACGCAGCTGTCACATTCAGCAAGGTATCGCTTTCAACTGTAAAGCTCCGTCTTGACTGGAATATTTCAACAGAATCGTTGGAAGACAACATTGAGGGCGCTTCACTGGAAGACCATATTGCACAAATCATGGCTCGCCAGACAGCAAACGACCTTGATGACTTGTTTATCAACGGTAATACATCGTCAAACAACGGTCTTCTTAAGGCTCTTGATGGCTTTGTTAAGCTTGCAAAGGCAAGCGGTACAACTGTAGATTTCGCAGGAAACAATGTTTCCCGTTCGGTTTACGACAAAGTTCTCCGCAACTTGCCAAGCAAGTACTTGCAGCGCCGTAATGAACTGCGATTCTTCACAGGTCCAGGCGTTGTTCAAGACTCAATCTACAGCTTGGGTAATCCAAACTCAGCAACTGAGGCAACAGCAGGCGCACCTGCTCCAATGTCAACAGCTGGTGAAATGGCATTCTTGCAAGGTTCAATGAGAGCAAATGGCGGTCCAGGTGCAACTGGTCTTGCACCATTCGGTATTCCATTGATTGAAGTACCTCTGATGCCAGAAACAGTAACTGGTGACTACTCAGCAGCAGCTGGTTCGCATGGTTATGTAGAACTTACATTCCCAAATAACCGTGTAATTGGTATCCACCGTGACATCACAGTGTATCGCCAGTTCAAGCCAAAGACTGACACAATTGAGTACACACAGTACATGAGAGTTGCAAGCAACATTGAAAATGCTGATTCATATGTAATCGGTAAGAATGTTAAGTTGCGCTCACTCTAATTTAAACAATTAAAGTAGATAACGGGCGGGGTCAAAAGACCCCGCCTTTTATCATACCTGATTGATTTAAATAGATATAGATGATAGTATTGATCATATGACTAATAACGAAGTAAGTGTAACAACAGAAGAAATTAACAAACCAAAAAAGCCAGCAGCAAAAAAAGCTGCGGCAAAAAAACAGATTACTGAAGAAAATGTTTCTAAAGAAGGAACAGTTCTAATTGTTTTTGAAAGCGGTGCTGGATATACAACAGGGTCTGGATTCCATTTTTCACAAAGAAATAAAATGGCTGCACTCTCAGCAGAAGAAGCTAATTTACTTCTTGCATTAGATAATTTTAGATTGCCTAGTGATGAAGAAAAGGAAATGTATTATACTAATCAGGAGGATTAATAATGGCAGGCAATCTTACAAACTATCTTGAGAATAAACTTATTGATCACTTCCTTGGGACAACATCCTATTCAATGCCAGCCGATGTTTATATTGCATTGTTCACAGTAGCTCCATCAGATGCTGGTGGTGGAACTGAGGTTACTGGTGGTTCATATGCTCGTCAAATCGCAACATTCACTGCAGCATCTAGTGGTGCAACATCAAATGATTCAAATGTTGACTTTACTGGTATGCCAGCTGCTACAACAGTAGCGATTGGTATTTTTGATGCTCTGACAAGCGGAAATATGTTGTTGTATGGAACACTTACGACAAATAAAACAACAGATGCTGGGGATACTTTAAGAATCGCAACAGGCGATCTTGATATCAGCATTGACTAAGGGGTTTAGAATGCTGAGAAGAGAGTTTACAGGAGCAGCTTTAAGAACTAACTTAAGTGCTAATATTTCAAATAGTGCCTCTTCTTTTTCTGTAACCGATGCTGTAGGCTTTCCATCTGGATCAAATCCATTTGCTGTCGTTATTGACAGAGGAACAAGTGATGAAGAAAAAATGTTGATTTCGTCAAGAACTGGAACAACTTTTACAATTCAAACTCGTGGATATGATGGTACGATTGCAAGAGCACATACATCTGGAGCTTTTGTTGATCATATACTTGATGCAGCAACAATTCAAGACATGAATACTACAACATATGATAATGAAGTTTTAATGTGGATGGGGGCATAAATGGCAAATCTAGTTCCAAAATCTTTATATTTAGGCAATTCAACTGGCTCTAATGTTTATACAGTAGCTAATACGGCTGGAAATTATACAATTATTAAATCAATTAATATTTGTAATACCAGTGATACAGCAAATGCTACAGTAGATATCCATATTCTGGTAGCTGGAGCTGCACCTGGAAATAATAATAAAATTATTAGCAATGCTAATGTGATTAAAAGTGATGTTCTGTATTACAACACATCAATTGTAGTACCAGCAAATAGTAATGTTTATGTTGCTTCAAGTAATAGCACAATAACATTTAATATTAGCGGGGTAGAATATGCCTAATCTTATAAATAGTGGATCTGGAACTGGTGGTTCTGGAGCATCTGCCGTAGTCACATGGGATCCTGCAAAAGAAGAGTTTAAGATCGGTGACAAGTTTTATGGCTTTCAGTACTATCCAGCAAACGCTAAATTAATCATTCAAGAAATTCTTGAACCATCAATAATCACACACGAATACGATACTACAACAGTAAATGTTGTATCAATTCCAAAACATAGACTAGGGGATACATTTACTCCAGATAATGAGTATTTTGACCCATCAGATCATGATATCTATAAGAACTGGTTAACCAGCCAAGCTGAATTAACATTTTCTTGGTATACTGGTAATGAAAAGAATTTAATAGCGGAGGTTGCATAAATGGCTGCAATAGATCTTGGTAGACTAAGGTTCTACCATCAAGGTGCATATAGTGGTGCTACCACATATGAGATTAATGATGTTGTGTCATATGGTGGAAAATCATATGTATATATCAATACAACAAATGCTAGTGGCAACCTCCCAACAGACACTACATACTGGCTTGTCATGTCAGAAGGACAAGATTACAAAGGAAACTGGTCAACAACAACTGCTTATAAGGTGGATGATATTGTTGTTAGAGGCGGTTCAACATATATTTGTCTAATCGCTCATACATCAGCAACATTCTCAACAGACCTCGCAGCAAACAAATGGGAATCATTTGTTCGTGGTCTTAGAAATCGTGGTTCATGGGCAGCAAATACTGCATATCTAAAAGATGATGTTGTTTACAACGGTATTGACTATGCAATTGCAACAACTGATTTCACATCATCCTATCCTGGTTTTGCTAATGAAACAGGTGGTAATTGGGAAACTATCGTTAATGGTTCCGACCCAATCCCAGCTCAAACTGGAAACATGGGTAAGTTGCTTACAACAGATGGATCAAATGCATCTTGGACAAACTCTCCAACTATCACAAGTCTAGCAGTATCTGGAAATACTTTTGTTGGACCAAATGCTAATGTTTTTGCAACGACTCTTACAAACCCAACTATTGTTGTTCAATCAAATACGACTGATTATTCACAAATTGCGTTTAGAAACCTGGGTACTAATGCAAACAGCTCAACAGATATTATCGCATACGCAGATTCGGGTGATGACGATACTGGTTGGATTGATATTGGTATTACATCATCAAACTTCTCAGACCCAGGGTTTACCGTCACTGGTCCTCATGACGGATATGTATTCGTGGAAGCACCAGCTTTTTCTGTTGGTCACGGCAATCTTATTCTTGCTACTGGTGGTAATGGCACACAAAATAAGATCATCTTTGCAGCTGGCGGTCTTCAGAGTAGCAATACTCAGATGGTTATTACTCCAAATACATCTGTTGCAATTAATATTGCAACCAACTCAACAAGCTCTTCAACTGGAGCTCTAACTGTTGCTGGCGGTGTCGGTATTGGTGGTAATGTTTATATTCAAGGTAATACAAGTATTCAGGGAACAATTACCATCGGTGGTGGTGCATTCCAGTCAAATAACCTTACTGTATCAGACCCCATTGTATATATGGGTAATACAAACACTGCTGATACTTTTGATCTCGGATTTGCTGGTAAATTTAATGATGGTTCTGATAAATACGCAGGTCTTTTAAGAGATGCAAGCGATGGTAAATTTAAACTATTTACTAATCTCACATCAGCTCCTACAACAACTGCAAACTTTGCAGCAGGTGCAAATGCATCTTTGGTTGTTGCCAACCTTGAGGCAAGTGGAGATGCTACAGTAACAGGTAATGCTACTGTTTCAACAAACCTTACGGTCACAGGCAATACAACTGCATCAACAAACTTAACTGTAACAGGTAATGCAACAGTTTCAACAAATCTTACGGTAACAGGAAATGCTACTGTATCAACAGATCTAGCTGTAACTGGAAATACCACATTAACTGGTGGTCTAACAGTTTCTGGTGCTTTGATAGCAGCAGAGATGGCTGAAATTGCAACATCTGGATCTATTAGCACAAATGTTTTGACATTGGATTGGACAGCAACAAACATTACTTATGTAAGCTCGCCTTCGGCAAACTTCACATTAAATGTTACAAATGCCCCAACAACAAATGACAGAGCACTATCTGTCACTGTAATAGTAACTCAGGGAGCTACGGCTTATATTCCAAGCGCATTGCAAATCGACGGTGTTGATCAAACACTTAAGTGGTCTGGTGGATCTGCTCCATCTGGCACAGCAAACAAGATTGACATATTCAGCTTTGTTCTTTTGAGAACAGGAAGTGCATGGACAGTGTTTGGTAGCTCAAGCTTGAACTACTAATTGGAGGAATAATGGGTTTTTTATTTAAGGCATCAAAAACACTTGGACCACTAAGCCCAAGACAACTTCTTGCAAGATTAACAAGATTTACCGATACCTTTACTGCATCAAATAGCACAACTGCATTGCCAACATCAACATCCACACCGTGGGAGGCTGTTAGCGGAACATGGGGTATTATTAGCAATAAAGCTTATGCTGTAAGCACACCAGGTAACTATGCAGTTGCTGCTGTTGATACAAAGGGTGAAAACGCCTCAGTAAAATCAACAACTGATAACACTCATGCTGGAGTCGGTGTTTCTTTCTGGGTAACTGATGCTAACAACTGGTGGGGGGCTCATAGCAAGAAAGTTTCTACAACAGGAACTCCATATCTATGCCCATCAGGTGGTACATTAAGCGGTTCCAATTGTAACTACTCATATGGCGCAGCTGCCTACGGAAGCGTATACTACTATTGCCCAGGCGGTTATACATATCATGGTATTTGTTGTCTACTCAATGGTCACGAATGGGTTGGTTGTATTGGACCAAACCATGCTCCTGGTCCAACAACATATGGATGCCCTAGCGGTGGTTCTTTGAGTGGAACAACATGCTATGTTTCTTATGCAGCAAGCTTAACAACATACTATGTTCACACTCTTGAAACCGTCAAAAATAGCTCAGGCACAGTATCAACTGTAAACTCAACAACTATTGCAAATACAACAAATAATAGTGATTATGTTGCTTATGTTCAAGCTAATACTGGAGTGTCAAGTGCAGCAATAACTGCCCAGATGACATCTGGTGGTGCTGTAGCATCATATACAGCATCAGCAGGAACCCCAGCAAGAGCTAAGAAACACGGTATGCTTGTTGGTCCAAGCACACTGAATGCTGGAACAACAGTTACAACATTTGATTACGATCCACTCTAGTTGAAAGAAGAATTTTATGGAAGAGGTCAGTAAGAGTAAGGCTCAAGAACGCTTAGATATTTGTAGGCAATGCCCTAGATTATTTAAACCAACATTTACTTGTAAAGAATGTAATTGTTTTATGAAAATAAAGACACATTTGATAAATGCTACATGTCCACTTGGTAAGTGGTAATATGGTTGTGTGAAAAATTACGAGATTAGAAAGACAGTACATGGTCCAGCTGTGTTTTATCAAGGAGAAATCCTTTTTTTAGATCAAACATTAAGTTTTTTTGATTTAATTGATGAGAACCCAGAATTTTTATTTGATATTACAGAAGCGGTTGCATCTCATTTTAGAGAAGAAAGTGAATCCATACTTTCTGCATTAAATGATAGACATACTGCAAATACTGGTTCTGCATATACAGCAATTAATGTGATAAGTCATTACTGGCGCTTAGTATTTGAAGAATATCCGCAGTATAGCCAAGCTATGTTGAAAGCTAAAGGTCAGGAGAATACATGGGACATGAGTGATCCAAGAAAAGCAATGATCCACAGATTCTACACAAAAGGTAATTTAAATGATAATTAATCCTAACTTTTATTACAGCACAACTCATCCATTTATTGCGCTAAGCGGAGTGTTTACCAGTAATGAGTGTGATTTGATTAGTGAAATTGGAAGCAATCTTCCAATGATGGATTCTGTTGTTGGCGGAGATCAATCTATCTATAGCAATCACCGTCAGTCAAAAAATTCATTTGTCAATCCAGGTGAAGAAACGGATTGGATCTTTAATAGACTTATTGAAGCATCTACTTTTGTAAATGATAAATATTTTCAATATGATTTATATGGTTTTTCTTATATTCAATATACAGAATATGGAAGTGATTTGGATCATTACAATTGGCACATGGATATTGACCCAATCAAAGATGTTCAGATTGGTAATATTGCTACAACAAGAAAATTATCTTTGAGTGTTATTTTAACCGATCAGTCTGAGTTTGATGGTGGAAATTTTGAAATATATATGAATCCTGATACAACAGCAGAGCATGTCATTAATCAGGAAAAAGGAAGTATTATATTCTTCCCATCTTATGCAATGCATCGTGTTACCCCAGTAACTGATGGAACGAGGAAGAGTTTGGTTGTTTGGATAGAGGGTCCAAAGTTTAAATGACATTAGACATCCGCTTTGTTCCAATAGGTAAAATAGCAGCTACTGCAACTCAATATCCAAAACCAGCTAAATCTTATGTACCAGAATGGTGGAAGAAGATTGATTCTTTTCTTGGAGGTAAGGCTGATTACTTATCTGACTCTAGCTTAAATACATCTGTAAAGCATTGCATGCCATATATAGATGCTCTAACAGGGGGATATATTCAAGAGTTATCAACAGATATTTTTATAGAAATAACTAAAAATGATAATAATGAATTTATTATAAAAATTAATCATTCATTGCAAATACCAGGTCTTGTTCCAGTAAGATATCGTACATACCCTAAAAATTCAAACATCCAGAAATTCCCAGAAGGATATTATCCAATTGAATTTACATGGTCTGAAAATTGGATTGTAGATACCCCAGATGGATGGTCTACTTTATATACTCATCCTATGAATAGATATGATTTACCATTTATAACAATGTCTGGTATCGTTGATACAGATCGTGGTCGTGTTAATATTGATGGGTCAATACCTTTCTATATTAAAGAAGGATTTTCTGGTGTAATCCCAGCAGGAACTCCTATTTACCAAATGCTTCCTATAAAAAGAGAGTCTTGGAAATCTGATGTTGAAGAGTACAGTGAGTATAAATATTTTAGAGATCTCTCTAGACTAAAGAAATATTTTACTGGTGGTTATATAAAAAATATTTGGCATAAAAAGAGGTACGATTGATGAAAGAAAAAAGATCTAATGAGATTGTTGTTTACTGGGCTCCGTGGTGGGCTCCAGAAGCTGGGGTTAATCTGGATATTGTATATCATGATCCTGTAAATATTTTTAAAGACTTTATTTCAAGAGGCGATCCAGACAGACCATATCCAAACTACATTAACTGCCCAGCTGTTTCTGAAAAGTTTAAAAGAACCTATATGGTAAAAAATGTCGCAGAGACAGCATTAAGATGCCAGCTTGATGAAAACAAAGAATTAAATATTAGTTATTTAAATTCAAAAACAACTAATAATGCCGCAGGCGTGACCCATAAACCAACACTTAAAGATAATTTTCTTTTTGAATATCATATGGCATATGCTCTCTTTGCGGAAGAAAGTTTGACATTAGCTACAAGTTCTCCCTATTTTCATAAAGCACCACACCTTCAATATGGTGCAATAGTCCCAGGTTCATTTGATATTGGTCGTTGGTATAGACCAATTATTTCAGAATTTAATCTATGGGAAGGTAATGACTATTTTCACATTCAACCTGATGAGCCTTTGATGTATTGGGAATTTTTTACTGATAAAAAAATTATTTTAAAAAGATACGAAAGAACGCAGAAGCTGTATGATATTACAAGCTCTGTTATTAATTTTAAACTAGTAAAAAGAGGCTCAAATCTTTTATCAAGATATAAAAGATTTGATGAGTCAGCATTAAGGGCAATTATTCTTAAAGAAATTAAGAATAATTTAGTGGAGTAGTATGAATATTGTAGTTGTAGGCTCAGGTACAGCGGGTTTGATATCTGCTATATATCTAAAGCAATCTTTTCCAAAGTATAATGTAAAGGTTATATCTTCATCAACCATCGGTATTATCGGTGTTGGTGAAGGCTCAACTGAACACTGGAGACAATTCCAGGATTATTGCGGGATTGACCCTCTAGATATGATTATAAACACGGATGCAACTTATAAGTTAGGAATTCGTTTTGAGGGCTGGACAAAGCACACTAGTGATTATTTCCATAGTATCAATTCTGCTGGTGCTCTTCATAAAGGAAATTTTATACCAAGCTACGCAGATGCCGTACTGAAGAACGAATTATTAACAGATCGTTTTTCTTCTCTTGGAATACGAAAAGATGAAATTGATAATATTAAAGATCATCCTCGTTATGCAAATCAATTTCATTTTGATACATTTAAAACAAATGAGTATTTTATAAATATAGCAAAAAAAAGAGGAATAGTTTTTATTGATGATGAGATTACAAATGTAAATAAAGACTCCGAATCTGGATTTATTACCAGCGTCAGTTTGAAAAATAATAAAGATATCAAAGGCGACTTTTTTATTGATGCCAGTGGTTTTAAGAGAGTTCTAATGAATAAACTTCCTGATCAAAATTTTGTTTCATACAGAGATTATCTCTCGTGCGATTCAGCAATAGCTTTTCCAACAGAGAGTGATCCATCTGGAACGATTAGACCATATACAAGAGCAATTGCTATGAAAAATGGATGGAGATGGGAAATTCCGACTCAGAAAAGAAGAGGCAATGGTTATGTATTTTCTTCAAAATATGCTACAGAATCAGAAATAGTTGACGAGCTATCAGAAACATTCTCTAGAGAAATTATTCCTGCAAGATCATTCAGGTTTGAGCCTGGTTATTATAAAAAAACATGGCAATTTAATTGCGTTGCTATTGGTCTATCAGCGGCATTTGTTGAGCCATTAGAAGCAACATCAATCAGCACAGCGATACAACAGGTTATGATTCTTTCATCTCATCTATCAACATTTAATAAAAATACTAAATTTGGGATTGATGAATACCATAGGCAGGTTGATTCTGTTATGGAAAATATTCTTGCTATGATTTCCATGCATTACATTACGGATAGAGATGATACTGTTATGTGGAGAGAGCAAAAGAATATGAAAAAACCAGAGTTGGTTGAGAGATTGCTCGGATTATGGCAAGAGAGACTCCCCGAGGCTCAAGACATACCAAGAACTGGATTTGAGTTATTTCATGTCTATCATTTCTATCATGTTGCTCAAGGTCAAGGATTAATAAATAAAGATAATGCAAAAATTCAGCTTGATTCTTATGATTCAAATTCTGTTATAAAAGATTGGTATAACACATATAGTAATGCAAGAAATCTAAAACCACTTATAGACCACGCAAGAGCCTTGAGGAATTTATATGGTAGAAATAGATAACTTCATCCCGCAGTTCTACCAAGACTCAATACTTAATACTTTGCTGGAAAGTAATATTGATTGGCGTTATATTGACAATGTTGCTGGGACAACAACCAGTGTAAAAACCCCTGGGATAAAAATGTCAAAAGATCAAACTGCCTTTTACCATGTTGCTTTTAGAGATGGTAAACCAGAATCTCATTTATTCTATGCACTAAGACCTATGATTTATGCATTAGAGGATTATCTAAAAAGACCAATATCTGATTTATCAAGAATTAGAATTGGATTAACAAAACCATCCTGGTTTCCAGGTTATCATGCACCACATGTTGATTTCTATGCAAGGCATAAATCTTTGTTATACTATGTAAACGATAGTGACGGAGATACTGTGTTTTATAACGAAAGATTTCAAGGTAATACTAATCTAAGTAAATTTACGGTGCAAAAGAAGATAAGCCCAAAAAAAGGAAAAGCTATTCTTTTTGATGGCGATCACTACCATAGCTCTGGTATTCCAAAAAATACTCTAAGAAGAGTTGTCATTAATATTAATTATAGGGCGGACTAATGATTGTTGTAGATGATTTTTTACCAAAATTTTATCAAAGATCTATTTATGATAGCATTATATTTGAACAGACACCTTGGACAATTATTGATGGAGTAAGTGGTGCAAACCCAGATGTATCTGTTTCTGGAGTAAATATATTAAAAACACAAACTGGGTTTTACCATATTTGCTATGGAGATAATCAGGTATACTCTAATTTATTTTATACCCTTAGACCAATCGTTGATGCAATCAGTCATTATCAAGGAGAGCCTGTAAAAACTCTTCTCCGAATTAAAGTCGGTATGTTCACCAAATCTCCAGAGACTGGCTCCAATTCACCTCATGTTGACTTTTCTGAGAATCATAAGACTTTTTTGTACTATGTAAATAGTAGCGATGGAGATACTATTTTTTATAATGAAAATTACAGAAAAGGGTATAGATTGAATAAGTTCACAATAAAAGATCGCATAGAGCCAATAATGGGTCGTGCGGTACTTTTTAATGGGCTACAATATCATAGCTCGTCACCGCCTTTTATTAATGATAGAAGGATAGCAATTAATATAAATTATTTATGAGGTTTTATGTTTAAAGTTATAGATAACTCAATACCATTTCATTTTCAAGAATCACTTAAGGCAGTGGTCCTTGACCCAGATTTTCCTTGGTCATATGCTGAATTTTTTTCATCCGATGGATTAAGGAACGCCCCGCAAAGAACAAAGTTTGTATCAAAAGGTATTGATTTTGTAAGAGGATATGGTTTCAATCATCATTTATATTTTTTTCAAAATGAGAAAGAGGGAGTGAAGTCTCCATATTTTGACATGTTCTACCCAGTTGTTTATTCATGGATGGATCAGGTTGACATTACTAAAGTAATTAGAATGAATCTAAGGCTTACAACTAAAATTTCGGATGAAATTGTTATTGATGAACCACATGTGGATTATAGTGATAAAGGTATCTGTACAGTTGTTTATTATCTATTTGATACAGATGGGGATACTGTTTTTTTCAACAGAAAGTTTCAAAATGGCGATCCTGGTCGTGAGCAGATTGAGATTGATGTAGAACATTCAATCACTCCAAAACAAGGTCGTGCTGTATTTTTTGACTCCAGCACATATCACTCAGCATCACATCCAACATTGACCAATAATAGGATAACACTTAATGTTCAATACTTAAGCCCAGAATTTAAAATGAGGTAATATGCTTAAATTTAATGATATCTTACAAGTTTCAAAAAAATGGGGGTCTAAAGAGTATTGGACAAAAACAAATACCATAGAAGCTTGGGCGTTTATGACAAAGATAGCAATCATATTTCCAGGTCTTCTTTTTGGAGTGCAGTGGTGGTGGTTATATATATTTGCGCTTGCATCAAGCCTTGCTCTGATACTTACATCAACTATTAAAACAATGCCAACAATTATTTGGTTTAATATTGCATGGGTATTTCTTGCTTCTGCTTCAATAATTAAATATTGGTGGTAATTTTAATGTGTCCATTTAGTTTTGTATTTGTGTTTATTTTATTGAATAGATTTAAGGATTTTGTCAAATTAACACTTTTTAAGTTATAATCTTTATGTGAAAAAAATATTTTCTGTGTTGTGCCTTTCATTAGGCTTGCTTTCTTGCGGATATGACGGTGGTTATCGCTACCCATGTCAAGACCCAGAAAATTGGGAGAATAAAGAATGCAACCCTCCAGCATGCAAGGTAGATGGGGCTTGTACAGAAGACTTGCTCGGATTCAATCCGTCATCAGACACAGCCCCTGTAAACACCGTTTTGACGGAGGAGACAGTAGCGCCATGAAAAAGAGACTAACCCCAGAAGAGCTAGATGCTCGCTTGAAGTTTGTTATTGGCTGCATGCTTGGTGCAGTTCTTTTAATTACAACCGTTTTTATTCTCTATGCCCTCGTATTCGTCACACAGCCAATTGGGGCTCAAGCTGAAAATGACAAGATGTTTTTTGGTGTACTTTCATCAGTCGCAACTTTTATCACAGGAACGCTGGCGGGTTTAATGATCTCTACAGGAAGGAATAAAGACCAGAGTTCAGAGGAATAATGAAAAGAGTATCTTTTAAGAAGGGTTCTTGGGCATTAATTCCTGCACTGATTGTATCGCTGGTATCAATCTTTATTCCATCATCATTTGCAGGTGCAACATCTGTTTCTATTCCAAATGCGGGATTTGAAGATAATACCTTTACTGGCTGGGATAAAGGGTCTCAAACTGGAACCTTAGGTGCTTCAATTACAGGTAGTGGTACTGGCGTAACTATCTTTAACGGATCTAGAACTTTTATACATGGTGCACATGGTGCAATGGGAAACCCAACAATTAATGGTGCACCCAATCCATACTACGCCCCAGCGGTTGCGGCTGGAAGCTGGACATTTGGACCGCACAATGCAACATATGCAGCCGCACTTCAGCCAAAGGGAGAGCAAAGTTTCTCTCAGGCAATGGTTGCACTAGGACTTTCTGGATCTCCACAAACCGCAATACAAACACAGCTAACTGCAGACAGGAATGCTTCTGGGTTTGGTAGTCCTAATCCAACAGACGCAGCATGGATCACAAGAAATGTTGAACTGACTGCTGGTGTCGTTTATACTATGTCATGGAACTATCTCGGTACAGATTATGTTCCATACAATGATGGCTCTGTAACATCGCTAGTTGAAGTTTCTGTTCCTTCTACACCTGTGATTACAGTAAATAATTTTGAAAGAAAATATGCATTACTTGGATTTACAAACCCTGGAACTGGTGACTATTCAACAAATTCATATGGCGCTACTGGATGGCAAACATCTACATACGAAGTTTCTGTAACTGGAACATACAAGCTTGGATTTGCATCTTTCAATCTTGGAGACACTTCACTTTCGCCTATTTTGATGATTGATGACTCAACTGGAACAACTAGTAAATGCGCACAAAATGGAACTGGATGCGTAGTTTTTGGAGGGGTAGAGCCAAATAACGAAACTGCTCCAACGCTTCCTCCTACAACTACAACAGAGGCTACTACAACCACTACTACAACCACTACTACTACAACCATTCCTGTAAGCACTACAACGACTACAAGTACCACTACTACTACTATTCCATTGGTTCCTCATGAATACGCAGAGGTTTTTGAAAACGAAACTTTGACTTTGACCGCCCCTAATGGTTATGTTTTTGCTGAGGCATTATTTGCAAGTTACGGAACACCTAGCGGTTATTCACTGGGTGAATGTCATGCGCAAAATTCTATTCAAAAAGTTGAAGAAGTATTTTCTGGACAAACAACTGGATCAATTTCTGCATCTAATAATGTTTTTGGAGACCCATGCGGCGGAACGGGCAAGAAACTTATCGTTGCCATGAAGTATGAGGTTTTAGCCCCTACAATTACTACAACAACTATAACTCCTACAACTATAACAAGTACAACAAGCACCACAGTTCTTATAAATACTACAGAGGTGCCTACAACAACAACTGTGGTTATAAATCCACCAGAAACGATCCCAGAGCCTCCTGCGGAGGTATTTCCACAGCCAAGCCCAGATGTTGTCCCAGATCCAGAACCAATCGTTGATGAGACCCCATCTGTAGAAACTACAGCTCCAGAAATTGTGACTACAATTCCTGAAGAAGTGACCACAACAACCACCCCAGAGGAAATCACTACCACAACAACGATTCCAGAAGAAAATACTCCAGAAGAGATAGTGGTTGTTATAGATGAAATTATAAATGCTTCAACAGATGAAGTTATTGCGGTTCTTTCTGAATTAAGCACAGAAGAGATAACGGCTGTAATTGAAAATATTTCCACAGAACAGCTTTCTGAAGTTTTGAGCAATCTACCAGTAGATGAAGTTTTAAATTTGATTGAGTCAATTGACTCTCCAGACGCACTTGAGAATGTTATTGATGCAATCAGTGAAGAAGCTATTGATCCAGATACTGCAATCGCAGTTATTGCAAACGGTAATTTTAATGAAATACCAATTGATAAAGTCGCAGAGGTTTTTGCTGCTATTGAACCAGATCAATTTACAGAAGAGCAAAAATCAGAACTTGCTGCTGTACTGACAGAAGCTCCTACGGAGGTGAAAGAGGCTTTTGAAGAAGAAATTGACATCTATGGAGATGGGTTTGATGATTATGTTCCTACAGGCTCTTCTGTTGATGTTGGAACCCGTAAATCAATTTTGGCTGCAACAGCCGCAGTAGCAGCAATAGCTGTTGGCTCTGCATCTACTGGAGGAAGCAATGGTGGTTCATCTGGTGGTGGTTCGGGAGGGTCTGGTGGTTCTGGCGGAACAGAAGGTCGTTCAAGAAGAGAAGAGGATTCTGGTGACGAACCTGCAGGTGAGATTGCTGGTCCAGAAGACGATGACGGAGAAGAGTTTACAAAAAATAGTATTTACAAGTATTATATAAAGGAGGGTAAAGAAATGAAGAAATTTAATCTATTTGGGTTCGGTAAAAAAATGTGGGATATAACGGCTGGACTTGCCTTTACCCTTGCTGGAAGCCTTGTGGTTTATGTTACACTATCTGGCACAACTCAAAGAATTGCTGGAATATCAACTTTAATTGCTATTCTTGTGCATTATATTCATGAAATTCTAAAGAATGACGAATAACTAACTCTAAGATATACTGAATATCAGCCCGTTGGGGCAAGGAGGTGGTCTTTTGTCTACTTTGTTAAATGATGCTAATAAGAAAATGCTCTCGTCATGGGCGAGATCGTTTTTCGGAGCGGCTCTGGCTGTCTACATGACAGGCAACCATGATCCAAAAGCTATTGCTACTGCAGGAGTTGCAGCCGTTGCGCCTGTAATTCTTCGTTGGTTGAATCCAGGCGATACTGCTTTCGGAAGAACCAAGTAAAGGTATTTTAATATGGCACAGATAAAGAACATCCTCTTGAGAATTCTCGCAACCTTTGCGGCTTCAGGTTTGGGCGTTGTCGGTGCTGGTACGATTGCTGGTGTCCCGCTATGGAAAGCAATTTTCATGGCGGGCATCGCAGGCGTAGCAACCGTTGTTGAAGGATTGTCACGAGCATTCCTAGATGATGGTAAACTTAGTTTAAGTGAAATAAACGATGTCTTTTCTAAGGTTGAAAAGAAAAAGTTTGAGGAGAATAAATAATGGCTAAAAGAACTGAATGGGATTATATTGTTGAAGTAAAAATGCCTGTTGCTCTTAAAGGGGTTGAACCAGGAAAACTTCATGCAAGTTTGTTGCGTGATATCCCAGGTGGTGGAAAGTTATTCTATCTTGCAGCAGATGCATGGCTTGCAATGGTTGAGGCAGCAAAAGCTGATGGTATTGAACTAAAACCGACTTCCAGCGGAGATTTATATCGCAGTTACGACAGTCAAAAGGCAGGATTTTTAACTCGCTATACGCTTAATAAAGTAGAAGGCACCAGTACTAAAACTTTTGAAGGTAAGACTTGGTATCTTAAAAAAGGTATGGCGATGTTGGCTACACCTGGTAAATCGCAGCATAATTTGGGCTTAGCAGTTGATATTGCTAACGCAAGTGAAAAGAAAAGAATTAATTGGCTGATTGCTAATGTTGAAAAGTTTGGCTGGTCATGGGAAGTAGTCCCTTCAGAGCCTTGGCATATTCGTTATGTTGCTGGAGATAATGTTCCTCAAGCAGTAAAAGATTATGTCGCTCGTAATCCAAAACCAGGAAATCCATTTGGAACCGTTGCAGAACAAAAAGCTGCTGCAGAGGCAAAGGCTGCAACGCCTGCTCCAAATAAAGTAGCGGCTGCATCTAAACCAAATATTGTGAAAGATAATAAAGGTGCTGCTGTAAAAGAAGCACAAAGTCTTCTTTCAAAACATGGTTTTGCTTGCAAACCAGATGGTGATTTTGGACCAAAAACACAAGAGATTGTAAAACAATTTCAAAAAGCAAAAGGTATTCCAGTTACAGGTGATGTAGATCAAAGCACTTGGGCTGCATTGCTGGCATAACCAATCTTTGATAATATCTTATAGGAGATATTATGGCTGCAACTAGGAATATTACTATCTATCAGGGTGATACTTACGCCCATGAATTGCGCATTAAAGATAGTGCTAATTCTAATGTAAATATTACAACTAGAACATATACTGGACAAATTAGAAAGAAAAGAAATTCTGAAACGGCAGCAGCTACATTTACATCTGAAATTACAAACGGGGCTAACGGAATTGTTGTTATGTCCCTTGCATCCGCAACAACAGCAAATATTGCTGCAGGAACATATGTTTATGATTTTCAGGAAACAAATGGTGCAACAGTTACAACTCTGATTACAGGGGTAGTGACTGTTACTGGCGAGGTAAGTAGATAATGGCTGGTGATATTACAACCGTTCAACTAAGTAATGCTGATATTACATCACTATCTATTTCTACAGATGTTTCTAACATTACAGTTGCTTCTGAGATTACAGCAGTAACTGTACAGACAAACGACACAACTATTTTAACTCAATCATCTGGAACTATTAACTTAGCCTCGCTATCACTAGCGTCAGCAGAGCCAGAAGCAGTAGCTAGAACAGGGAATGTTGGCGTAAGCACTTTAGCGGCTAGAGCAGATCATGTTCATAGTGCAGCAAATCTATTAATGGATGGAGGAAATTATTAATGGCTAATACACTGAGAATTAAAAGAAGGGCGACTGGTAACGCTGGCGCACCTACAAGCTTGGAGAATGCTGAATTAGCATTCAATGAAGTTGATAATATTCTTTACTACGGTAAGGGAACTGGTGGTGCTGGCGGAAGCGCTACTACCGTAGAAGCTATTGGCGGTTACGGTGCATATACAACATTGTCAACATCACAAACGATCACGGGTGATAAAACATTTTCTGGCGTTGTAATTGTACCTACTCCATCTGCAAATACACACGCAGCAACAAAAGCATATGTAGATAGCTCACTTCCAGTATTAAATGGTACAACAAATCAAATTACCTATACCTCTGGAACAATCGCTCTTGCTGCCAGTGTTATTACCCCAGGTGATTTAACAGTAACTGGAGACTTGACTGTGCAGGGAAATACTACAACTCTAAATACAGCGACTCTTGTTGTTGAGGATAAAAATATTGTTCTTGCCAATGTTGCTACTCCAGATGATACAACTGCTGATGGTGCTGGTATTACAATTTTGGGTGCATCAAATAAAACACTTAATTGGGTTGATGCAACTGATGCATGGACATCATCAGAACACTTTAATATTGTTGCTGGTAAATCATATTACATTGGTGGCAGTGCTGTGCTGTCAAATACAACTCTTGCATCAAGTGTTGTTACATCAAGTCTTACAACTGTAGGTACAATTGGTACTGGCGTATGGCAGGGAACTGCAGTTGCAATTGCTTACGGCGGTACTGGCTCAACAACAGCATCTGATGCCAGAACAGCATTGGGTCTTGCAATTGGTTCAAATGTGCAGGCATACAGTGCACAGTTAACAGCTCTTGCCGCTAACACTGCTACAATTGACGGTGGTACTTTCTAACAAGAGGCTTAAATGGCTAATGTAATTAAAATTAAAAATTCTGGTACCGCTAATGCTGCTCCGACATCTTTGGAGTACGGTGAATTAGCCATTAATTATGCTGACGGTATTTTGTTTTTTAAAGACTCAAACAATACAATCATTTCTTTTGATATAAAAGGTGTATTTAAGGTTGATGTTTCTGATTTAGCTGTTGATGTAGCAATGTCAACATTCTAGGGTATAAAACCCTTATTCTGTTATAATTGTATTATGGATGATGTAAAGATTGAAACAAGCAAGACGCTTACTTTAACACTACCTAGTGACCCAACATCAAATATTGTTTCTGTAAGTTTATATCATGAATTTGGATCACTTGTTTCTGGTCCTACAAATGCAACCAGATCAAGTGCTGGCGTATATACAATCACATACGGTCAAGCAGCTTCTGGCATCTACATCCTCAACGCTGCGGGGAAGTATAGAGCTGATTTTACTTATACTGTAAGCGGAACATCCTATACGCAATCACAATATTTTAATGTTTATACCCCATACATTGATATTGATGTCTTCTTTGAAGACCATCCAGAGCTGGAAACAGACTGGTACGACAAGTTTGATAAGATGGAAAAGAAGGTTAGAAACATTATCAATACATTCTGTGGTCAATCTTTTGAATATTATCCAAATAAATATCTTGAGGTTATGGGAACAGGAAAAAATTCACTGCATCTTCCAAACCCAATTACAACTCTAAGAAAAGTTACATCCGATCCAGGAACTAATGATGAAACGGTACTTCATGATTCTACTGATACTACTTTAAATCATATTGAAAAAATTAAAGAACCCCATAGTTTTGGTAGCTCATATTACTTACAATTTAGAAAGTCTGTTCTTGATAGCGTAAATGTTCTGTTAATTTTAAATAAGTTTGATAGGCAAAGTGTGTACAAGGTAGAAGGCGATTTTGGCTGGCAGTTTGTTCCAAATAATATTGAGCAAGCAGCTGATCTTTTACTTGTGGATATGATGAATGATGATTCTGAATTTAGAAGACACGGTATTCAGAGGGTTGAGATGGATACCATTAGGTATGAAATTAATACGACAAACTTCTTTGAGACAACAGGTAATATTGATGCTGATGTCCTCTTAATGGATTACACACTGTTTGTCATGGATTATGTGGTCTAAATGTCTAACGGTATTTTTATAAATTTACCGCATAAAATAGATGTTTATACAAAAACAACATCTGTGAACGCAGCAGGTCAGCAGACAACATCATACACAAAAGCAGGAACGATTAAAGCCCTGTATCAATCAATGTCTTCTGAAAGAAGAACATATCCGTATGTTGCAAATATTGATGAAGTTGAATTTTTCATCTCGTATAAAGATGCTGCATATGCAAACTATAATAACAAAATACAGAATGTCGTTGATAGATTTGGTAACTCAATTGTTAATTATCCAGTAGAAATTGTAAACATTGATAGAAGAATCGGGTATAACGGTAAAGTAAGAATGATACTTCTTACTTGTAGGAAGATAACAGAAAATGCTTAGTATTAGAGTTAATAAATCAGCACTGATTCAGACCGAGATGGCTGCCATCTACTACTCAGTTCTTCCAGTCAGAGTTCAGTATGCACAAATGCAAGCAATGGTTAAGTCTAAGCGTGATATGAAAATGGCAACAGCGGATCTTGGAAGGGCTGCTAAGTACTTACAATATGAAGTTGTTCCATTTGGTAAAGGCGGTATGACTTTAAAAGTAAAACCATATCCTAAAGGTTCATTTAGAAAAGACGGTGGAAATATCCAAATTGGTTCTGCAATCCTTTTGACTGGTAAGAAGGGCGGAGGATTCATAAGACCAAGAAAATCCTCAGTCATGAAAGTTAGACCAGAATCTGTAAACAATGGCTATTCAGAATTCTATAGAGTTGTAAGAAAAGTAGCAATACCTTCAAAGAGAAAAGAAATTAGAGAGATCGCAAAAGAAGTAATTCTTAGAAATTTAAGACAAGAATTTATCAAACAAGGCTTCACTGCTAGGGGTGCTGGCGGTGTGGATGTGATAAGGTAGTTTATGCCAATTAGCGTTTATGATGTAAATACTTATTTGAAGGCAGATACTACACTAGCCAATATTGCGGGGAAGACAATGAACTTCTTCCCAGTGATTGGTTATAGCACAGAAACTGCACCATTTGTAATCTATTATTATAACCCCCATATTCCATCCGTAGAATCGTATTGGAATAGGTACGATGCAATTAGATACTCAATTTATGACTCAGATGTTGACCGCCTATTCAGACTCTCAGAAAGAATTATTAAATTATTGGGTGAGGGAGATCAGATTCAAGGAAATGTAGCTAGTTCTAATGTAAGAGTACTCAGCTCACAACTTGTTTCAAGCTCCCTCTCAGAACCTATTGAAAAAGAAGGTTGGTATCAAATGGACCTTGATTTCTCGCTCTTCTCTGTAAGCCTCTAATATATTTGTGGTATCATAAAAGTATATGAAGTATAATGTAATTACATACATCGGCAAGACCCCAGGGTTTTCCGTGAAGCTAGGAAAAGATGTTTATGAATTTGAGTGGCAAAAAGGCATAGGAATAGGTCGCCGCTCCGATGAAATAAAATTAGATCACGCCATGAAGATTTCTAAATGGCGAGATCGCAAGGGCAAGAAAATATTTGTCCTTGAATAATAGGAGGAAATAAAATGGCAGTAACAACTTCCAATATCGTAGTTGGTGAGGCATCAGTAAAGACTGGCGTTTCCAACATCACGATGACAAACTCAGATTTTGATTCTTTGACAGATGTGGGCGCAACCCAAGGTGGTCTTGAAATTTCGTGGGAACCAGACATGGTTGACATTGAAATTGACCAATACGGTGACGCAGCAAAGGTCATTCAGTCAAAGGTTAAGGTAATGGTTAAGACAACCCTTGCAGAAGGAACTCTTAACAACCTTGCAACAGCATGGAGCTATGACAATGCTGACGGTGGAGCAGACATCAAAGTAAACAATGATGGTGCAAACACCAAGACATTGTTGTTCGGTTCACAGAGCGTATACCCATTTGAGTATGCTCTCCAAGTAACTGGATACGCACCAGGCTCAACAGCATCGGTCACAAAGACTCGTAAGTTTAACACAAAGCGAGCAGTGTCAATGACCACCTCAATGCTTTCCATGAAGAGAGCAGAGGCTTCGGTTTTTGAAGTATCGTTCCGTATTCTCCCAGTAGTTGGTGACATTGGTTATGAGTATGGCAAGATCATTGATCAGAGCTAATTAAACCTAAAAATTTGTACTAAGCGAAAACTCCTGGGAATCAGTATGATATACTGAAACCTGGGAGTTTTTGCATTATTCCCTACGACTATAGAACAAGGAGCATAATAAAAATGACAACAAATACTGATTTGTTTAAAGGTACTGAAATTACTTTCTCGGATGGAAAGAAGAGAATTGTAAAGCCTTTGACAATTAAGCACCTTCGTGAATTTATGAAGGTAGCTAACGAAATGAAGTCTAACGATGAAGCTGGAATGACAGACGAGGACATTGATAAGATGATTGCAGCAGCATCAATTGCCTTGCGTAAGGCAGATCCAGAGTTGGCTGCGAATCGTGATTTGCTTGAAGACATTCTTGACCTGAGAACATTCGGTGAAGTAATGGCTGCAGCAATGGGTAACGACCCAAACCTGTAAACGGGGATGGCGGGGGTGGTGAACCCCTGTCATGGAACGAGATTCCCCTTCTCAAGTATGAATCGGAAATCTTTGTACAGGTCGGTGCGTGGAAGAATCTAGAAGAACTAGAGGAATCTCTGCTTCTTCATGAGATGTTTCTATTGTACCGAGCCTGCACGAATGAGTTTAGTAAGAGTATTAAAGCACTCGCCTTGTCTCAGGGCGCAGATGTTGATTTTGAAGAAGACTGGTACTCACCAGAAGATAGAGCACCAGAGGAAGCTATGAGACCATTTGAAGTCATGAACTTCGGTATTCCATTGGGTTATCAGCAAGAATAATGATTGCTCATTATCTAAAAAAATGGGATAATATTCATTGGTACAAATATGTCTGATGTTGATCTTATAATTAATGTACATACTAATGGCATCAAGGACATTACCAATCTTAGCGCAGCTACCAGAGCGTTAGCCCTTAATCTAAGAGGCATCACGGTCCCAATGACCAAGCTGGATGCCCACAGCAGGGCTGTAAGCAAGGCTCTTGGAATGACAAACAGAAGCATGAATGATCATGCTAAATCTGTTAAGCAAATGGTTGCCAACCAAAAAGCGCTCGGAGCAGAAACCAAGAGCGTTCAGTCAAATATCAAGTCATATGCTATGGCTATCCAGTCTGCTGGTGGTAGTCATACAGTATTTGGTAGAGAATTAATTCAAAGCAGGAATGAGCTTAAAGCTTTTAGCTCAACATTGCGAGGTCTTAGAATTAGAGCATTTGGCTCAGATCTTGCTTCAATATCTCTAAAGCTACAGCGAATCGGTAAAGACGCACAATTCGTTGGTAGAAGCTTGATGATTAACCTCACAGCGCCAATTCTGTTGTTCGCAAGGATGGGTTTCCAGAGTCTGCTAAAAGTTGATGAGCAACTCGTTAGATTAACCAAGGTGCTTGAAGGTGTTGCGATGACAACAGATCAAGCAAGCCTTAAACTTGCTGAATATGTAGGACCAGATAAACAAGCAAGAATTAAACAGATGACAGATTCTTTTGCTCGTCTTAATACTGCAATAACTGAATCAAGTACAAGATTTGGTGTAGCAAAAGATCTTGTAGCTGGTTTAGCAGTTGATTTTGCTGAACTTGGTATTACAGCAAATGAAAACATTATTGCTTTAACAAATCTTACATTAGCTGCTGAAAAACTTGGAAGCATGGACGCTTCTGGTGCACAGGATCTGGCATCAGCACTTTATTTTAATGCAACGAGAGCATACGAGGTTGCTGGAGCTTTTAAGAACAAGTCTGTTGCTGATCGTGAATCTAAGGCAATTGCTTCAGCAACCGTACAGCTCAATATGTTTAACACAATTGAGAATGTCACCGCACTATCGCTCAAAGACTTAGCCGCATCCCTCCCAGAACTTGGTGGTATGGCGTTAAGTTTTGGTTTGTCAATGACCGAAGCAGCAGCGTTGCTTGCTCCTATGAAAGCCGCTGGTTTTGATGTTGGTGCATCTGCTAACTCAATTAAAGTTTCTCTACAGAGAGCAATTGTTCCTACTAAGCAAAATGTTGAATTACTGGCTAGGTTGTCTAAACAATATGGAGCTACTGGTAAGGCTGGTAATGCATTTAGTGAATCAACAAAGACTGGTCTAACTGGACTGCAAGCGATTGTTGATATTTTTGGAAAAGTAGTTGAGGGTGGAAAGAATACAGAAGCTGGATTGAAACTTATGTCGGATCTCTTTGAGAAACGCCAAGGTCCAAGAATGTATATTGCAATTGAGCAGCTAACTCAATTTGATAAAGCTTTAAAAAATGTAAATAATAATCAGTCACCAGAAAGAATGATGGCTGGTGCAGCCGAATCAGCACTCGTTGCTTTTAATAAATTAAATGGAACCAGTCTTCCAGAAACAATTACACAGTTTAGCGATATTGGTGTGATTGCAAGAATCGCTGCTTCTGAAGTTGGAGCATTGGTTGATGGTTTTACTGGAAAAGGTATTGATGGAAGCATTACACAAAGAGAAAAAGAAGGTGCTATGGCAGCAAGAAAAGCTGTTGCCGACCTTATTAAGCAAAAGAAATTAAATGAAGATATTGACCTGATTAGCGAAGTTAAAACTCAATCTGGTCGTGCAATGCTTGTTGAGCTCGCTGGTGCATCAAGTGCTCAAGATGTTGCCAATATGGAATTGGAGCAATCACTGAACTCCCTTTCTACAGCAACGCAGAGAATTAAGATTGCATTTAAAAACTTCGCTGCAGACATCATTCGCTATACAGCTCCATCACTTAAGAAATTTAGTGGATTTATTACTGACCTTTACAAAAAATGGCAGGGGTTGAGTGAAGCAACCAGGGAAAGAATATCTAAATTAATTCTTGTATTCACTGGATTCTTAGCTGCCTTAGCTCCAGCAATTCTTGCATTAGGAACAATGCAAGCATCAGTCGGTGTTCTTGGAAGAGGTATTACATTCTTTCTTCCTAAGCTAAAAGGAATGGAATTAGGTTTCGCAGGCATTGCTGGTGGTGCTAAGAAAGCCGCAACTCAGTTAACAAATATGTACAACAGTTTTGTTGGAAAAAAGCAATTGTCATCAATAGTTCCAGACTTCCTTGCAGATAAAGGTACTGCCCCACTGCAAGGTATGATCGGAACGCCAACAAGAGTTGGTCGCAACATCACTCTTCCTGGAAATGTTTTACCAACACCGCAGTCTCTTTTTGATGCAGACGATAATCCATTAACTGGTGCAGCAAGAGCAAGAGTAATTGCTTCAAATAGAGCCGCTTCTCTTTCTCATGCAGCCAGAGGAAGACTTGATGTAGATCAATACTTAAGAAATGAAAGTTCAATTCTTGGTTCACAAGGTATGCGAGTTAATGCTCGTGGTCGTGTTGTTGATTCAAGTGGTCGTTTTGTTGGCGGTAATATTCTTGGAAAGGTATCGCAAGCTTCTGTTCTCAGAGAAGCGGCATTAACAGATGCTGGAATATCAAGAACAGGTGCTGGTGCAGCAAGATTAGCAACAAAAAGAGGTTTTGTTGATATTTCTGAAAGCAGAGCATTAAAAATTGCTCGTGGTGGAATCGGCGGTCAGATAGCGAGAAGAACAGCCGCTCTTCCTGGAGCAATGTCTTCATTTACATCCGCTACTGGTGTAACTGGAAGAGGTTTTATAAGAGGAATGTTCCCAGGAGCTGATGTTGCTGGACCAGTACTTGGACCGATAAGAGCTGGTATAGCTGGAACTGGACCATCAAGAATTCGTAGTTTTGGACAAGGATTGCGAAATGCTGGAAGGCTAATGATTCCAAGTGGTGGAAAATTAGTATCTGACACAGGTGCAGCTAATATTGGGGGAATTGCAAGAGCAGCATTTAATGCTGGTCCAGTAGCTGCTTATACAAAGTCAGTACAGGGTGCTAAGGCTGCAGTTCAAGCAATGAGAATTGAACAGATGGCATCGGGTGGAGGTACTGGTGTAATTAGAACAATGACAACTGCAATGGGTGGTTTCATGAAAGCTACAAAGCTCGGAACAGTTGCTCTCAAGTTAATGAAAGTTGCTCTTATATCAAGCGGTATTGGAGCAATTATGCTTGGTATTGGTGTTGCTGTATATATAATTGTAAAGAATTTTGGTGCGTTTAAAGATAAAGCATCTGGTGCAATCTTAAGAGTAAAAAATGCTTGGGGTATTTTTAAGAGTGCAATACAATCATTGATTAAACCATTTGTTGATCTCTTTTCAATGTTTGATAGTGGTTCTAAAAAAGGTGGAAGCGCAGTAGGTGGTCTTTCAAAAGCATTTGGTGGTATTGCTAAGGTTCTCCAAAAAGTAGCACAGTGGTTTAAGATGCTGGTTGAAAACTTCATTCAACCGTATCTATACATGATTATTGACATTGTAATGTTTGTTGTATCAATATTTCAGGGTAACTGGGGCAAGGCTTTTGATTTCTTGGTTGCTGCAGTAACTGGAGCCGCAAAGCTTGTAATCAAACTATTTGCTGCTTTGCTAAAAGCGGCTGTATGGATTACTGCTGGTGGAATTAAATTAGTAATTGGATACTTTACACTAATTCCAAAAGCTGTTGCTAAAGCTTTTAGCTGGCTTGAGAATCTTCCATTTGTTGGCGGAATATTTGGCGGAATAAGTGATGGTATTAATACTGTAGTTGACAGCCTGTATGGATTGGTTGATGCTGGTAAAAACGCTGCAAATGGTGCTATTGATGCAGTAGCAGATGCAGCTGTTGGTTTACTTGATCAAGGTGTTGAAAGAGGTGTTAGCGGAGCCGCTGGAAAAGTTACTGACAATACTAAGATCCCAGATGCTGCAGAAAAAGCTGGTGAAGAAGCTGGCGAAATCATGGGTAACTCATTTGGTAATGGGTTTGAGGATTCGGATGCTTCTGAAAAAATTGGAAAGAGTATCACAGAAGGAATTAATGATACGATTCAACAACTTCAAGATTATGTTGCTGGTGAATTAGGAAACGCTCTATCAAAGTTTGTAGATGCATCAGTCAAGGCACTTGAAAAGCAAAAAACATCTGCTCTAAAGGTATTTGATGTTCAAATTAAGACACTTGGAAAGCTTGAAAAAGCAGAAGAGTCACTTACCAAGAAAAAAGAATACGAAACAAATAGAAGAAAGATTATTGACAACCAAGCTCTTAGCAATGAGCAATTTCGTAGAAACTATGCCCTTGCCGTTTATGAGGGAAGAATTGATGACGCAAGAATGTTGCAATTGCAACAGAGTGCGGATGAAAAAGGATTTAGTCAAGACCTATTAACAATAGAACAAGAGAGAGCAAAAGATCTTGCAAAAGAAAACCTTGATGCTCTTAAAGAAGCTATTAATGAAGCAAAGGATGCGGCTTCACTCTTCTTTGAAGAATCAATTACCAAGTTCCAAGAATCAGCAGAGCTCATTACAAAGATTGCTCCAGTAACAGTTGAGCAATATACAGAGCAATTAAATCAATTGCAACAATTGACAGAAACAAATGCTACAAACATGAACACGACATTTGGTTCAATGTTTGAAGCGTTTGCAACCACAATTGCAGACAAGATGCCAAACAAGGTCGTTGGACCATTTGCTACAAATCTTGACGAGCTTGTATTGACTGCAAAAGAAAAGTTTGGTCTTGGATCAGATAAGAGTGAGAATACGGTAATTGGTATAACACTTGGAATGCTCTCTGAAGTCGGGGCTACATTTGGTGATGGAAAACAATCTGTAATTGATTCGTTCGGAACAATTACCACAGGTATTGCAACAAACTTCAGTGAAATGAAGACAAAGTTCTTAGAAGAAGTCAAGAGTGACTTCATTAAGAACTTTACAGAAGCGCTTGATAATGCAAAGCCGACAAAGGTATTTAATCAAGCTATCATTGATGGAAACCTCTCCATTCTAAGAAGCTTCCAAAACATGGTGGATCTAAATCCAGCATTGATGGAAAAACTCAAGAAGAGCCTTGACCCAGCAATTGAAGGTTATATTAAACTTAAAGCAGCTGCTGATGCTGCAAAAGATGCAGCAGGAGCTGCTGCAGATGCAGCAGCAGATGCAGGAGATGGTGGAACACCTGGTAGTAGTTCATCTAGCGCTTCAGGTTCATATGCTGGAACAAGCAGACTAGATGCATTTGTAAGAAATAATCAGCTTAGAGCAGCAAGAAGTCTAAGACCACTTACATATCAAGAATTTATTGGATCAACAAAGGGGTTCAAGAAGGGCGGAATAATCCCATCAAGAAATCAAAATCAAAACTCTGGGTACCCAGAAGGATTTATTCCAGCCCCAACACAAGAGGGAGTACCTGCACTTCTTCATGGTGGAGAATACATTCTTAATGCGAAGGCGGTTCAAAGAATCGGTATAGGTGCTTTGAATAAGATGAACAACAACCTTATTCCAAAATTCCTCAAGGGTGGTGTTGTTCCAGGCGGAAAGAAAGGTACACCTTCAAATACAAGAGGATCAGCAGATAGTCTTGAGCGCCAAGCGATTGCTAAAGCTCAGGCTAAGAATCCATCAAAGCCAATAGCCCCAGTTAATCTAAATTCAATCCCAGGAGTTACTGTAAAACCACTCCCTGGAAGTATCAAACAAATTCCAGGTGTAGCAACAGTTGGTAAGACATATACATCATCTGAATTAAAGGCTCTAAATGTTCTTCCAAATACATTTGCAATCCCTGTTCCATCATTTACATCAAGAAACACCAAGAATGCAGTTGGTGATCAAATGTTCCAAATTGGCACAAGACAAGATGCTACTACATATTCAATCGGAAGAATGCAAAATGCTTTCCAGGAAAAGCAAAGAGCTGATCAAGAAAAGTGGACAACATGGGAAAGATTTATCGGAAGAAATACTGTTGACGGAGTAACAACAGAAGGTGATCCATATAAGCAATCGGGTCTCGCCTCAGCCATTGAGAAGTTCCCACTCGCAGCTTTATTAGGAAAAGATCTTGTTGTTGAAATTGGTAAGTCTTTTGGAAGAACTTTCTCTGGTAGCAATGCTAGAAAATATCTTGACTTTGGATCAACAGGTCCAGGTTGGAAAGAAAGACTTGCTTATGGAGCAGAAGATATTCTCAATGTTATAAGCGCAGTTCAAATAACAAAACCATTTACAGAGCCATTGAGAATGCCTCTGACAGCTATCCTGAAGAAGAGAGCGATTGCTGAAGCTGCACAAGCTTATGAACAAGCAGCAGGTGTTAATGTTATAACAAGACTTGAGCAAATGTCGGGCGGGAATACATTTAAGGGTCTTCAAGCTCAAGGAAGAATGTTTACTGTTCTTGAAAAGAAAGCATGGGAAGAAAGTCTATACACACTTCCAGAATTAATAAAAGAAAGAGCAAGAATTGCTGCTATGCAAAATTCAGCAGTTGATGCTACTATGGCATCTGGTTTTGCTGGTTCATCATTAATTCCCTCAAATATTCTTGGCGGAGGATCAGGTAGTCTTGCTTTGAACCCTAGCAAGCAACTCGCTTTAAACCCTGGTAAGCGAATTAAACTCAGCATTACACAGAAGTTAAGAGCAGATCAAGGTTTACCATCAATACCACAAGATGTTATTACATCTGACACATTTAATATTAAATCAATACAAGATGGAATTAAAGGATTCATTGCTAACTACAGAACAGCAAGTTCATTGCTATCAATGCCAACAGAGAGTGTTAGTTCTGCGCTTAACGCATCTGTTTTTGAAAGTGCTGGAGGTCGGCTTGCAAGCGGTTTAAATCGTGTTAGAGGCGGTTTTAGCGGAATGTTTGGTAGAACCATTAGTCGTTTAGAAGGCTCAGATTTCATACCAGATGCTGCTTCCAAAGATTCTCGTGGACTTTATAATGCTGGAAATATTGGTGCGTACTTACAAGATTTGTATAGTCTCAATTTAAATTCAACCACTAGGTCGTCAATATTGGAGGACTTTGTTGGAAGTGCAGAGATGTCCGTTGATGTTGGTAGAGGTTATTCATTACCTAGAAACTATATAACAATGCCATTCTTTTCAAGAACAGGTAATGTTCCAGGAATAGGTCTGGTTCGTGGATTTATTGGTGATCCTAGTGAAATATCTAATGGAATCGGTTTGACTAACTTACAAGTTGCAACAAGAGAGCATATTTTAAAAAATATTAATCTTGCCGCACCACAAAACGCTAACTTACTAAGTGATTTAATGGCTATCGTTCAGCAGGATATGTCTGGAAGTGCATTAGATAGTGCTTCAATTCAAGATTTTGCTTTTGGAATTAGCAATAACAGTAATATTAATACATCCACTTTTAACAAAATGACACCATCTTTGTGGATGCAAACTAGACATGCTATGCATGATATTTCATTAGGTCAATTAGGTTGGAATACACCAGAAAATCTAACATTATTTGATGAAGTCTATCAAAAATACTTTGAGTCATACATAAATACTGCAAATGCATTAAATACTGCTTGGGTTACACAATACGGAGATGAATTCCCATTAGAGGGAATTTCTTTCCCAGATTTCTCTAGAAGTTTTAAAATTTCATTAGGCAAAGTTGCCGAGATGGACCCTAGTGATCTTATCATTCAGCATCTCCAGCTAGGCGATAGAACAGCAGCTATTGATGAACTTATGGCTCGTGTATTTCGTAATATAGCTAGCGAATTTGATACCAGTGGTAACGCAATAACGCCATACAGGATATTTGGCGGCAATTCAGAAACTGGTCGTTTTATTCTTGGTAAAATAGTTAGCCCTGGTCACGAAAACGGCTGGTTCTTTAGATTAAAAGATAATGCATCTATTCTGGATGAAGCTGGAAATCAGATAGCTAATAGTTATGAACTATCAGCATTAGTGAATTCTAGACTTAGTGCAATGCCTACATCTATCTTTAGTAGAGATGCAGCTTCGGTAGTAGGAAGACGCAATAGCGGTGTATATTCTGGAATATTTAATGAATTTATTCAAAACTCTATGGCAGCAAGTGCTCCTAGCACTACGATATTTCCTAGTGAAATTAATACTATTAGAGACAGGTTAACAGCTTTTTATCCTCTTCATCTATCTAAAGATATAACTCCACTATCTTCAGGGATAGAGCAATATGTCGTTGGTTCAACTCGCCGCCCCATTGATACTGGCGCTGGATGGAAATTACAGCCTTCATCATGGACATGGGATGATGAAATAAAATTAGCACGATTAATGGAGAATGCTTCTGGAGGCGGCTCTGGAATATCAGCTAAATTTGGCAGAGGTATTCCTTTGCCGAGTGAATTCTCAGATTTGGTAAAAACAATGTGGACTGCTCACTCCACAGCTGGTTCGCCGCAAATAGATAGCCAAGCAATTAGAAATATTTGGGAAAATTTCTTATCAACTAAAGATCAGTTATTTACCGCTGGAAATAGTTATGATCCAATTGGATTCAACTCATTCATGAGGGATAAAAATACTGGTTTATATCGTAAAGGGATATATCAATCTGGATCTCCATTTGACATATCCGATCTTGTAAATCTTTCAGCTCAACATCCATTAGGTTTTAGTAACACAAATTGGATTGATTCAACATCAAGTGCTCCAATACTTACTCCGATTAGAGGTAGTCAAACAAAATTATATGGTGCCCTATATCAATTAGCAGGTCGTATGATCCCAGAGATGCAGTTGCAAGCTGGGAAAATTATGTCATTGGATGCGTTTAATAATAGTTCAATTGCAAATTTGACACCACAATCTTTACTTGAAAATCAAGATTTTGCAAGATATTTACAGGTAAAAATTCCTAGATCATTTAATTACGAATCAGATCCAGACATTGCAAATGTTTTAGCAAACATGTCTAATTTGAAAGGATATAAAACAGGGAATCTCTTTTCTCTTGAAACACCGCTACATCAAGATGAATATAACTGGTGGATAGATTTATTTAAAAACGCAAGTAACAGAAATTTTAATCACGATCTATTTCTTCCAACCGATGCTAGTTTATCATTAGAATATGGTGGTCTACCGTTTGGTCAAATTGGTCCAAACGGTCCTTTTACCATGAATCCAAGGGGTGTTTTAACATACAAATCTGTTCCTTATAACAATAGAAAAGAAAATGTTGGTGCTTGGCTATCAAGTCTTGTTAGAGACATACAGCATGATCGTATTGTGTCTGCAAGAATTAAAAGAACATTTTTTGATAAGTTAATTAAATGGTATGAAGCACCCGATGGTGTAAACCCTAATAATACTGGTTATTATTCTGATTATTTTGAAAAATTAACATCAGGAGGATCTGCAGGTAAAGTAGAATATGCTGAACTTGTTGATTTAGTAAGGCAGACTAATTCATCATTTCCAGTAATACCTGATTTGAGTTATGCTAGTAGATTCCCAAGCTCCATTTCTTATTTGCAAAATTTAGAAGCGGCTAGAAATTTACAATATGCTAGATTTATAAATAACGATATACTACTTCAGTATTCAGATAATGTTTCTGAATTTGCACAAGAAATTGCTAAACAGTTTGCTACGATCGCCCCCCTTGCTCCAGGATCTAGTAATTCTTTTAACCCAGTAGATGATATAACAGCATCTGCTGAGCAAAGAACGGTACTTGAAGCTGGAGAATGGATTTCTAGGGGAGGATACATGTCTCCTTCAGCAATTCTAGAAGAATTTGTCATGGCTCAGATAAAGGGTTCATCTCTGGCTTCAGCAATGCAAAGTACAGTATCAGATAAATCTTTGTTAGGTGTTGATAAATTTATTAAGAAATACGGAAAAATGAAAATTAAAGGTTTCAAGACTGGTGGCTATGTACCTGGCTCACCATCAACAGCAATTCCTGCAATCTTGCATGGTGGTGAATATGTAATCAATGCAGATGCTGTGAGAAATATGGGTGTAAAAACCATGCAGGGTATCAATCAATCAAAGTTTAGAACACCTTCTGGAGCCCCAGCATACGCAGGTGGTGGACAGACAACTAATGTGTCCACAGTCAACATCAATGTAGACACATTCATTGGACAGGAAGAATGGTTCAAGGGAATGATGAAAGATTACAATATCAATGTCCTTCCAAAGCAACAGAAAACATCGGGTTTAGAATCCAGAACATTTACAAGTTATAATGGAATACAGGGGTTTTAAATGGTCGCTACGGTACAGAATCAACAGGCTGGAATCACTCATCTAATCACTCTTAATGGCGAGCAAATTACCGAGCATGGCAGAACCTTTTCAAGCTCTATGTCAACATCTGCTGCCAATGTTGAATTAATGAACGGGAATAAAAGAAGATTTATTAAGAACGCTAAGAATACATATACGCTATCTTTCCAGTACCTACCAGATCATCCAGAAAGAACAATTGATGGTAGGCGGGCAAGAAACTATCTGCTATCAGTTGCTAGAACATCAGCATCAGCAACGCTATCCATAACCCTTGATCCAGCAGATCCTGTTTATAATACAGTTGTCTATGTTGATTCATATAGCGAAACATTAGTGAGAAGAGATATTCCCAACCAGTGTGCATATTACAATGTTGAGATTTCTCTTAGAGAGAAATAAAGCATGTCTGATAGCTTTTATTCATTTAGTGAACCATTTAATCGTGGTATAGATTTTTATCAAGCGGATGCTGCTGATGTAACTATTGATATCAATATTTCATCATCTGTAACAGTATCGTCTTACCAAATAAGGCTTGCAAACATTACGCTTGAATCAAATTCTGCGCTTACATCTAATGCATACAAGATTGCATACGCATCTGCTAACCTGGCGGTTGATGGTGCAACTGTGGTTATTGCGACTGAGAGACAGGATGGAAGTGTCGTAATCACAGCAGAAGTGCTTGTTGAAACAAATATTACAAAAATTGCTTTCGCAAGCGTATCGCTATCATCAAGTGGTGATGTATCTGCAAACGGAACAAAGATATCAATTGCTACAACTACACTTAGCTCTGAGGCAAATTCAACTACCTCAATGTCTAAAATATCCTACAGTGCCTCACAGATAGCAGTGCTATCAAATTTGGTAGTAATTGGTAGAAAAATTATTAAAGGTGTTGCAAATCTATCTGGTCAGATTAATTTAACAACTGCTGGCAAGATATTCCTTGCAACCATCAGAATAAATATATTAAACAATACAGATATTCGTGTAGAGGCAGTCAGGTTTAGCACAAATATAACTGCTGATAGTGCCCTTATTAGATCACTACTACTACTTGACGGAAAACCACTTACTAATCAAACAAGAACATTTGATTACTCAGTAACCCCGCTATTTGTAGAAAATATAAATTGGGCTGGTGATTCATCCAGATACTATAAAAATAATGCAGCTAATTCGTCTGGTAAGAGAACATTTAATATTAAATGGAGCTTCATTCCAAACTATAGTTCAAAAACGGTTGATTATAAAGAATCAAGAAATTATATTAAAGCAATAGCAATGGATGCAGATACTCATACATTAACAATTATTAATCAAGATGAAAGTGGAGCTACTCCGTATACAGAAGAAACAGTTTCTGTATTTGTTTCTTCATTTTCTGAAAATTTAGTAAGAAGGGATTTGGTTGATAATGTATACTATTTTGATTGTTCTATGACATTAGAGGAGGTATAGATGCTTACATCTGGATTATACGGCAAAGATTTGTCTAATTCTTTTAATACAGCTATAACTTCACCTGCTCAAAGAATTAAGCCAAAGATTGTTATTAAATGGCTAGATAGTAGACATGTTGATAACTTAACAATAACAACAAATGATGCCCCAGCAAGCAATGCCTATCCAGGAAGGGGGTTTTTCTTTCCTGCAAAAGAAGCTATGAACGGCATAGCTAGGCAGTCATTTAGATGGGCTGTTGCTGGTGTAAAAGATATTAATAATGAGATTATCAAAGCCGATGGTACATGGTATGCAATGCCATCATTAACATCATCTGATTTATCAAATACACAGGTTGGAAGTAACCTTGAATTCGGCTGGTGGTCAAATAGTGTAAGCACTTCCAATATTCATGCTACATATGGCGGTTATGAATTTGCAACAAACCCATATGTTGAAGCTACTTTTACAACAAGAAAAGTTAATAAGATACGAATTGTAACATCAGAACATTATGGTCAAATAGGATCATATCTACTTCAAGTGTTTGATGGTTCTCTTAATACTGTACTGAGCGAGGTTGGAAGTATTTCGCCTGGTTCTTATTACCAAGATCATATTCTGTCGTCAGCTTTGTCAACACAAAATATATCAAGAATAAGAGTTACCATATATACAACAGTTTTTCCAAATGATTATGCAAGAATTCAGGAGATTATACCTATCTACGAAACTGATATTAGCGATTATGTTCTCTCATATTCAGTAAACAGAACAAGGGATGTTCATTCAACAAGCCTTCCTGTTGGCGGATCTCAGATCGCTTCCGTTGATCTAAACTTAGATAACACATCTAAAGTATTTAATATATTCAGTAATAGTTCAACTTACGGTCAATATATGGTTAAGGATCTTGAGGTTGAAATTTATACTGGCTGGAGAATTAAAAAACCACCATCCGATAATCTTAATGCGACATATTTAACAACAGAGCTTCAGGCTAACATCTCAAACTCATCATCTTCTTTTACAGTTCTTGATAAGTCAACAATGCCATCTGGCGGTGCTGGAGATTACTTCACCGTAACTATTGATAAAGATACACAATCGGAAGAGATTATCCTTTGCTCATCAGTCAGTACATCAAATGTTGTATCCGTAGTTCAGCGTGGCTATGGGGGAACTTCTGCTAAAGCACATACTATTGGCGCTGATGTTCGTTTTGATATTTATGAGTATGTAAAGAATGGAACATTCTATGTAGATGAATGGTCAGTCGGATCAGATATGACTGTAAGTGCAAACCTTCAAGATTGGGGTAAGTTCTTATCAGAAAGAACGGTTAATTACGGTTTCTTTATGCAAAACGCATATGTTGGAGATGCTATTGAAAACCTTTTGATGAGAGCTAATTTCCCAAGCAAAGATATTGTTAAGCTAAATAATTACAAGCAAGGCGCAAAATTAAGAGGTGCAATTGCTTCTTACTCATTTAACGAAGACTCAATTGATAGAAGCGGAAATAATATTATTTCTTCAACTGGACTTAGAGCAAGATTTTGGGGGATGCCGACAAATAAAAAAGATATCAGTGTTAAAGATATTGTTGCTGATGCTATTGATAAAGATTTAAGTCCACTAGATAAAGCACTTGGAGAAAAGCCGTTCTCATCACCAAGCTATACAGCGCTATCAAAAGATATATCTGATTCAAATACATATGCTCTTAAATTAACTGACTTCCAATTCACAGGTCTTGACTCATCTGTTTATAAAGAGTACTACAATGGCGTTGTAGATGGTTATTATATTCCAACAGATTCTGGTCTTCAATCGCTTGTTGTATCAATAGCATATGGCGGTGTAAGAATTTATCTAGATGACATAATTATTATGAATAGATGGACTCTATCAACAGTATCAACAAGATTTCAATCAAGCACTGTTAACTTAACTGCTGGAGTACCAAGAAAGATAAGAATAGAATTCTTTACAACATACAATAATGCTGGGAGCGCAGCCTTTAAGCTCTGGCTGTATAAAGCACTTGATGGCGAATCTGATGTACTTGTCAATGCATCAGAATGCTGTACAATAGTTGCACTGGATGCAATCGGTTCAAAGAATCCATCCTCTACACTAACAACAGCAGACGCTAATAATCATAGAAATAGCGGTGTGTATATTAATTCACCTAAGCTAAATCAGATAACTGGGCTAACATCTGATACTACAGATAAATCAGTTCTCCTTGAAAGCAATGCTTATATAAGAATTCCATATACGCTATCAAGTGATCTAGCAAATGCGTATGGTGATTCATGGACTATTGAATTTTTTGGTAAATTTCATAACGGTCACTTCTCCAGCGATGGAGAATACATTAGTAACTGGAATAATTCTAACCCAACTTCTGGATTTGAATTTTTTAATAATTCAACATCACACGGTTTTAAGATAAAGACGCTTGATGCAAATAGCTCTATCGTTACAGAAACGGTATCTTCAAATGTTGCTTTGTCAAACTCATCTTTTTATCATATAGCTGTGACATATAATGTTGAAACATTAAGATATTTTGTAAATGGTGAATTAAAAGACTCCAGGATGATTGATGGAACAATTCCGCTCTGGACATCTAAAGATATTACAATCGGTGGCAGAGGGGCTTCTTATTCATCTGGCGCTGAGGTAGCGCCTTCTACAATTAGAAGTTTCTATTGTGATGAATTTGCAATGTATAAAGTGTCTCTAACAGATAGTGAAGTTAAAGACAGATATATTGAAGCATCAATGCAACCACTAACTCAATTTGCTTTCCTCTATGGTAATGAAAATTCAATTAGAGAAGTTGCAAATGATATTACATTTGCCGACATGGGGCGGTTTTATATTGATGAAAATGATAAAGCTAGATACGAACACTTCTATAGGTTCTTTGAATCATCAATTCCTCAACACGCAAATGTTCAGGCATCCCTGAGTGATTCTACAAATATAGTTAATGCTAATTACACAGTTGCCCTTCAATGCAATAAGGTTGTAATTCCAATAGCATCAGTTCAATCAGCCTCAGGATCACTACAGAAACTCTGGTCTCCACCAGATAATGCATCATTGACAATTACTAAATTGACAGCAAACGCTACATCATCTGATACATCAATTTATGTTTCTTCAACATCAGCTGTACCATTCCCAGATACTGGGTATATTAAGATTAATAATGAGATTATTAAATATCTATCAAAGACTGCTACATCATTTAATAATCTAGAGAGAGGGCAATTCCAAACAACTGCTGCAAATCATGCGGTTGATGACAAAGTAAGAGAGACTAGGTATTATGATATTAAGTACGATAAATCACCAGCATACAATGTTAGAACTCCATATATTGATGCAATTATATTTGAAAATCCTCAACTGATAAGTATAGATAGATACTTGTCATATGCATACGGTGCTGAATTAATTGTGTCTGCGGCTGTAACTAATGACATTCAGTCCGTTGCATTTCTGCAAGGAACAAATCCATTGACACAATATCCATATGCTACGAGTATAGTTGGAACTGCAGTTGTGATGTCCGAGCAGAATGCTCAGGTTAAAGAGCAGTCATCTTCAATAAGTGAAAGTATTAGAAAATATGGGATCAAGGATTTAAATATCCAGAGTCCATTTATTACAAATTCATTACATGCTCAAAAGATAGCTGATTTTATTATATCTAAAACTCAACTTCCTGTCCCAGTAATTAATGTTGATGTAACAGCAATGCCTAAGATTCAATTAGGTGATAGAATTAGAATAACAACTTTAAATGCTTTAGATATTAGCAATACAGATTTCTGGGTTATTTCTCATAATATGTCTATTGGGGATAATGTCACCCAAAATCTTGTGTTAAGGAAGGTGTCGTAGTGCCTAGTGAGAATACAATATACTTTTATCCAGGTCGTGGTGGTCACTCTCATGATGGCAATAACTCAAGCTTCATTGATACCTCAGTATACTCATTGTTTGATTTTTCTTGGGGTCTAGTTGGAGATCCAGATAGAGTCGCTTCACAAAGAAGAAATTATGATGCTTTCTCTCAATTTATTATTGAAACAGTAAATAGATCGGTATTAGAGCCAGCTGGTTTGGTTCTGCAACCTGGAATAGTTAATGGCTCTGCTCATATTATTTCAAGATCAATTGAGGCTAATTCAATTGCTGCAAATGCAATCACGGCAAATGAAATATCAGCAAATACAATTACTTCAAATGAGCTCGCAGCTAATTTTGTCCTTGTAAATACTGTAATCGCTAGTGGTGATTTTGATGGTGAATACGATTTAAATACTTTTACACTTAGTAATACTGGTACAACTGGATGGGCTATAACATCAGGAGGAGATGCTGTATTTTCTAATACCTCAATTAGAGGAGTATTGACTGCTGGCGAATTATATATTAATCCATATAATTACTGGAATTCAGATGGTGAAGTTGTTTTTGGAAATGCGGCATCAAACACTGTGGGGTTACTCTATTCTCCATCTATTGGGCTAGCTGTACAAGGGCGTATAACTGCTACAGCAGGCAGAATAGCTTCTTTTGATATCGTAGGTTCTACACTTTATACAGGTGATTCCTTCTTGGGCTGGATAACGCTAGGTCCAGAAACTGAAGGTTATGGAGGGGTCCCAGCAGGGTTGTTACAAATATCAACCAGAGACCCTGCTGATAATCATGTTGTATCAACAACAGTAACTGGTCAAGATATCACAATATATGATGATGATAATAGCCAGCAAACTATTATTTACAAATCTGGAATTGCAACAACTGGAGTGGTTGAATCAGATGCTGTCATAACATCTGCTGTTACTTATCCATATTCTGGGAACCAGATTGCATTTAGATGGTCTGGATCTGATCTGTATGTAGTAATTGATGGTACTAATGAATATTTATTGAGTACTGGATCAGCATCACCTGCCCCTGCAGTAAGCCCTGCAGTAAGTCCTGCAGTAAGTCCTACAGTGGAACCTGGGTCTGGTTGCCCTGAATGTGGCGATATAGGTCCTTGTTGTCCCCCAGCAAGTTGCGGCTCAATTAAGGGTGGTTATATATGTGTTTAATTTTCCCTTCTCTGCTTGACATAGCGATTTCGTCAAGTTAATATTGGAAGATTATGGAACAAGAAAATAAAAGGCTAAGAAAATTTTGTATAGTATTAGACGATGAAGTTGCATTTACTTGGGCACCAAACCCTGAATGGATAGACCAAGAAGGTGCTTATGAATTGGTTGTTGCATCATTAGCTAGTGATCCAAAAATTGTTGAAATACCATTGGACAGCGAGTACTATAGTTTTGTTAGAGGCGGTTGGATTTGTAAAGATGGTGTTATACAACCACCAAAAGAACAGGAGTGAAATATGAGTAATACAGAAGAAAATAAAACTTGGCAACCAATAGAGTCATCTCGTTCTGACTTGACATTTGCTGATTGGGGAATGATGGAAGATAGGTGGGGTGAGTATGGCGATCCTGGCTATACTCAATTCACACTCCCTGTATCGTTTCCTCATCATTTTGGTCATGCTGATAAAGTAGATGTAAATTTTACTTTGCTAAGAAATGATGACGGTCTCCTTGTAGGAGTTCATGGTTGTTATATTGATAACGGAGTGCAGAAGCCATTTATATTTATGGTTCATCCTGACCATCAGCGAAAAGGTATTGGGACAAAAATGGCTGATCATTTAAGACAACAATATACTGAGGCAAGGGGTCATGATTTTACATATGAAGAAAGCTTCAGAGAAATAGTGACAACAGAAGCTATGGCTGGTCTGATTAATAAGTATGTAAATGGAGTCTATCAGCAAGAGAATAATGGATAAAAATGGAAGAAACTCCTTTAACACCTTGGCAACAATATAAAAAAAATCTTGGCACAACAAAACCTTGGGATGTAATAAATAATAAAAATAAAATATCAGATCAAGAAGCTGAATTAAGATTTTCTATATGTGAAGAATGTGAAAGTTTAATAAAAATCACAAATCAATGTAAAGAATGTGGTTGTTTTATGAAATTAAAAACAAAACTTCAAAATGCAGTTTGTCCTCTTGGTAAATGGTGAAATGCAAGAAAAATTAGCTCCTGGTATTCATATTTATAATAATAAAATAGATGAATACTACGATGTTATAGAAAAAAATATGAAATTCTTTTTTGAAGATGGGAGAATTATTTCTAAAAATACAGAATCATATGTTGACTTAAACTCAAGAAAAGTTAAAGTTTTCTCCTTTTCTAAGACTTCTGTATGTCATGAAGATGATCCAATAAATATTCTTAAAAGAAATATTGAAAATATTACTAAAAATGCTATAGATGATTATAAAAAAATCTACTCAATGGATGATCTAGATAAGAATCATGAATGGGAGATTCTTAAATATGATACTGGAAGTTTTTTTAAAACACACATAGATGATTGCGCAGCTCATTCAAGAACGGTATCAGTTGTTATTTATTTTAATGAAAATTATTCTGGTGGAGAAATTGAATTCCCGAATTTTAATATAACTTATAAGCCAAAAACTGGTGATATATTAATATTTCCTTCAATTTTTGTATATTCCCATAGCATAAATGAGATAACTTCTGGAACAAGATATGCAGCTGTAAATTGGTTTTCTTATGCAAAAACAGGTTTTTGAGGTATAATAGATAAATGGCTTACGAAAATTACTCACAAGTTTCCTGGACTGATGGAACACCTATTACTGGAGACAGACTCCAGCAGATGTCAACCAATACTCAACAGGTAAAAGAAGCTACTGATGACAACCCGCAAGGCATAAAGAAGATTAAAACAATTACTAGTAATAGTAATTCCTTTACTAATTTTGCTACATCAAATCTAATTGTTGCATTAGAGAACGAGGCTGGTTCAGGCGGTCCAGATAATAGAGTCACTATCTCACCAAGTCGTTACTACCGAGTGACCCTAAATTTTCCAGGCTTTGTTGTTGATGAAAAAGGCGCTGAAGACTCTCAGTATATTGTAAAGATTGCAAGCGGAACATTTGGAAGTGCCAACACAACGCTATACAAAGCTGTATTTACATCACCTGTATTTCTGTATAGTAATGTTGCAACAGGTGCCAACTCCGCTGTCCTTACATTCAAGAACGCAGCATATGATACATATTTTGGAGCAGGAACTCACTCAGTTGTGCTATCAAGCAATATTTCTGGCGCAAACTCCCAGACATTCTTTGCTACCGTAGAAAGAGAGCAGGGATCATCAGCAACCAATGCCCCAGCATATTATGTCCCAGCAGCATCTGCAAGCCATGTCTTGCAATTGTATGTTGAGGATATTGGCGGAATTGCATAATTGAAAGAAGTAAAGCTTGCTTCTCAAAGAAAAGATATTGATTGGTCTTTGAAGTTTGCTTCTGGAGAAGATAGTCCTAATTATAATGGCGGTAAATACATTGATGATAAGGGTTATGTTAGAGTGTTAAAACCAGATCATCCAAAAAATATTCGTGGTTATACCTATGAGCACCGTTTAGTTATGGAAAAGTATCTAGGTAGATACCTTGAAGCTTGGGAAACTGTTCATCACATTAACGAAGTTAAAGTAGATAATAGGCTCTCTAATTTATTCTTATGCACACCAGAAGAGCATAGTGCATTGCATAAAGAAGGAAATAAGATGTCTAAAGAGCATAAAAAGCGTATGAGAGATACTGCCCATGCTACAAAACCGCATACAAAAAAGAAAAATGCGACAAAAACTATTACGATAAAAAAAAGACTTCCATAGCAACTTTTTGATATATCCTTATGATAAGATATACGGAAACCAAAGGAGTCCTTATGAAAGTTTGCGCAACAGAAGGTTGCAATATCCAATTTGAACCAAAAACAGCTAATGCTAAATATGGGGATAAATCATGTAGAAAGACCATAGATGTTAATGGTCTATGTAAATATAGAAAGGAAAATGGATTGTTTGAAACATTACCAGATCCAGAGACTGGTCAAGTACCAGTAAGTGAAAGCGAATTGCGCCTCTCTTATAACAAGTTGTTGTCAGAATACAACAAGCTTAAAACAAAGAGTGACGATCTTGCTGGGGCTGTATATCGTGCAGTAAAAGAAGATGTTGAATCGGTTAAGTATGTTCCAGTACCAAAGCCGAAGTTTGATAGAGGTACTAAGAATGAGGAAGTTGCAGTAGCAGTTATTGCTGACTGGCAACTTGCAAAGATCACCCCTGACTACAATTCGCAGGTGTGTGAAGAAAGAATTTACAAGTTTGCTGAAAAGATTGTCCAGCTTACTGAGATTCAAAGAAAAGATCACCCAGTAAAAGAGATTAGGGTTTGGGCTTTGGGAGATATTATTGAGGGAGAATTAATTTTCCCTGGTCAATCATTCCTTGTTGATGGCGGTCTATATAGACAGATTACTGTTGATGGTCCAAGAATCATGAAGAACTTCCTTAATATTCTTCTTGAAAATTTTGAGAAAGTTACATTTGTCGGAGTAATTGGCAATCATGGCTCTATCGGCGGAAGAGCTAGAAGGGATCATGATCCTGAAACTAACGGCGATAGAATGCTTTATCGTATTACACAATTAATGTTTGAAAAGGAGAAGAGAATTGAATTTAAAATCCCAGATGGTCGTGGTGAGCGCCATTGGTACGCCGTGGATAAGATTGGTAATTATAAGAGTTTGCTATGTCACGGCGATCAGTTTGGCAGTCTATCTACTTTCTACTCGTTCCAAAAGAAAGCCTACGGATGGAAAATAGGTGCGATTGATGAAGAGTTTGATGATATCTATCTAGGGCACTTCCATACTCCTACAAAAATGACATTCAATACTGTTCAGGTAAGAATTTCAGGAAGTCCTGAATCAACAAATACATATGCTGCAGAGAGCTTGGCTGCTGTAGGCAGACCATCACAGGCTCTAATGTTCATCCACCCAGAGAAAGGTATTGTGACCGCAGAATATAACTGCTGGTTGGACTAATATGATAAAGGCAACTGGTATCTACTGCAGAAATTGCACTGGTAGAATGTTTACTGGACAGCAATATTATGCCTTTCAAAAAAATTATATTGACTTGACATGTATTCGGTGTTCTTCATCTGTTGATGTTGAGGTAAAAAAGTTAAATAAAATTTTAAGTTATCTCGGGTTTAAGACGATTGAGGAAAGACATGATCTCCAAGAAGCCAATAACAAATAAATTTTATAGATATGCTGGGAACATTGTAAAGATCAAAAAAATATCAAAGGGTAAAAATAAAATTTATCTTGAACAGCTTAATGATAAAAGCGTAATTGACATACCATATGAGCAGTCTGAAATCTTAATTACAAGGTTGTATACTGTCGGTGAGGTTGCTAAAATTGTTGAGCGTAGACCAGATACTCTTAGGAAATATGAAAGAAAAAATCTTATCCCATCAGCAAGTAAATTTGGTGACGAATACAAAGGGTATTCAAATTGGAGATATTATGATGAGAGCGAAGTCTACGAAATGATTGAGTTTTTCAATCAAAGAATACAAGGTCGCCCTATTGCTCAAAACAGCAGTACGGTTAGTAATAAAATAAAGTTATTAGAACAAAAAGTTAAACTTCATAAGTGAGGAATATATGGCAACATCAAAAGAAAAGACAACTGAAATCTGGGCTTCCCTCGGAATTACAAAAAACTTGGGGAACTATGAATCATTGAGATTGGATGCTGGTGCGAGAGTGCAGGCTTCTGATGCAGATGATCCTGAAGCGTGGGCAAAGGTTTGGGCATCAATTGATTCCCAGATTGAAGCAAAGCTTCAAGAGCTAGATAATGAAAGCCCCAAGTGATTGGTTAGAGAAAGCACTATGTGCAAATGATAAAAATCCATTGGCTTGGCTATCCTACGATATTGAAGATGTAGAATATGCCAAGCATGGATGTTCTCTTTGCAAAGTGAGAAAAGAGTGCTTTCTCAATGCATGGCACAATAATCCTTATGTCGGGGTTAATGCTGGAATATCAGAGTATGATTTTTTAATGCTCACATGGAAGGAGGCGAAGAAAGCACATGGAAGTAACTGGTCAAGAACTAATAAAATTCTTCAAGGAATCATGCAACAAATCGCATAAGCTTTTTATACCAGATTCCCCAAGGCAGGAAGCAGTTGCTGATGCAATTGCTGATTTTTATAAAAGACAAGAGCTCTTTGATGCGATACAATTATTCATCAAATCAAACAGCGGACCGTTTTTAATATTTGATTTTGCAGTAGAATCAAGATCGTATGTTGAGCGAGTTAAATTTGAGAACAAGTCTGTTGATAAGTTTAAAAACATTGTAGAAGAAACAAGGAAGAGAATGGTCTCTGAATGAATTATGAAACAAGATTACTTAACTCAATTGTTGAAAGCAATGGTTATGTAGAAGCTGTTAATCAAGGTGTAGAAAATGTCTTTGTTGAAAATAGAGATGTTTGGAACTTTATCGTTTCTCATTATGATGAGCATAAAAAGGTTCCATCAAAAGATACTGTTAAGCATCACTACCCAGACTTTGATTTCGTTCTAACTCCAGAGCCTCTTAAGTATTATATTGACGAAGCGAAGAGAGAATCTTTGTCATATCAGACAAGAATGATTGTTTCAAAAGCTCACGCAATTCTTGGTGAACTTGGTCCAAAGGATTCGTTATCTTACTTGATGGAAGAGACATCAAGATTGTATAAGTTTTCTAGCAGTCTTAAAGATACCGACTTAGCTGGAGAGTGGAAAGATCGTGCGGTTAATCTCCGTGAGCGCTCTACTAGAGACAATAACGAGCTTCAGGGATTACCTAGTGGTATCAATGTTATTGACAAGACATTTGGTGGTTGGCAACCAGGAGACTTTGTTGTTCTACTTGGATGGACAGGCGTTGGTAAATCATTCATTGCAAGACTGTTTGCGGTTAACGCCTGGAAGGCTGGATACCGACCTCTGATCATCTCTCTTGAGATGAATAAGATACAAGAGGGTCAGAGACTAGATACCCTACTTAATAACGGTGAAGGTAACTTTACAAATACTGACTTGGTACGAGCAAATCCTGCGGTTGTTGATAAGTATGAGAAATGGGCTGAGGAAATGTTTGAGGGTAAACACGCTATCCATCTTGTAACATCAGAGGGTCTTGAGACAGCAGACCAAAACATGGTGCAGGCGAAGATTGACCAGTATCATCCAGATCTTGTGATTCTTGATTATCACGGTCTGTTTGACGATGCAAGCGGTGCAAAGACAGAGACTGAAAAAGCTAAGAATCTATCTAAGGCTTTTAAGAGAATGGCGGTCAAGAATAATGTACCGATCATTGATGTTGCTGCAGTAACAATGTCTGAGGGTCACTCAGAGCGACCACCAGAACTTGAAGAGGTTGCGTGGAGTAAGCAACTTGCATACGATGCTGACTTGGTACTTGCAATCCACAGAGAGCCATCATCAGATGTATTTCAGGTTGTATCACGAAAGGTTAGACGAGCACATCATTTTGGTTTCTATCTTAGATGGAATCTTGAAACTGGTAAATGGGCAGAGGAGTGGGATATCTAATGCAGGGTGGAATGTTAATTGGAACAGCTAAAGATATAGAAACAATTGCTAAGCTTAGACCTTGGATGGAAGACGAAGCGAGAGAGAAGTATGGCTACAAAGGCAAATCAAGACTTGTTACGCAATATGATAAAGAATCCGAGATATTTTCATTCTCAATCATTTTTGATGATGAACCTAGAGACTGAAGTTAAGGAGTTATTCAATAAGTATGGAATTCATATCCATGCTGAATCTGGCAATGAGGTTACTATATATTGCCCGTTTCACAAGAACAGGAATACTCCGTCTTTTTATCTAAACAAGAAAACTGGTTTATGGCAATGCTTTAATCCATCGTGTGGTGAAAAAGGCAACTTCAAAAAGTTATACCGTCAGATTACTGGTAAGCCATATGGTCGTCAGACAGCTTTAGATCCAACTGCGCTAAAGAATGAATTAGATAGAGCATTGCGCCCTGTAATTCCTGAACAGGAAATTACTCTTGATAATGTTATGATTGATTATGAAGATGACAAGCAAACTTCAAAATTAATACCATTTGTTGAGAGAGGTTTGTCATTAGAAACTCTTGAGCATTTTGAGATTGGATTCTCTGAGAATAAAAATCGTATTGTAATACCAGTACGCAATCCTCAATACAAAGTTGTTGGGCTAATTGGTCGGGCAATTGAAAGCGAACAAGAGCCTCGCTATCTGTATAACACTGGGTTTAAACGAGCACTTGTGCTTTTCAATATCCAGAATGCCAAGCATCACCCTGATGTTATAATAGTAGAAGGGAGTGTTGATGCTATGAAAGTTCATGAAGCTGGATTTCCAAATGTTGTAGCAACACTAGGAGCGCAGGTATCATCTCAACAGGTAGAAATGCTAAAGAAATACTTTGACAGAATTATTATATTTTCTGACAATGATGAAGCAGGGAACGCTATGAGAGATGCTATAATTAAGTCTTGCTGTGGTAAAGAACTGTACACAGCGAGCATTTCAGATGGGTTAAAAGATCCAGGTGAAATGTCAATAAAACAAATACAAGACAGTATCACAAACAAACAAATAATCATATAGGAGACATTATGTCATTTACATCACTTAAAACACTAAAAGACCTTGAGAAAGCCGTTGTGCCAACTCAAGGCACAGCAAAGGGAGTAAAGAAATACTTTACCCTTCAATCGGGAGATTCTTTCAAGATTCGCTTCCTTCAGGAACTTACTGAGGATGCAAAGAATTTCAACGAAGATATGGGTACAGCAATTACAGTACCAGTAGTTACTTCTCCAGTTAACTGGAAGTGGAGAGTTGCCTCTACCGCTTCATTGGAAAAGTTTAATTACCGTTGCTGGGCTACAGAGCAGTCGGTATCAGATAAGGCTTGGAGACCAAAGCCTCATTTGCTTATCAATGTTGCGGTTGAGATTGAACCAGGTGTATGGGAACCACGAATTCTTGACACTACTTTCAATCAACGCCATGTTGGTTTGAC
>Ga0172373_10000864_pt1 | contig 49710 bp, 46 predicted proteins | sample Lak10m_2_FD_114546 | JGI IMG/M metagenome (GOLD analysis project Ga0172373, IMG submission 114546) | Freshwater microbial communities from Kabuno Bay, South-Kivu, Congo - kab_092012_10m | ecosystem: Environmental > Aquatic > Freshwater > Lake | place: Democratic Republic of the Congo... | reverse complement strand
GAGTCGGCCATCGAGCTCGTGCACCTCGCCCAGATGGCGCTGGTCGCGAACCTGACGCTGCAGTCCTTCGTCGACAGCGTCTTCAACTTCCCGACCATGGCCGAGGCCTACCAGGTGGCGGCCCTCGACGCGCTGCAGTCGATGGCGCGCGTCGTCGCGCCCGCGCGCGCTGCCTGAAGCCTTCCGACTAGGGCGCCTTCGCCGCCGTCGCTGCGCGCACGAAGAAGAGCGCGTCGTACTCGGCCGGCAGGGTCGTGAGGCGCGTCGAGTCGGAGAGCGGGGCCGTCGGGTCGTAGGCGCCGCCGATGCCGGTCATCGGGCGCGGCGTGTCGAGCCAGGCGCGTACGGGGCCGTCGGCGGGGGCCGAGTCGAGGTGGATCAGGGCCTGCACCAGGCCGGCGGCCTCGAGCTCGCGCTCGATCGAGCCCTCGGGCGTGCCCTCCAGCTTGAACTCGGCCAGACCGGCCGAGCCGTGACCGTAGGCGCGAAAGCCGCCGCGCGCGAGCGCGCAGCCGATCACGACCATCGAGAGGTCCTCGTCCTGCGCCGTGCCGGCGTCGGCGGCGAGCGCATGTCCGATGCTCTCGATGCGCCCGTAGCCCTCGACGATCGCCAGGCCGTCGCGCGAGACGTGGCCGTTGTGGGCCGAGAGCACGAGCTTGCGCCGCGCATCCTGGGCCAGGATCCAGCGCGCCGTGTCGGCCATGAAGCGATCGCGGAAGCCCATCTGGTCGAGGCCGCTGCGCTCGCGCTGCTGGATCCAGAACTGGTGCACGACGTGCGCGCAGCGTCGCGCGCGGGCCCACTCCGCCTCGGAGGTGGCCGCGCTCCAGTCGCCGTGCAGCTCGTCGAAGATCGTGAGCAGTCCGGCGAGGTCGGTGCCCTCCTGCGTCGGCCCCGTGCCGCCGCGTCCGCCGGCCGACAGGCCGCCGACCTTGTCGAGCAGCGGCCCGAAGTCGCCGGCGATGGCCTCGTCGACGCGCTCGAGGTAGGCCTTGACCTCGCGCGCGGGGTCGCGCGGATTCGAGAGGTCGAGCCCGTGCAGGCGGAGCTTCGTGGCGTGGGCCTGATCCGCGTTCCAGGCGCGCATCCAGCTCAGGATCGCGGCGTACTCGGCGGTCTGCCACAGCGGCGAGAGCGCCTTGAGCGCGTCCTTCAGCTCGCCCGCTCCGCCCTGGATCCAGCGGTCGGCGGCCTCGGTCTCTTCCCAGCCGTTCTCGATGGCGAAGTCGGTGAAGCCGAGCTCGGCCACCAGGAACTCGAGCGCGCGGTGCTTGAAGGCGAAGAACTCGTGCGAGCCGTGCGTGGCCTCGCCGAGGGCCACGATGCGCGCGTTGCCGACGATGCGCCGCAGCGGCTCGAGCGCGGCGCGCGGCGCCTCCGGCGTGAGATCGGTCACGGGCGTCGCGGCGCTGGCGAGCCAGGCGCGCACGGGCTCGGGCACCTCGCCGGCGGGGGCGGGGCGGGCCAGCGAGAGGAGCAGCGCGGCGAGCAGGGCGGCGTTCGTCATCGCCGCAGTCTATGCGCGCGCGGGCGCGCCCCGCGCAAGGGCTGCGTCAGACCGGCGTGTCGCGCGGGTCGAGACGTTCCACGCGGGTCTCGTCCAGGAGCTCGCGCCAGCTGGCCAGCTCCTGCGCGGGCTCGGTCAGGTACACGCGGGCGCGGCAGGCCTCGGTGAGCGCCTCCAGGAACGGTCCGTCGCGCTCGGCGCGGTTGATGAGGTCGCACAGGGCAGCCTCGTCGCCGACCGGGAAGTAGCCGGGGTAATCGTCGCCGAGCAGGCCGAGGTGGCCCGGGATGCGCGTGGCCAGGACGGGCGTGCCGATCGCCAGCGACTCCGAGATCGCGTTCGGGCCGCCCTCGTGGCGCGAGCTCAGGACGGACAGGCGCGAGCGCGCGAGCTCGTTCAGGGTCTCGGCCCGCGGGCGCTCGCCGAGCCAGGTGAAGCGCGCGTTGCTGCGGCCCTCCTCCTCGAGCTCGGCGCGCATGAACTCGTCCAGCAGCGCGCCGAGGTGCACGACCTTCACGCGCGAGGTCGGCGGCAGGAGCCGCGCGGCGCGGGCCGTGCGCAGCGGATCCTTGACCGGGCGCAGGTTGGCGATCACGCACACCTGGAAGGCGTCGGCGCGACGCGCAGGACGCGGGCCGCGCGGCAGGATGACGGACTGGTAGATGACGCGCGTGCGCGGGCGCAGCTCGGGCTCGAGCTTCTCGACCGCGCCCGGCTGCAGCACGACGATGCGCGACGCCAGGCCGAAGGACTCGCGCGCCTCGCCGCCGTCGGCCACGTCCGAGTAGAGGTCGGTGCCCGTGCCGGCCACGATCACCGGCAGGGAGGGATGCTCGCGCTTGAAGCGCACCACCGAGGAGTGGCTCTTGCGCGCGTGCAGCGCGAGCAGCACCTCGCAGGGCGCACCGCTCCAGCTCTCCTCGACCCTCACGTGCCAGCCGAGCTTGCGGAAGAGCCAGGCCCAGCGCAGGGCGGTCACGCGGTTGCCACCGCGTGGCTGGGGCACGGGATTGACGATTGTCAGCTGGGGAGCATCGGCGCGCACGCCGCGATTGTGCCCTGCCGAGGGGGCGGATTCGAGGCCCGAATCCACCCGCGCCGGCCGCCGTCCCGCTCACCAGTCCGACGGCAGGTCGGCCCCCAGGCCCGGACCGAGCACGACCGCGTTCGCGAACAGGCGCGCGCTGGCGAGCTGGTAGCCGCGGAAGCTCGGCAGTCCTGCGAACAGGATCACCTGTCCGTGTCCCTTGCGCTCGACCGTCAGCCAGGCGCTGTCGGCCAGTCGCGCGCGCGCTTCCGGCCACAGGAGGCCCGCGAGTCGCAGCGTACGCCCGGGGTCGAGACGGATCGCCGCGGTGACCGGAGGACGCGCGAGGAAGACGTCCGCGCCGGACACGAGCACGGGCAGGGTCGCGTCGATTCCGGCCGTGATCCAGGCGTGCTCGTCCACCTGCGCGCGCAGCGTCGCGCCCACGGGCGCGAAGAGCCGCGCATGGCGGTCGTCGTCGGCCGTGACCTTGGGCGTCTCGGCCGGCTTCGGTTTCTCCTCGCTGGCCGCGGCGGGGGCTTCCGCGGGCACGTTCCAGAGCGTCGTCTCGTCGACCACCACGCGCTGCGCGGCGCGCTCGCGCTCGACGGCCTTGGCGTACAGCTCGAGCTCCTCGAGCGCATCCTGGCGCAGCTTGACGCTCGACAGCCCGAGCGCGCCCGCCGTCAGCTCGGCCGCCGAGGACTCGCACGCGATCAGCGTGCCGCCGTTCTCGACCCAGCGCGCGAGCGCCTCCGCGTGCTCCTTCAGCACGCCCGCCAGGCCGTAGGCGGGCGGCAGCACGAGCACGTTGTAGCGGCGCAGGTCGTAGCTTCCGAGGCTCTGGGCGTCGAGGATCGTGAAGGGCACGCCCACGCGCTGGTCGAGGTGGTGCCACAGGCTGCCGTAGGCGTCGCTCGCGACCGGCGAGTTCGCGAGCAGCGCCACGCGCGGGCGGGCCAGCAGGTGGAAGTGCCCTCCGCCGAGGTCGGCCTGCTCGAGATCGGGCGCCAGCCCGGTCGTGGCCGGCACGGGCTCGACGCGCGCGAACTCCGCCGCGGCGCGGACCTTCTTCCAGACCTCCTCGGGCGTGCCCGGGTTCTCCGAGCGTCGCACCATCAGGCTGCCGCGCGCGAAGCTCCGTCCGCCGGCGCTGAAGGCCTCGTCCGAGGCGTGCACGGCGAGCCCGAGCTCCAGCGCGCGCGCCGCGAAGGCCAGGCAATCGTCGTTGACGGAGTCCACCAGCCAGGCCACGGGCGCGGGCTGCGTGAGCGCGAGCGGCAGCTCGGGCCGCGGCTGCTCGAAGCGCGTCACGCGCGTGCTCTGCACCGCGCGCGCATCACACCAGGACGCGTCGAGGTCGAAGGCGAGCGGCAGTGACCAGGAGGTCACGTCGTAGGCCTTCGACTGGCCCTTGCGCTCGAGCTCCTCGCGCTCCTTCTGCAGCGAGGTCGGGTCATAGCGCACATCGAAGTCGAGGAAGGCCCGCACGCGCTGCCGCGCCGGCTGGCGTGCACGCACGATCCACGCACCGGCCGGGAAGGCGGCGCTGGCCGCGCTGGAGCCCTCGGCCTGCTGCACGTTCTCGGCCGTGAAGTCCGCGTCGGCGCGCTCGACCTCGAGCCCCTGGCCGAGCAGCGTGCGCAGGAACTCCTCCTCGCGGCGCAGGTTTCCGCTCGGGCGCACGACCAGCATGCGCTCGTTGCCGGGCGTGTCCGCGGCCACGTTGCGCCGACCGTTGGCCAGGTAGTCGCTCAGCGCCTCGCGCCGTCCGGCCGCGAGCGTGACGAGGTTGGCCCAGCTCGCCGTGACCTGGTGGTGCACGGCCTCGCGGTAGGTCAGCACGGCGCCCGACTCGCGCCGCAGCGCGAAGCCGGCGGTGCGCGCCTGCTCGTAGAGAATCCCGGTCGCGCCGGTCAGCGCGGCCCAGGCATCCGAGTAGAACGGACCCCAGGCGTCGGCCCACTCGCGCGTGTAGTAGGCCCAGCCCGCGGCATCGAAGGCGCGCGCGGCCTCGGCGGCGTAGCGTCGATGCCAGTCGCTCGTCTTCGCCGGCAGCTCCGGGTTGTGCGGGCGCGCCTGCGGGTAGAACAGGAACGTGTCGTTCGAGCCCATCTCGTGGGCGTCGACGAAGAGCTGCGGATGCCAGGTGAGCACGGCCTGCCAGCGCCCGCGCGTCTCCGGTTGCGTGCCGGCCATCCAGTCGCGGTTCATGTCGAACAGGTAGTGGTTGCCGCGCCCGTAGGGCCAGCGTCCACGGTGCATGCTGTCGTAGTCGAGGTTCGGCGTCAGGCCGGCCGACTGCTCGACCATGCCGATGATGCGCTCGCGTCCATCGGGATTGAGGCAGGGGTCGATCACGATCACGAGTCGCTCGAGCAGCTCCTCGGTCGCGCGCGTGGTGTCGGCCACGAGGTGGTAGCCGAGCGCCATGGCCGCGTCGGCCCCCGAGAGCTCGTCACCGTGGATCGAGTAGCCCATCCAGGCCACGGCCGGTCCGTCGAGGATGCGCTCGGCCTCGGCCGCGCTCAGGTCGCGCGGGTCGGCGAGCTGCGCCAGGTCGGCGCGCAGCGCGTCCAGGCGCGCCAGGTTGGCCGGCGAGCTGATCGCGGCCCACACGAGCTCGCGCCCCTCGTGCGTGCGCGCGAAGGTCTCGACGCGGATGCGCGGCGATTCCGCGGCCCAGGCGCGGAAGCAGGCCAGGATCTCGGCGTGGTGCGCGAGGCGCGAACCGTGCGTCTGTCCGAGCACCGTCTCGGGCGTCGTGAAGCGCGGGTCGTGGCGCGCGTCGGCGAAGAACGGCGCCGTGTAGGCGAGCTCGGTCGGGTCGCCGAAGCGGATCGGCATGCTGCGGGCCGGGCTGCGCGGCAGCGGCTCGGACTGGGCCTGGACGACCGGAGCGCTGCAGCCCAGCACGAGGGGCAGCACGAGGAACTGGGGCGCGATGGGTTTCATGGCCGCCCCAGGGTAGTGTCCAGCGCCCGGACGCCGCATCCCCGCTGCGCCCGCCCACACATGGAAGCCATCCCCATCTCTCGCGCCCGGATCGTGGTCCTGGCCCTCGCGTTCGGCACGCTCACGATCACCCTGGTGTTATTCCTTCTGCGCGATGCCGCCGCGCCGCCGGCCCCCGAGGTCGGCCGGCTCTTCGCTCTGCTGGTCCCGTTCGTGGGCCTCACGTTCATCCCGCTCGTGTTCGTGGTGCGGCGCATCCTCCTCGCCGGAGCCCGGAAGCGGCGTGCCGAGAACCGCGCGCACCTCGCGGCCGGGCGTCTGCCGCGCGAGCTGTTCCAGGCGACCGTGATCGGGTGCGCCGTGGCCGAGGGCGTGGGCCTGCTCGGAGCCGTGGGCTACTTCCTGGGCGGTTCGCCCTGGCTCCTGGCCGCGCCGGTCGTGGCCGTGGCCGCGATCCTGGCGCAGTTTCCGAGCGCGACGCGTTTCGCGGAGGCCCTGCACCCGGATTGAGCCTTCTTCCGTGGCGGCTTCCATGGCATCCTCGCGCAGCAGAGGAGAGACCATGACCCTGGAAGCGTCACAAGGTTCGCCGGCCGTGCTCGTTCCGCGGGCCGGCCTGGACCACCGCCGGCTGGCGCGCCTGGCGGGCGAGGAATTCGTCGCGGAGCTCGTGCTCGAGCTGCAGCGCGTGCTCGACGTCGCCTACGTCTTCGTGCTCGAGCTCGTGGGCCCGGACCGCACGCGCTCGCTGGCGCTCGCCGGTCGCGCGGGGCTCCTGCCGCCGGTCGAGTACGAGCTGGCCGGCACGCCCTGCCAGGACGTTTCCAGCGGTGAGAGTTGCCTCGTGCCCTCGGGCCTGCGTGCGCACTATCCACAGGATCAGCTGGCCGTCGAGCTCGGGCTGGAAAGCTACGTGGGCACCTCGCTTTGCGATGCGCACGGACGCGTCGTGGGCATGATCGGCCTGGCCGATACGGAGGCCCTGGTCGCACCGGCGGCGCTGCACGAGGCCCTGCTCGAGTTCGCGCCGCGGCTGGCGCGCGTGCTCTCGATGCGTCAGGACGCCGAGCAGGTCCGGCGCCTGTTCGCCGGCTCGGAGGCGGCCGATGGCAGCCGCTCGTTCGCGCAGCTCGCGCGCGCCCTGGCGCAATCCTTGCGCACGCGCAGCGCGCTCGTCACCGAGCTCCTGCCCGGCGAGCCGCGCCGCTTCCGCGTGCTCGGCCTGAGCGTGGCGGACGAGCTCCGCGCCGACTTCGAGGGCCAGGAGATCGCCCTGGCCGGTTCGCCTTGCGAGCAGGTCTACGAGCACGGCTGGATGTTCCATGCGCGCGGCGTGGCGCGCCTGTATCCCGCCTTCGCGCCGACGATGGAGCTGCTCGGGAACGAGTCGTACCTCGGCCTCGTCTTCAGCGACCGCGAGGGGCGCACACTCGGTCACGTCGCGGTGGCCCACGATCGGCCGATGCGCGAGGGGCTCTCGCCGCGCGCGGTGCTGGAGGTCTTCGCGCGGCATGCGGCGCTCGAGCTGCAACGCGCGCGCACCGAGGCCCTGCGCCTGGAGGGCGAGCGGCGCGAGCTGACCCGCCAGCGCGTCGAGAGCCTCGGACTGCTGGCCGGCGGCATCGCCCACGACTTCAACAATCTCCTGGTGGGGATCCTCGGCAACACGAGCCTGGCCCAGGCCGAGGCGCGCGGCGAGCTGCGCGCCCACCTCGAGGAGGTCGAGCGCGCTGCCCGACGCGCGACCGAGCTCGCGCACCAGCTGCTCGCCTACGCGGGCAAGGGGCGCTTCCTGGTGGCGGACATGGACCTCTCCGTTCTGGCCGAGGAAACGGCACGGCTCGTGCGCAGCTCGCTCGGCTCCGGTGCGCAGCTGCGGCTCGTACTCGAGGCCGGACTGCCGGCCGTGCGCGGCGACGCCACGCAGCTGCGGCAGGTGCTGATGAACTTGCTCCTCAACGGAGCCGATGCGATCGGACCCAGCCCGGGGCTCCTGACCGTGCGCACGGGCCGCGCCACGCTCTCCGCGGACGAGCTGCGCGCCTGCGCGCTCGGCGCCGAGCTCACGCCCGGTGAGTACCTGTGGTTCGAGGTCGTGGATTCGGGTTGTGGCATGGAGCCCGCCACGCGGGCCCGCATCCTGGATCCGTTCTTCTCCACCAAGTTCACGGGGCGCGGGCTCGGTCTCGCCGCGGTGCAGGGCATCCTGTCCGGCCACCGCGGCGCCCTGGCGATCACCAGCGCGCCGGGCCAGGGCAGCACCTTCCGCGTGTACCTGCCGCCCGCCCTCGGCGCACCCGTCGCGCTCGCGCCGCTTGCGCCGGCGACCGACCCGCGCCGCCGCTGCGTGCTGGTGGTCGACGACGAAGAGCTCGTGCGGCGTTCCGCGACGCGCATGCTGTGTCACCTCGGCTACGCGGTGCTGGAGGCGCGCGACGGTCTCGAGGCCCTCGAGAAGCTGGCGCAGGACGATGGACGCATCGGGATCGTCCTGCTCGACCTGACCATGCCGGGCATGGACGGCGCCGCCACGTTCGAGGCCCTGCGCAAGGGGCGTGCGGATCTGCCGGTCGTGCTGATGAGCGGCTACGACGAGCGTGAGAGCATGGCCCGCTTCGAGGCCCAGGATCCGCCGGGTTTCCTGCGCAAACCGTTCGTGCTGGGCGAGCTCGATCTGCGCCTGCGCCAGGAGCTCGCGCCCTTCGCTTCGGCCTGAACGGTCGGCGCGCGCGGCGCGCTACACTCGGGCATGCTCGTCGCCCTGCTGCTCGCTCCGTTCCTGCTCCAGGCGTCCCAGGCCGAGGCCGTCGATCCGGTCCGCGGCCTCGCGGCGAAGGACCCCGCGCTGCGCCTCGTGGCCGTGAAGCGGCTGGCCGAGGGCGGGCATCCCGAGGCCGAGAAGCTGCTGCTCGGCGTGCTCGACGACGAGGACTGGGAGATCGCTTCCCTGGCCGCCGCCGAGCTGGGTGAACTCGGCGCGAAGAAGGCCGTGAAGCCACTGCTCGAGCTCACGCTCGAAGGTCCGGTGCGTGGGCTGCGGCGGGCGGCGGCCGAGGCCCTCGTGCGCATCGATCCGCAGGCCGCCCACGACAAGCTCGTGAAGGAGCTCTCGGACGACGCAGGTCTGCGCGCAGCCGAGGCGCTGGTCGTGCTCGGCCCGGCCCTCGCGCCGGGACAGAAGACGAAGGAGCTCGAGGCGCTGCTCGGCGGGCGCGCCGCCGGCGCTCGGCGCGCGGCCGCGCGGGCCCTGCTGGCCCAGGCCGGTGACGGTCGCAGCGCGCTCCTGCAGCGCTTCCTGGCCGATCCCGACGTGGCCCTGCAGGCGGGCGTGATCGAGCTGGCCGGCTCTCTGGCCGACGCGCGCCTCGAGCCCGTGCTGCTCGACGAGCTCAGCGCGGCAGACGTACCCGATTTTCTCGAGCGGCGCCTGGGGGAGGCCCTGGGCGCACTGCTGGGCGCCGTGCCGGAGCTGCGCGCGGATTTCGTCGCGCGACTCGACGCGGTGGCCCGCACCGGCGCCGCCCGCGTGCGTGCGACGCGCCTGCTCGGACGCCTGGGGGCCGAGCGCGAGGGCGCTCGCCTCCTGTCGCTCGACGCACTCGATCCGGCGCTCGCGCCGGCCCTGCTGCACGCGCTGCCCGAGGTGCGTGCGGCGGCCACCGGTGCCCTGGCGCGGATCGCCACCGACGGCGCGCTCGACCTGCTTGCTGCGCGCGTTCCCGACGAGCCCGATGCGCGCGTGCGCCGGCTCGCGCTCGGGCTGCTCGGGCGGGCGCGCGGGGCGAAGCACGCCGGCACGCGCGCGCTGCTCCTGGCGGACGTGACGCACGCCGACGCGCGCGTGCGCGAGCGTGCTGCGGTGTACCTCGGCGTGCGCGGCGAGCCCGAGGTCGTGCCGGCCCTCGAGCGCGCGCTCGGCGATCCGGACTGGACCGTGGTCCTGGCCGCGGCCGTGTCGCTCGGCAAGACCCAGCACGAGGAGAGCGTCGCCGCGCTGCAGGCCCTGCACGCGCGTGCGGGCAACGACTGGCGTGGGCGCGCCTCGGCCGTGGCCGGGCTGGTGCGCCTGCGCGCGCGCGCCGCGGTGCCGCTGCTGATCGCGGCGCTCGAGGACGAGGAGGCGCTCGTGGCGCGCACGGCCCACGAGTTCCTGTGCGAGATCGCGCACGAGCGCAAGGAGCCGAAGCCCGCGCTGTGGACGCGCTGGTGGGAGGAGCACCAGGGCAAGGTCAAGCTCTCGGTGCCCGAGGCGGTGCTCGAGCACCGCAAGAAGCTGGCCTACGTGCGCACGCCCGAGGAGCTCTTCTCGGGCACCTACGTGGGCGTCGACGTGCTCGTGCTGCAGAGCCAGGGCGACCACATCGAGACGGTCCTCGGTGAGCTCGGCATCCCGCACCGCCTGACGACGAGCGGGCAGGTGAACGCCGCGGGGCTGCACCCCGAGGGCGTGTTCGTGTCGAACTGCACGGGTGAGATCACGGCCGACGAGCGCGAGCGCCTCGGCTGGTTCGTGCGCGCGGGCGGCGCGCTGTTCGGTTCCTGCTGGGCGCTGCGCGAGACGATCCAGGACCTCGAGCCCGGCCTGGTGCGCATGGCCGCGACGCCGGGCGAGGTGCTGGGCGAGGCTGCGGCCTTCCCGGCCGAGGCGAGTGGCCGGCACCTCGAGGGCGTCTTCGACCACGGCACGCGTCCGATCTTCCACCTCGAGGGCGCGCACCTGATCGAGGTGCTCGATCCGGAGGAGGTCGAGGTGCTGATCGACAGTCCGCCGGTGGCTGCCGTCTACGGCTGCGCCAACCTGGCGGCCTGGTTCCCGCTCGGCCACGGCGTGGTGCTCGATTCGGCCAACCACTTCGAGGGCCAGGGCTTCCGCTCGGCCACGCTGGCGGACGCGGAGGCGCGCATGGCCTTCGCCGTCGACCACCTCGGCCTCGGTTACGAGAAGCTGCGGCTGCTGCGCAAGGAGAAGTTCTGGGCGAAGACGGCCACGTGCGCCGAGCAGGTCAAGGACCTGGCCGTGTTCCGCCTGATCACGAACTTCGTGTGGCTGAAGCAGCTCGCCGAGGAGTGAGGCAGTACGCACACAAGCGTGGCGCTACCCTGGCGCCCACGGTGGAGCCATGAGTGAAGTGACGACCCTGCAGCGCCTGTGCCCGCTCGATTGCCCCGATACCTGCAGCCTCGACGTCGACGTGCGCGACGGGCGTGTCGTGCGCATCGACGGTAACGCGCAGAACCCGCTGACCGACGGCTTCATCTGCGGCAAGGTGCGCGGCTACGCCGAGCACGTCTACCACGAGGAGCGCATCCTGCATCCGCTCGTGCGTGAGGCCGGGGCGCCGAAGGGCGCCGGGCGCTTCCGGCGTGCGAGCTGGGACGAGGCCCTCGGTCTCGTGGCCGCACGACTCGCCGCCGCGCGCACGCGGCACGGTGGCGCGAGCATCCTGCCCTGTTACTACGGCGGTTCGAACGGCAAGTTCACCCAGGATGCGGCCGACGCCGTCCTGTTCCGGCGGCTGGGCGCCTCGCGCCTGCACCGCGGGCTGTGCGCGGCGGCGACCACTGCGGCCGCGGTGGGGCTGTACGGCGGCATGCCGGGCATTCCGCTGACCGACTACGAGCACGCCGGCCTGGTGGTCGTGTGGGGCGCCAACCCGCACGCGACCGGCATCCACTTCGTGCCCGCGGTCAAGCGCGCGCGCGAGCGCGGGGCGAAGCTCGTGGTCGTCGATCCGCGCACCACGAAGTTCGCGCGTGAGGCCGACCTGCACCTCGCGCTGCGGCCGGGCACGGACCTCGCGCTGGCGCTCTCCTTGATCCGCTGGTTCTTCGCCACGGGCCGGGCGGACACGGCCTTCCTGGCGCGCCATGCCGACGGGGTCGAGGAGCTGCGCCGGCGGGCCGAGCCCTGGACGCTCGCGCGCGCGGCCGAGGAGTGCGGAATCGAGTCCGGGGCGATCGAGCGCTTCGCCGAGCTCTACGCGGCCACGCGCCCTGCGGCGCTGCGCTGCGGCTGGGGCCCGGAGCGCAACCGCAACGGCTGCGCGGCGATCGCGGCGATCCTGGCCCTGCCGGCCGTGGCCGGGAAGTTCGGCGAGCGGGGCGGGGGGTACACGATGTCGAACGGTCGCGCCTTCCCGCTGCGTCCGGCGGTGGACGAGCCCGAGGCGTCGACGCGCGTCGTGACCGACGTGCAGCTCGGCCGCACCCTGCTCGAGGCGCGCACGCCGCCGATCGAGGTGCTGTTCGTCTACAACGCCAACCCGCTGGCGACCTTCCCCGACCAGCAGCGCGTGCGCCGCGGCCTGGCACGCGAGGATCTCTTCACGGTCGTCTCCGAGCAGGTGCGGACCGACACGGTCGCCTACGCCGACGTGGTCCTGCCAGCCACGACCTTCCTCGAGCATGCCGAGCTGCGCAGCGGGTACGGGGCCTTCGCGCTGCAGCACGCCGAGCGCTCGATCGAGCCGCGCGGCGAGGCGCGTCCCAACGGGGCCGTGTTCGGCGAGCTGCTCGAGCGCCTCGGGCTGGCGCGTCCCGGCGACGATTTCTCCCCGCGCACGCTGCTGCGCAACGTCGTGGGGGACGAGGGCACGGCGCACGTGCTCGAGACGGAGGGCATCGTCTTCCCGCCCTGCGGTGAGCATCCGGTGCAGTTCGTGGACGTCTTCCCGCGCACGCCGGGCCAGCGCATCCAGCTCGTGCCGCGCGAGTTCGAGCGCGCCGAAGACGAGTTCTACCGCTATCGCCCGCTCGTCGATCCGCAGCACCCGCTGACGCTGATCTCGCCCGCGACCGAGAAGCTCATCAGCTCGAGCCTGGGCGAGCTGCTGGTGGGCGTGCAGCCCGTGCACGTGAATCCGGCCGACGCCGCGGCGCGCGGCATCACCGAGGGCGATCGCGTGCGCCTGTGGAACGCCCACGGCGAGGTCGTGACACGCGCGCGCCTCGACCCGCACCTGCGGCCCGGGGTCCTGGCCCTGCACAAGGGCCTGTGGGCGCGCCACACCGAGAACGGCGCGACCTCGAACGCGCTGATCCCGGACACGCTCACCGACCGCGGCGACGGCGCCTGCTACAACGACGCGCGCGTCGAGCTCGCGCGCGCCTGATTCAGGGCAGCACGCGCGCGCCGAGGATGCGGTCGCCGATCTCGAGCGCGTCGAGCGCCTCGCCGCCCGCGCGCAGCTCGCCGAAGAGCGTGTAGCGGCCGTCGAGGTGCGGGGTCGGCACGTGCGTGACGAAGAACTGGCTGCCGCCCGAGTCGGGATCCTCGTTGCGCGGCATGCCGAGCGAGCCGCGCGCGTACTTGCGCGGCGTGAACTCGGCGCGCAGGGCCTCGCCCTGCCAGGGACGCGCGCCGTTGCCGTCGCCGCGGTAATCGCCGCCCTGGACCACGAAGTCGGGTACGACGCGGTGGAAGGTGAGCCCGTCGTAGGCTCCCTGCTCGACCAGAGTCAGGAAGGCGTGCACGTGCACGGGCGCCTCGGCCGGGAAGAGCTCGAAGACCATCGTTCCGCGCGTGGTCGAGAGCTCGACCAGCGGATTGAAGCGGTAGAGCGGGTAGTCCTTGCCCGCCACGGGCACGAGCAGCGCCTCCGCCGCGGGCGGTTCGTCGGTGCGCGGCTCGGCCCCGAAGTGCTCCTTCATCAGGCGCTGCGCGACGGCGCGCACGTGGGGGCGCGGATCGCCCTGGGCGGCTTCGACCGTGGCGCGGGCCTCGGGCGTCGCGCGCAGGGCCAGGACCTCGAGCGCGTTGAACGCCACCTCGCTCGCGACGTCGCCCTGCGAGGTCGCTGCGGCCAGCGCGAGGGCTCCGGTCTCGGCGAGTTCGGGGTGCTGCTTCAGGGCCAGGACCGCGGCCAGCCGCAGGCCGTTGTCGGCGTGGGCCAGGAAGCCGTTCAGCGCGCGTGCGGTCTCCTCGCCCGGGTGCGCCCCGAGCTGCTCGACCGCGCGCGTGGCCACGAACAGCGACGGATCGCGCGTCAGCCCGAGCAGCACGGACACCGCGCCCGGGTCCGCGCTCGCGCCGGCCGCCTCGGCCGCGGCCGCGCGCACGACCGGATCCTCGTCCTTCGCGCCGCGCGTGAGGATCTCGAGCGCGTCCGTGCCGCGCGCGAGGCGCGCGCGCGCGCGCAGGGTCGCCGCGCGCACCGTGACGGAGAGGTCCAGGCGTCCGCGCTGCAGGATCGCGAGCACCTCGTCCTCGTCACCGAAGCTCGCCGCGGCCTCCATCGCTCCGGCGCGCACGTGCGCGCTGGCGTGCTCGCTCGCCGCGCGCAAGGCCTCCAGTGCGCGCGTCCGCGCGGACTCGGCCGCGGAGCGCGGCGGAAGCGCCGCCGCGAAGCGCCCGAGCGCGGCCGTGGCCTCGTAGGCGACGCGCCAGTCGCTCGCTGCGCGCGGTCCGATCAGGGCCGCGAGCACGGCGCGCAGGCCGTCCGCGTCCGGCGACAGCTGGGCCAGCCCGCGCAGGGCGAACAGGCGTTCGAGGGCGACGTCCGAGAGGGCGTACTCCAGGAACGGGCCGCGGCCGAGCTCGGCCTTGCGTCGTCCGAGGGCCCACAGGATGCGCCACACGAGCTCGGCTTCGACCGCCGACTTGGGCTGCGAGCCCGGGGCGATGCGGTAGGGGTGCAGCGCATCGAGCAGTGCGCGATCGACCTCGGCCGCGAGCGGCGCCTCGCGGCTCCAGCGGGTCGTGCCCACCGCGGCTTCCATGCGCACGCCGAGATCGGCGTCGCGCAGGGCGAGCACCAGCGGCCCGTGCAGGCCCGGGTCGTCGATGCGGCTGGCCGCCTCGACCACGCGCGCGCGCAGGCTGGGCTCGGGATCGTTGCGATAGGCGAGCAGCGTTCCGCCCGAGGACGGATCCGCGCGCAGGCCGAGGGCGAAGGCCGCGGCCTCGCGCACGGCGAGCTCGGGATCCTCGAGCGCGCGCACGAGCACCTCGGTCACCTCGGCCCCGAAGCGCGGGAAGGCGAAGCGTCCGAGGGCCGTGGCCGCGCGGCGGCGCACGCGCGCGTCGGGGTCCGTGCGCAGGAGCGTGAGCAGTCGTCCATCGCCCAGCGAGCGCGCATCCTCGAGGCGTGCGACCTCCTCGAGCTCGCGCGAGGTCGCGAGCTCGAGCGCCGCTCCCTTGAGCCCGGCCACGGTCGGACGGACGCCGCGCGCAGGCTCCGGTCCCTCGGCGGTGCTGCCACAGGCGGACGCGAGGAGCGGGAGAAGGACGGCGAGTCGGCGGCGCATGGCGCTGAGTCTGACGAGCGTCCAGCCGGGATTCCACGCGCCCGGAGGGCCGCCGCAGGTGACAGGCGTGTCCCGCTGGGGTGCCGGACGGTCGCTCGTGTATCCTGCTCGGTTCCGCAACATGCCTCCGAGCCCCATCCCCGAGGTCCTGGCCGAGCTCTCCGCCGGCCGGATGGTCATCCTGGTCGACGACCCTTCGCGCGAGAACGAGGGCGACATTGCCATGCTCGCCGAGCACGTCACGCCGGCCGCGATCAACTTCATGGCCAAGGAGGCGCGCGGGCTGATCTGCCTGCCGCTGGCCGGCGAGCTGTGCGAGCGACTCGGGCTGCGCCCGCAGGCCGAGCGCAACGGCTCGCGCATGGGCACGGCCTTCACGGTCTCGATCGAGGCCGCGCGCGGCGTCACGACCGGGATCAGCGCCGCCGACCGGGCCCACACGATCCGCGTGGCGAGCGCGCCCGAGGCGCGCGCCGAGGACCTCGTCAGTCCGGGCCACATCTTCCCGCTGCGCGCGCGCGAGGGCGGCGTGCTCGTGCGCGAGGGCCAGACCGAGGGCATCGTCGATCTGGCGCGTCTGGCGGGCGCGCAGAGCGCGGCCGGCGTGATCTGCGAGATCATGAACGAGGACGGGAGCATGGCCCGCATGCCCGAGCTCGAGGCCTTCGCCACGCGCCACGGGCTCAAGATCTGCACGATCGCCGATCTGATCGCCTACCGCCGGCGCACCGAGCGGCTGGTCGAGCCGCTGGTGATGGACGTGCCGCTGCCGACGCGCCACGGGACCTTCCAGTCGCACCTGTTCCGCTCGCGCGTGGACGGCCTCGAGCACGTCGCGCTGACGGTCGGCATGCCCGGCCCGGGGCTCGACGGCCCGCGCGCACCGGTCGAGGAGCCCGTGCTCGTGCGCGTGCACTCCGAGTGCCTGACCGGCGACGTGTTCGGCTCCGAGCGCTGCGACTGCGAGCCGCAGCTCCATCAGGCCCTCGAGCGCCTGGCCCGCGAGCCGCGCGGCGTGCTGCTCTATCTGCGTCAGGAGGGGCGCGGGATCGGCCTCGCCAACAAGCTCAAGGCCTACCGCCTGCAGGACGAGGGGCTGGACACGGTCGAGGCCAACCAGGCCCTGGGGCTACCGGCCGACCTGCGCGAGTACGGCATCGGGGCCCAGATCCTCCATTACCTGGGGGTGCGGCGCCTGCGGATCCTCACCAACAACCCGAAGAAGTTGCACGGGCTCTCGGGCTACGGCCTCGAGCTGGTCGATCAGGTGGCCCTCAGGACCGCACCTAACCCCAATAACATCAAGTACTTGCAGACGAAGCGTGCGAAGCTCGGGCACTGGCTGCGCGAGGAAGACCTACGGCCCACGCCCGGGCCCGCCGAAGGCCGGGAATAGGAACGCTCTCCGGCGCGTCGCAGGGGGGCCGCAGATGGTCACGATGCACGAACTCGCCCGCGAGGACGATCAGCTGGTCGAGGAGGCCCTGGGCGGCAACGCCCTCTCCTTCCAGCTCCTCGTCGAGCGCTACCAGGAGCGCATCTTCGCCCTGGCGCGGCACTACACGAAGTCGGCCGTCGAGGTCGAGGACATCGCCCAGGACACCTTCCTGAAGGCCTATCGGCGGCTGGACTCGTTCCAGCGTCAGAGCTCCTTCTCGACCTGGCTGTACCGCATCGCCGTCAACACCGCGCTCGACTTCCTGAAGCGCAGCGGGCGCAGCCCGGTCCAGGCCGTCGAGGACCCCGAGCTGTCGGCCGCGCCCGTGCGGGCTCTGGCCGGCTCCGGGGCCTCGCTCTCGGCCCCCGACGCCAACCTGCGGCGCGAGGAGCTGGCCCGCATCACCCAGCGCGTGCTGGAGGAGCTGCCCGAGATCTTCCGCACCGTGCTCGTGCTGCGCGAGTTCGAGGACATGCCGTATCAAGAGATGGCCGAGGTGCTCGGCATCTCGATCGGTACGGTCGAGTCGCGCCTGTTCCGCGCCCGCGCGCGCTTCAAGGAGGCGCTCCTGCGCCTCTACCCCGAGTTCGCCGCCGGCGACTGAGCCCACCACCCGCACACCGCCATGGAACCTGCCGTGAACCTCACCTGTGAAGCCGCCCGTCCGCTCGTGCCGGGCTACCTCGACGGCCAGCTCTCCGAGCTCTCGGCCTCGCCCCTGCGCGCCCACCTGCTGGCCTGCCCGGCCTGCCGCGAGAGCGCCAAGGAAGGGCGCAACCTGAAGCGCTTCTTCGCCGCGCCGCCCGCAGCCGTGCCCGTGCCGGCCGGCTTCGCCGCGCGCGTCGCGCGCCGGGCCCTTGCGGGGGATCCGGGGCTGCTCCAGCCCGAGCCGCCGCCCGCCCTGGGGCGCGCCGCGCGCCCGCTGCTCCCGATGCTACTCGTGGCGACCGCCGCCGCGGCCGTGCTGCTGTTCGTCCTGGCCCTGGCGATCCAGCGCCAGAACCTGCCGGCCGGCGATGGCCTGCGTGCCCAGGAGCCGCCGCCCTGGCTCGAGAACGAGGCCCGGGACCTGCCGCTGACCCTCGATTCCGAAGCCGCCGCGGGGAGCCCCACGCGGTGAATTCCGAGCGCCTCTGGCTCGCTATCCTGGCCCTGACGGTCTTCGCGGCCGGGACCGCGGCCGGGCTGCTGCTCGCCCTGCAACTGCGCCCGCCCCAGGCGGCCGACCCCTTCCGCGCCTATCAGGAGCGCATGGTCGAGACCTTCGGCCTCGACGAGGAGCGCCAGGAAAACCTGCGCTGGATCCTCCACGACTACCAGGCCAAGGTCGAGGCCCTGAAGGAGCGCAACCTGGCGGCCCTCGACGGTGAACTGGTCAAGATCGGGCGCGACCACCGCGACCTGATCCGGTCCAAGGTCGTCCCCGAGCGTCACCTGCGCGAGTTCGATCTGTGGGTCGGTGGCTTGCCCGTGCTGGCCCCGGGCGCCAAGCTCCACTAAACGCATGTCCCAGTCCATCGGCATCCACCTCGGCGAGCGTCGTTTTCACGTGGTCGCGCTCGAAGGCAGCCTGAAGAAGCACAAGCTCGTGTGTGCCGCTTCGGGCGAGATCCCGCCCGGCCCGGAGGGCGCCCAGGCGGTCATCGCGCGCCTGCGCGAGCTCGCGAAGCAGCACAAGCTCAAGGCCGACAGCGTCTTCGTCGCGATCGACGCCGGCGTGGCCGCGTTCCGCACGCTGACGTTGCCCTTCGACGACCGCGCGAAGATCGAGGAGGTCCTCAAGTTCGAGGTCGAGAGCGACCTGCCGCAGTACGACATCGAGCAGGTCGTGGTCGACTTCCTCGTGCTGTCGACCAAGCCCGGAGTCGAGTCGAACCTGCTGGTCACGGCCGTGCCGAAGGAGCGCCTCGCCGCGGCTCTTGCGCTGTGCGAGAAGGGCGGCTTCGAAGCCCTCGATGCCGAGCTCGAGGGCACGGCCCTGTTCGATGCGGCCTTCGAATCGGGCGTGCTGACCGAGGAGCAGGGCACGGTCCTGATCCACGTCGGTGACACCTCGACCACGGTGGTCGTGGCCGACGGGCGGCGCCTCGCGAGCCTGCGCGCGATCCGGGTCGGCGCGGGCGCCCGTCCTCCGGAGACTCCCGCCGAGGGCGAGGAGAGCGCGGCACCCGTTGCCACGCCCGTGGCCGACGACCCCGCGCGTGCCGCCGCCGCGGCCCAGCGCGTGCGGCGCGAGCTCGTGCGCACGCTCTCCGGCGCGCGCACCACGCACGAGATCGCGCAGGTCTTCGTGTGCGGTCAGGTTCCGCCCGGCCTGATCGGCGACACGCTGCTCGACGTGCCCGTGCAGGCCCTGCCTTTCCCGGCCGGCGAGGTCGAGAATCCCGGGCATCAGGTGGTCGCCTACGGGGCCGCGCTGCGCGGCTTCGAAGGCGGCACGCTGCGCCCCAACCTGCGCCGCGAGGAGCTGCGCTTCAGCGGCAAGTTCGAGCGCCTCGAGCTGCCGCTGGCGGTCTTCTCGCTCCTGCTCTTCACGCTGCTCTTCGTGCGCTTCATCGTGCTCGAGAAGCAGCTCGAATGGCGTGACGAGGGCAACCTGGCGGCCGAACCGCCGCTCAAGGGCGACCTGCAGATCTGGCTCGAGCGCAGCAACGAGCGCCTGTTCCCCGATCCGAAGGATCCGCGTCCCGTGCGCCTGACCAATCCGCCGCCGGCCCTGGCCAAGAAGGCCGCCGAGGCCGAGGCCGGTGTGATCACCGACCGCACGAAGTTCCAGCAGATCCTCGACCTGCGCGGCGAGCAGAAGAAGGAGATCGAGCGGCTCTCGCGCGAGCTCGGTCAGGTCAGCGAGATCAAGCAGCCGCAGTCGGCCCTGACCGCCTCGACCCTGGTCATGGACCTCGTGGTCGGGCTGGGCGAGGGCGCGCGCATAGGCATCCGTCGCTTCGAGTCGCGCTTCCAGGCGGGTTCCGCCAGCAAGAACGACCACGTGGTCGTGACCCTCGACCTCGACTTCTTCGGCGCGAACAGCCTCGAGGCCACGCGCCTCTACAACCAGCTCGAGAAGAACTTCAAGGACCAGCCCTGGTGCCAGGAGTTCGACGGCAAGTCGAGCAAGGTCCTGGACGGTGACAAGGGCATCCAGGTCGACGGGCTCGGCATCCTGGTGAACGTCGATCGGGCCCTGCAACTCGCCCAGGGAGGTCAGTCGTGAGCTTCTTCCAGCGCATGAGTTTTCCGCGCATCGTGATCCTGGTCTGCGGACTCGGCTCGCTCGTGTTCGGCGTGCTGGTCTACCAGCGCACGACGCGCCTGGCCGAGGTCCACGCCGAGCTCGGCAAGGTCAAGGACGTCGTGCGCGAGATCCAGACCGACGCCTACCGCCTGGCCGACCTGCAGCGCTCGGCCAGCGCCGAGAAGTTCAAGGGCCAGGACGAGCCGGAGACCTACATCCGCCAGGTCGCGGCCGACGGCAACATCAACATGGGGCAGGTGCAGATCACGAGCTCGACCAAGAGCCCGGCGCGCGGCATCGAGGACCGCGTCTACAAGATCACGCCGGCCGAGAAGACGCAGCGCTTCACGCTCGGGCAGATCGGGAACTTCCTCTACAAGCTCGAGGCCGACAGCCGGCGCGTGCGCGTGACCTACTTCAAGCTCCAGCCCTTCGAGAAGGTGACTCCGGGCCAGGTCGGCAAGGACGCCTGGAACTTCGAGGCCGAGCTGACCACGCGCAGCAAGGACGAGAAGAGCCCCGGGACCTGACCCCGGCGGGCGCGCACCGGCCTACACTGGTGGCCACCCGCGCCCACGCTGCGGGCCGCCCGCACGTAGTCCGGTCATGCTGCCCGCCCTCCTCCTCGCCGCCCTTGCGGCCGTCGCCCCGCTTCCCGCCCAGGAACCGGGCACGCGGCTTCCCGCGGTCCGCGTCGACGGCCTCTCCCAGACCCCCGCGCGCTCGCTCGACGAGTTCACCGGACGCACCGTGCTGCTCGAGTTCTTCGCGCACTGGTGCGGGCCGTGCGCGCTGTCGGTCAAGCACCTGAACGAACTCGAGGAGCGCTTCGGCGCGCGCGGCTTCTCGGTCGTGGCCGTGACGAGCGACAAGCCCGCCGAGGCCGAGCCCTGGATCAGGAAGGTCAAGGCGCGTTACGCCTGGGGCTACGACGCCGGCAACGAGCTGCAGAAGCTCTTCCAGCTGCAGAAGACCGGCATCCCGTTCTCGGCCCTGATCGATCCGTTCGGGACGATCGTGTGGAGCGGGCACCCGATGAGCCTCAAGGACCCGCAGCTCGAGCGCGCCCTGCTCGGCGCGACCGAGGTGCCGGTCTGGACCTGGCCCGAGGAGGCGCGCGCCCTGGCGCCGCTCTTCGCGCGCGGCGACCTCGCCAGCGCGCGTGCAGAAGCTCTCCAGCTCCCGCTCGAATCCGCCTTCGCGCTGGCGCGCGTCGACGAGCGCGCCGCGGCGCTCCAGGCGCACTTCGAGCGCCTGCTGGAGCGCGAGGATTTCGCCGAGGCCTTCGTCCTTGCCGAGCGCATCGCGCGCGACTGCGCCGGCCTCCCCGTGGCTGCCACGGTCGCCGCGCGCGCGGCCGAGCGGCGCGCCGATCCCGAGGTGCAGAAGACGCTCGCGCTGGGCGAGCAGCTGGCCGAGCTCGAGCGGCGTGCGGACCAGGTGCGCGATCCGGCCGAGGGGCGCGCGCTGCGCGGCGAGGTCGAGGCGCTCGTGAACGCCTGCGCCGGTCGCAAGCTCGAGCGGCGCGCGCGCAAGCTGCTCGAGGCCATCGATCGGGCCCTCGAGCGCAAGGGCAAGGGTTCCTGAGCCGGAGAGACGCATGACGCTGCGCATCGCGATGTGGTCGGGCCCGCGCAACATCTCCACGGCGCTGATGCGCTCCTTCGAGGCGCGCGGCGACACGGCCGTGTGCGACGAGCCGCTCTACGCGCACTACCTCGCCGAGCGGCCGGTCGCGCACCCCGGGCGCGACGAGATCGTGACGACCTGCGAGACCGACTGGCGCAAGGTGGCGGCCTTCCTGACCGGCCCGGTGCCGGGCGGGAAGCCGGTCTTCTACCAGAAGCACATGGCGCACCACCTCCTGCCCGGGATCGGGCGCGAGTGGCTGGGCGCGCTCACGCACGTGTTCCTGATCCGCGATCCGCGCGAGATGCTGCTCTCGCTCGCCAAGGTGACGCCCGACCCGCGCGCGCTCGATACGGCGCTGCCGCAGCAGCTCGAGCTCCTGCGCGCGGTCGAGGCGCGCACGGGCAAGACTCCGCCCGTGATCGACGCCCGCGACGTGCTCCTGGACCCGCGCGCGGTGCTGGCGAAGCTGTGCGCGGCGCTCGGGCTCGAGTGGCGCGAGGCGATGCTCGCCTGGCCGCCCGGGCGGCGCGCGACCGACGGCGTGTGGGCGAAGCACTGGTACGCCGAGGTCGAGAAGTCGACCGGCTTCGAGTCCTGGCGCCCGCGTCCGGGCGAGCTACCGCCTGCGCTCGCGCGCGTGCACGAGGAGTGCCTCGTGCCGTACCGTGCGCTCCACGCCCTGCGGATCACCGCCTGAACGCCCCACACCGATGCAGCAGACCTTCAATCCGGCCAACAAGGACATCCTGGTCAACATCGACGGCGAGCTCGTGCACCGCGACCAGGCGCGCATCAGTCCGTTCGATTCGGCGGTGCAGGGCGGCGACGCGGTCTGGGAGGGGCTGCGCGTGTACGACGGCAAGGTCTTCAAGCTGAACGAGCACCTCGACCGGCTGCGGAGCTCCGCGCTGGCACTCGCCTTCGCCGAGATCCCGACCCACGAGCACATCACCCAGGAGATCAAGAAGACGCTGGCGGCGAACCGCATGCGCGACGCGGTGCACATCCGCCTGACGCTGACGCGTGGCGTGAAGGTCACCTCGGGCATGGACCCGCGCCTCAACCAGTCGGGCCCGACCCTGATCGTCCTGGCCGAGCACAAGGCGCCGGTCTACTCGAAGGGAGGGCTCACGCTCGTGACCTCGACCATCCGCCGCTTCCCGCCCGACTGCCTCGACCCGAAGATCCACCACGCCAACCTGATCCAGTCGATCCTGGCCAAGATCCAGGCCAGCGCGGCCGGCGCCGACGACGCGGTGATGCTCGACGTCAACGGCTTCGTGGCGGAGACGAACGCGACGCACCTCTTCCTCGTGCACAAGGGCGTCGTGATGACCCCGAAGACCGTCGCCTGCCCCGAGGGCATCACGCGCGCGACGGTGCTCGACCTCTGCAAGCGCCACCGCATCCCGAACGCCGAGCGCGACCTCTCGCTGACCGAGTTCTACCGCGCCGACGAGGTCTTCTGCACCGGCACGATGGGCGAGCTCGCCGCCGTCACGAAGCTCGACGGCCGCACGATCGGCGACGGCAGCGTGGGCGAGACGACGCGGCGGCTCTCCGAGCTCTACCGCGAGCTCACGCGCAGCGAGGGCGTTCCGGTCGCCTGATCAGTTCGCGGCCGAGGCGTGCCCCGCGCTGCGGAAGTGCGCCAGGACCTCGGACGGGATCGCCTGCATGGACTCGTGGCCGAAGACCGAGCCGTGGTCGCCCGGGACGAGCTTGACGTAGCCGGAGTCGGCGGCGTCGCGCGGGTGCTTCCCGAGCTCGTCGGCGAGCAGCTTCACGGCCTCGTTCAGGTAGAAGCTGTCCTCGGTGCCGCAGATGAGGTGGATGTTCCTCCGGAACAGCGGCAGGTAGCGCGCCGGGTTCGAGCGCAGCAGCTCGCCGAGGTCGTACTTCCGGTAGGCGGCGGCGACCTTCGGGTCGAGCGCGCCGCTCTCGGGATCGAACAGCGCCGCGGGGTTGCCGCGCTCGTTCCTCGGCCCGAAGGTGGCGAACCACGAGTCCCACTGCTGGCCCGAGGTGTTGTCCGGCCCGAGGATGTCCTCGCCGCGCGCCTCCTGGCGGATCGTCATCTTGACTCCGCCGTTCGAGCGCAGGCTGGCCAGGTCCGCGCCGCTCGCGTCGACGTAGAAGCTCTTCCCTCCGTAGATGTCGACCAGCTGGAAGCGGCGGAAGTCGACCGGATCGGGTGCCGTCGACCAGCTCGCGCCGAAGGTCTCGGGATACGTGAGCGCGAGCCACAGCGTCGACCAGCCGCCGGAGGAATGCCCGCGCAGGATGCGCGCGCTCGGCGCGGCGATCAGCGGGTACTTTTGTTCGAGCGCAGGCACGAGCTCCTCGACGAGCGCCGCGCCGCACGGGCCGTTGTTCTCCGAGTCGGCGAAGAGCGAGTGCCCGTTCGGGCCCTCGGGATCGAGCACGATGCGGAAGCTCGCGCGCGCGAGCTCGGCCGCTACGCCTTCCTCGTTGCCGCGCCGCCGCCGGCCGCCGGCCGCGCCGCGGTGGTCGCCGCCGAAGCCGGGCACCTCGTACTGGGCCGGGTACTTGCGCTTCGGATCGTAGTCGCGCGGCAGGACGACGCCGGCGCGCAGGAAGACGTCGTGACCGCGGAACTTCGAGAGCCGCTCCGAGCGCAGCTCGAACCACTCGACGCCCTCGACCGTGGGCAGGGGCTCGGCCTCCACGACGTGCGTGAGCGCGAGCGCGACCTCGCGCGGCTTGCCGGCTTCGACCTCGAAGGCCGCGACCTCCGACCACAGGTTGCCCGGCTCGCGCCGCCACTCGCTGTTCGCACGCGCGAGGTCGAAGCGCGCCTGGGCGCGGTACTTTCCGGGCGCGAGCTGGCTCGGCTCGAGCGGAAACGCGTCGGCGTGGTCGTCGACCACGAGCGAGGCACCCGGCGCGAGCTCGGCGTCGAGCCCGAAGAGCGGCTGCGGATCGTCCCAGAAGGGCCCGTCGATCGGCTCGCGGTCGGCGACCTTCGAACCCTCGCGGATCACGAACACGACCAGTCGCCCGCGCGCGGGCTCGCTGCGCGCCGGGCCATCGAGGGTCACGCGGAAGGTCGCCTGGGCGGCGGCGAGCGAGGGGGCGAGGAGCAGGGCGAGCAGGGCGTGGCGGAGGCGCATGGACGCGAGCTTCGCCGGAAAGCTCGGCCGGCGCCAGCGCGGGCTGCGCCGTGCGCGGGGGAATCAGTAGTGCCGCGCGTGGCGCAGGCGCAGCTTCGGCCTGCGCCGTCTCCCGTCTGGCACGAGGACGCGTGGTTCGGGGGGCAGGGAGAGGTCGAAGTCGCCCGGTGTCAGCAGCAGGATCGACCCGAACCCGAGCAGGCCCGCACCCAGCAGCACCCCGAGGAGCTGGTCGGCGCCGACGCCCGGAGTTCCTCCGAGCCCGAGCGCGTCGGCGAAGTGCGCGACCGTCATGCCGGCGAGTCCAACCGCCACGAAGAAGCAACCGAGCTTGCGCAAAGCGGATCTACCTCCAGAAGCGAGCCGTCCGGCGGCCGACCCGGATGGGCCGGCTCCGCACGCTCTTCTGGGCGACCTGGATGCACGCCGGCAGGGCGTAGCCGGAGAAATCCGCTCCTTCCGCGCTGCCTCCGCGCGGGAGGTTCAGTCGAGCCGGATCAGGCCTTGGCCGGGACCGGGCGCTGGACCTCGGCGCGCACGCGTTCGTGGTAGCTCTGCACGCTGCGCACGACGAGCGGACTCTTGTGGAGCGAGGTCAGGGCGCTCGTGATGGCCTGGATTCCGGCCAGGGTCGTGATGCAGGGTACGTGGGCCTGCACCGCGGCGGCGCGGATCTGCGAGTCGTCCTTGCGCTCCTTCTTGCCGTAGGGCGTGTTGAGCACGAGCGCGATCTCGCGGTTCTTGATCAGGTCGACGATGTGCGGGCGGCCCTCGCCGACCTTGTTGACGCGCTCGCAGGGGATGCCGTTCGACTTGAGCGCGCGCCAGGTGCCGTCGGTGGCGACGAGCTCGTAGCCGAGCGCCGCCAGCGCGCGCGCCTCGGCCACGATCGTGCGCTTGTCGCTCGATTTCACCGTCAGGAGGATCTTGCCGCGCTTCGGCAGCTTGATGCCGGCCGCGAGGTAGGCCTTCAGGAAGGCCGCGCCGAGCTCCGGGTCGATGCCCATGACCTCGCCGGTCGAGCGCATCTCGGGGCCGAGCGAGGGATCGGCGTTCGGGAAGCGGTTGTGGGGGAAGACCGGGGCCTTGACCGAGAAGTAGGGCGGCACGACTTCCTGCGTGCAGCCGAGCTCGACCAGGGTCTTCCCGCACATGACCTTGGCAGCGAGCTTCGCGTAGGGGACGCCGCTCGCCTTGCTGACGAAGGGCACCGTGCGCGAGGCGCGCGGGTTGACCTCGAGCACGTACACGCGGTCGCCCTTCACGGCGAACTGCACGTTCATCAGGCCCACCACGCGGAGCTCGAGCGCCATGGCCTTCGTCGCGCGCGCGATCTCGGCCTGGATCTCGGGGTCGAGCGTGTGCGGCGGCAGCACGCACACCGAGTCGCCCGAGTGGATGCCGGCCTCCTCGATGTGCTCCATGATCCCGGCGATCACGACGGTCTTGCCGTCGGCGATGCAGTCGACGTCGACCTCGATCGCGTCCTCGAGGAACTTGTCGACGAGCACGGGGCGCTCGGGCGAGGCCTGCACGGCGAAGGTCATGTAGCGGTCGAGCGCGTCGTCGTCGTAGACGATCTCCATCGCGCGTCCGCCGAGCACGTAGGAGGGGCGCACGATCACCGGGTAGCCGATGCGGCGCGCCACGGCGAAGGCCTCGGCGGGCGAGCGCGCCATGCCGTTCTCGGGCTGGCGCAGGCCGAGCTTCGAGAGGAAGGCCGAGAAGTGCTCGCGGTCCTCGGCGCGGTCGATCGACTCGACCGAGGTGCCGATCAGCGGCGCACCGCGCTTCGCCAGGCCGGCCGCCAGGTTGAGCGGCGTCTGGCCGCCGAACTGCACGATGATCCCGTCCGGTTTCACCGTCTGGACGACGTGCATCACGTCCTCCAGCGTCAGCGGCTCGAAGAAGAGGTGGTCGGAGGTGTCGAAGTCGGTCGAGACGGTCTCGGGGTTCGAGTTGACCATCACCGACTCGTAGCCGATCTCGCGCGCGGCGTAGGCCGCGTGCACGCAGCAGTAGTCGAACTCGATGCCCTGGCCGATGCGGTTCGGGCCGCCGCCGAGGATCGCGATCTTCTTCTTCGTGCTCTCGCGCGCCTCGTTCTCCTGCTCCCAGGTCGAGTAGTAGTAGGGCGTCTTGGCCTCGAACTCGGCCGCACAGGTGTCGACCAGCTTGTAGGTCGGCTGGATGCCGTGCTCGGTGCGCAGCGCCAGCACCTGCACGTCGGTCAGGCCCGTGGCGTGCGCGATCTGGCGGTCGGAGTAGCCGAGCTCCTTGGCCTCGCGCAGCAGCGCGGGCGAGAGCGGCCCGGCGCGCAGCTCCTCCTCGAAGTCGGCCAGCTCGCGCATGTTCTCGAGGAACCAGCGATCGACGCGGGTCGCCTCGTGGATGTCGTCGACCGAGAGCCCGGCCTTGAAGGCCGTGTGGATGGTGGCGAGACGCCTGTCGTTCGGCGTGCGCAGGGCGCGCAGGATCTCGTCCTTGTCGAGCGCGAGCGGCTCGATCGTGCGGCGCGGATCGAGCCCGAAGCCCGCGTGTCCGGTCTCCAGGCCGCGCATGGCCTTCTGCAGGGACTCCTTGAAGGTGCGCCCGATGCTCATCACCTCGCCGACGCTCTTCATCTGCGTCGTGAGCGTCGCGTCGGCGCCGGGGAACTTCTCGAAGTTGAAGCGCGGGATCTTGGTGACGACGTAGTCGATCGTGGGCTCGAAGCAGGCCGGGGTCGACTTCGTGATGTCGTTCGTGATCTCGTCCAGCGAGTAGCCGACCGCCAGCTTGGCCGCGAACTTCGCGATCGGGAAGCCGGTCGCCTTCGAGGCCAGCGCACTCGAGCGCGAGACGCGCGGATTCATCTCGATCACGGTCATGCGCCCGGTCGCGGGGTCGATCGCGAACTGGCAGTTCGAGCCGCCGCACTCGATCCCGATCTCGCGCATGATCGTGATCGAGGCGTTGCGCATGTTCTGGTACTCGCGGTCGGTCAGCGTCTGCGCCGGCGCAACCGTGATCGAGTCGCCCGTGTGCACGCCCATCGGGTCGATGTTCTCGATCGAGCAGATGATGACGACGTTGTCCTTCGCGTCGCGCATCACCTCCATCTCGTACTCCTTCCAGCCGTGCAGGTACTCGTCGATCTGCACCTCGGAGTTCATCGAGAGCGAGAGTCCCTTGGCCACGATGGCCTCGAACTCTTCCACGTTGTAGGCGATGCCGCCGCCCGTGCCGCCCATGGTGAAGGAGGGGCGGATCACGGCCGGCAGGCCGATCTCGCCCAGCACGCGTCGCGCGTCCTCCATCGTGTGGGCGATGCCGCAGCGCGGCAGCTCGAGCCCGCAGTTCCGCATGGCGGAGCGGAAGAGGTCGCGGTTCTCGGCCTTGCGGATGACGTCCGCGCGCGCGCCGATCATCTCGACCCCGAACTTCTCCAGCACGCCCTGGTCGTACAGGGCGAGGGCCGTGTTCAGGGCCGTCTGGCCGCCCAGGGTCGGAAGCAGCGCGTCCGGGCGCTCCTTCTCGATGATCTGGGCCACGACCTCGGGCGTGATCGGCTCGATGTAGGTGACGTCCGCCGTTTCCGGGTCCGTCATGATCGTGGCCGGGTTCGAGTTGACCAGGATCACCTTGTAGCCCTCCTCGCGGAGCGCCTTGCAGGCCTGGGTCCCGGAATAGTCGAACTCGCAGGCTTGTCCGATGATGATCGGACCGCTGCCGATGATGAGGATCGATTCGAGGTCGTCCCGGCGGGGCATCGAGGGGGTGGCGTTCGAGCGGCGTCGGTGGGCTTGAAACTACGCGAGTGTGCCAAAAGTCGAGGGCGAAGGCGAGCCTCGGGCGGACTCCTCGGGCTCGGCCGCAGAGCTCGCTTCCGAAGCCGAAATCCACGCCGCCGCGCCTGCGTACTTGCCGCCCCCAGGTCCCGGCGCGATCCTCGCGTTTCCTCCGTTGTCCGAACCCGCCCCTGTCCTCATCCTCGAGGGTCTCGAGAAGCGCTACGGCTCCCTGCATGCCTTGCGCGGCTTGACCCTTGCCCTCCCGCCCGGCCCGACCGGCCTGCTCGGCCCGAACGGCGCCGGCAAGTCGACCCTCATCAAGCTCCTGCTCGGGCAGCTCGAGCCCTCGGCCGGACGCGCGCGCATCGCCGGCTTCGACCCGGCCGTGCCGGCCGAGCGTCTGGCCCTGCGCCGGCGCATCGGCTACATGCCCGAGTCCGACTGCTTGATTCCGCGCATGAACGCGGTCGAGATCGTCACGGCCCTCGGGCGCCTGACGGGCATGAACGTGCGCGACGCGATCACGCGCGCCCACGAGGTGCTCGACTACGTGGGCCTCGAGGAGGCGCGCTACCGCGGGCTCGACGAGTACTCGACCGGCATGAAGCAGCGCCTCAAGCTGGCCCAGGCGCTGGTGCACGATCCCGAGCTGCTCCTGCTCGACGAGCCCACCAATGGCCTCGACCCGAAGGGCCGGAAGCACATGCTCGAACTCGTCCACGACCTCGGGCACAACCAGGGAAAGAGCCTGCTCCTGTGCTCGCACCTCCTGCCGGACGTCGAGCGCACCTGCGAGCGCGTGATCGTGATCCACAAGGGCACGATCCGCTCGCAGGGCACGATCCACGAGCTGACGCGGCGCGAGGAGAGCTGGGTCAAGCTCGAGATCGACGGCGACGTGACCGCGCTGCAGCGCGAGCTCACGGCCGAGGGCCTGACGCACGAGCCCGACGGCGAGGGGCGGCTGCGCGTGCGCATCGCCAGCGCCGACGGCGACCGGCTGTTCCAGCTGGCGGCGCGCGCCGGGGTGGCGCTGAGCGAACTCGTGCTCGAGCGCTCCTCGCTGGAGGACGTCTTCGTCGAGGCCCTGGCGGCCGGGGGAGGCACGCAGTGAAGGCTGAAGCGCATCTCGAGGTCTACCGCCGCTTCCAGGGCCGGCTGGAGGAGCACCGCTGGCGCGCCTGGCCGATCCTCGACGCGGGTCTGCGCGTGGCGCTGAAGCAGCGCAAGGCGCTCCTCTTCCTGTTTGCGCCGATCGTGATCGCCACGATCGTGTTCTCGGTCGTGGTCTACGCCAAGTTCGTGGTGGACGGGCTCGAGAGCGACGCCCTCGGTCCCGAGGGCGCCACCTCGCTCGAGGGCATGGCCATGCAGGCCGTGATCCAGGCCCAGATCGGGCGCCTGCTCGAGGTCGTCACCTGGATGATCGAGTTCGTCAAGGCCATGGGCTTCGCGGCCACGCTGCTGGTGGCCTGGTTCGCGAGCGGGCTCCTGTGCGAGGACAAGAAGGCCGGTGCGCACCAGCTCTACTTCGCGCGCCCGATCACGCGCCTCGACTACTTCCTCGGGAAGTTCGCGATTGGCTCGTTCTTCTCGCTGTGCGCGATGCTGGCTCCGCTGCTCGTGATCTCGACCGTCGCCGCGCTGTCCTCGCCCGAGTGGTCGTTCCTGAAGCAGGAGTGGGACCTCATCCCGCGCGCGATCTTCTACGCGCTGGTCTGGACCACCACGATCGTCTCGCTCGTCCTCTTGGCCTCGAGTCTCGCTCCGCGCCGCAGCTTCGCCATGATCGGCGTGTTCGCGGTCGTGCTGCTGTCCGAGGCGGCCTCGGGCCTGCTCGGGAACTTCATCGATCCCGCCTTCCTCGTGCTCGGGATCGTCAACGACCTGAACGCGCTCTGCTACCACATCTTCGACAAGCCCGTGGCCGGCCCGCCGGTCCCGGTCGGGCTGGCCTGGACGGGCGTGGCGGTCACCCTGGGCCTCTCGTGGTTCGTCATCGCCCTGCGTCTGCGGCGCATGGAGGTGGTCGCGTGAGTGCCGTGATCGAGGCGCGCGAGCTCGGGCGCTACTACGGCCAGGTCGCCGGCCTGAACGAGCTCACGGCCGAGTTCCCCTCCGGCGTCGTCGGCCTGGTCGGCCCGAACGGGGCCGGCAAGTCGACGCTCCTGCGCCTGATCGTGGGCGAGCTCTCGCCCTCGCGCGGCTCGATCCGCGTCCTCGGCCAGGACCCCTTCGCCAACCGCGAGCTCTACCGCCGCATCGGCTTCTGCCCGCAGCAGGACGCCCTGTACGAGGACCTCTCGGGCTTCGAGATCGTGCGACTCTTGCTGCGCCTCGGCGGCTTCGACGCGGCCGAGTCGAAGCGCCGCGCCGAGCGCGCCCTCGAGCGCCTGTCGCTGGGCGAGCGCATGCACCACCGCGTGCGCACCTACTCGAAGGGCATGCGCCAGCGCGTGCGCATCGCCCAGGCGATCGCCCACGACCCCGAGCTGCTCGTGCTGGACGAGCCGATGACCGGCCTCGACCCGCTCGGGCGGCGCGAGGTGCTCGAGCTCCTGCGCGAGCTCGGCGCGGAGAAGAAGCACGTGCTCTTCTCGAGCCACATCCTCTACGAGGTCGAGCACCTCACGGCCGAGATCGTGCTGATCCACCGCGGACGCCTGCTGGCCAAGGGGCGCCTCGGCGAGGTGCGCGCGCTCTTGAACCGCCATCCGCGCAAGGTCGAGCTCGTGGCGCGCCGCGCGCGCGACCTCGCGCGCGAGCTGGTCGGCTGGAACGAGGTCCTGGCCGTGCGCCTCGGCTCGCAGCAGGGCATCGAGGAACTGCTCTCGGTCGAGACGCGCGACGTGGGCGCCTTCTGGCGGCGCTTCACCGCGCTCGCCGCCGGCGCGTCCTTCGGCGTCAGCGAGGCGCGCAGCCAGGACGCCAGCCTCGAGGCCGTGTTCGACTACCTGATCGCATGAAGTCCTTCCTGCGCACGACCGGGATTCTCTTCCGCGCGCACCTCGTGCGCACGGTGCGCACGCGCCGCTGCCTGGTGGCGACGCTCCTGTGCCTGTTCCCGGTGGGGGTGGCATGCCTGATCGCGCTCGTGGCGCACTTCGAGGGGCCGCCGCCGCAGGACATCCAGGTGGCGCTGCTGTGGAACATGCTGGTGCAGATCATCACGCCGCTCGTGGCCCTGAGTTACGGCTCGGCCGTGATCGCCGAGGAGATCGAGGACCGCACGATCACCTACCTCTTCACCCGTCCGCTCGAGCGCGCCGCGATCCTCCTCGGGCGCTGGCTGGCGGCGCTCGTGCCGCTCCTCGTCGCGCTCACGGTCTCGGTCGTCACCGTGCAGACGATCCTCCGCAGCCTCGGCACCGAGGAGGGCGTGGCCTGGGCACCCGATGACCTCGACCGCGACCTCTTGCTGACGACCCTGCTCGGCGGGGCGGTCTACTCGGCCCTGTTCGCGGCCGCCGGCGCGCTCTTCAAGCGTCCGGTGCTGCTGGGCCTCGGCTACACCTTCGTCTACGAGCTCCTGCTCGGCAGCCTGCCGGGTTCCAACCAGAAGGCGACCGTGCAGTACTACCTGCGCAGCTTCTTGCTGGGCGAGGACGAGACGTTGCAGCAGGCCTTCTCCGACAACATGGCCTTGATTCCGCTGGCCGAGCCCTCCGCGGCCCTGCGCACGCTGATTCTGATCCTGGTCGGGGCGCTGCTCGTGGGGGCCTGGCGACTCGCGAAGCGCGAGTACGTGCTGTCGGCCTGACGGCCCCTGTTCGTCGGCCTGAAGGCAGATCTCGGCCGGAAGGAAGCTCCCGAAACACGCGCGGCGGGCGCCGGGAAGGCGTCCGCCGCGCGCGAGAGTCGTCCGGGCTCGACTACTTCTGGTCGGCCATCGGGTTGTTGCCCGTCCACCACTCGATCGAGTTGAGGACGATGATGTCGACCGCGTAGGAGACGCCGTACACCGGGACGATGTTGAGCACGAGGAAGATGGCCTCGTTGGCCCAGCGGTTCTCCGTGGCGGACAGGTTCCAGTCGTGCAGCTTGTTCCAGAGACGGTTCGGGCCCAGGCAGGAGCTGAACAGCCCCATGGCCAGGACGCCGGCAACGATGGCCTTCTTCATTGAGTTTCTCTCGAGAGTAGGGACAGGGACGATCGCGAGCCGCCAGGGCTCGCTTCCAGCCAGGGAGTAGACGGGATCGCGGGGGCGCGTTCAACTGGCACCCCGGCGCCGGGCTGTCCGGCACGTCACCCACTCGATTCCGCGCATGAAGACCCTCCTCCTGGCGGCCTCACTGGCCCTCCTGACCCTCGGACTGCAGGGCGCGCAGGCGCCGAAGCGCCCCGAGGTCGGAAAACCGGCCCCCGTGCTGCGCCTGAACGACCACAAGGGCGAAATCGTCGAACTCGGCGCGAAGCGCGCGAACTGGAGCGTGCTCGCCTTCTTCCCCAAAGCCGCCACTCCGGGTTGAACGGCCGAGGTCTGTTCGCTGCGGGACGCAGCGGAAACACTCGGGACGATGGGGGTCGACATCTACACGGCGAGCCTGGACTCGGTGAAGGAGCTGGCGGCCTTCGCCGAGGCGCAGAAGGCGCCTTACCGCATGCTGTCGGACCCCGACGGCAGCGTGGCCGCGAAGTACGGCGTGCTCGATCCGTCGGGCAAGTACGCCCAGCGCGTGACCTTCGTGCTCGACGAGGCGGGTGTCCTGCGCCACGTGGTCGAGAAGGTCGACGTGAAGGCCCACGGCGAGGACCTCGCGCTCCTGATCGAGGAGCTGCGCAGCAAGTAGCGGAAGCCGCTTCCCGCGCCGCTCCAGCTTTTTCCGGATCGTTCCGATAGGGGGCCTCGCCGCCGCCCCGTGCGCGGCGCCCGTCCCTCCGGAACGATCCCATGAAGCCTCTCCTCGTCTGCCTCGCCTTCCTCACCGTCACGGCCTGCAAGAGCCAGCCCCAGGCGCTGCCCGAGGGCGCGGCCGTGATCATCAAGCAGAGCCACTACCACACGCGCTACTGCGGCCACTACCGCTTCGGCGACCAGTGGTACTTCATCCAGCAGCACCGCCACGGCGTCGACTGCGGGCACGAGCTCGTGAACAGCGAGTGGATCCTGCCGATCGTCGAGGAGTGACCCGGTACGCGCCGGGCGGGTCAGGAGCCCGCCCGCGCGTCCAGTAGCCGGAAGAAGCGCGCGGCCTTGTTCTCGCCCGCGTTCCAGGGCAGCTCGAGGCGTGCGAGGAGCGCGCGCAGGGCGCGCTCGACGGCGTCCGGATCGGCCCCGGCCGGCAGCTCGACCTCGAGCTCGAAGGCGCGCACGTCCCCCGGGAAGAGCGTGCGGTCGAGCTCGAGCACGAGCGGCGTCGAGACACCCTCCAGCCGGAGCGGTCCGAGGCGCGTGCGCTCGTTCGTGAAGGCGCCCAGGTGACGTAGCGCGGCCTCGCCGACCACGGCCCGCGCCGTGCGCACGAGCTCCGTCCGGCCGTGGGCGCCGTGCTCGAGTTCCGCCAGCACATCCGCCGTGCCTGCGAGCAGCGCTCGGGCGCGCGCGGGCTCGAGCGCCTGCTCCTCCTCGGGGCGCGCGCTGAGCGCACCGGCCTGCGCGAGGCGCGGGCCTTTCAAGGTCAGGAACCAGCCTCCGTCCTCGTCCCGCAGGCGCAGGGCGATGCGGGCCGCGCGCAGGGCCCGGGCCGGCGTGTCGAAGAAGTGATTCTCCTGGCGCACCGTGCGCGCGGGCACGGGACCGAGCGCGCTGCGGAGCCGCTCCAGGGCCGCGCCGTCGGCCCACGCCAGCTTGAATTCGCGCTCCAGACCACCGCCCATCGCGGCGCGCAGCATAGCGGCGCGGCCCGGCCGCGACTTCATGCGAGCTGAAGCCCGGATTCACGCGCCCTTCACGTGGCGCCCCTACCTTCGTCGCCCGTCCATCCGAGACCGCCGCGCCCACGACCCGCCAGCCCTGGGCCCGCTCGCACCCGAGGAACTCCCTCGCGCCGACCGGGAACCTGCGCAGGAGGGGAGTCCCGCGGAGGCCGCAGCGGATGCGACGGATCCAGGACCGCCGCCGCAGGCCCCGCCATGATGCACAGGAACCCGTTCGCGCCCCATCGAGTCGCCCTGCTCCTGCTCGGAGCCGGTGCTCCGCTGCTCTTCACGCCCCTGGCGCGCGCGCGCCAGGAGGGCGGCGACGGAACGCGCAGCGCGGCCGACACCGCCGAGGCCATCGGCGTGGCGCGCGCGACGCTCGAGCGCTGGGTCGAGACGCGGCGCATCCTCTCGCAGGAGAAGCTCGATCGGTCGCTCGGGCGCGAGGTCCTGCAGGACCGCATCCGTCTGGTCGAGCGCGAGATCACCGGGCTGCGGGCCTCGATCGAGAGCGCGCAGGCGAGCATCGCGGAGAGCGACCGCAAGCGCGAGGAGCTCCTGGCCGAGAAGGAGCGTCTGGTGCAGGCCTCGGCCGGCCTGGTGAGCGTGATCGTGGACCTCGAGCGGAGCCTGCAACAGCTCCTCGTGCGTCTGCCCGATCCGATCCGCGAGCGCGTCAAGCCGCTGAGCCAGCTGCTGCCGGCCGATCCCGCGAGCTCCACGGTCTCGCTCGACCAGCGCTTCCGCAACGTGCTCGGGATCCTGAACGAGGTCGACAAGTTCAGCCGCGAGATCACGCTCGTCAGCGAGGTGCGCGCGCTCTCCGACGGCACCTCGGCCGAGGTCACGACCTTCTACCTCGGCATCAGCCACGGCTTCTACGTCAACGGCTCCGGCACGCTCGCCGGCGTGGGCAGCGGCAGCGCCAGCGGGTTCGAGTGGAAGCCCGCCACCGAGGCGGCTCCGGCGATCGCCGCCGCCATCGCGATCCTGAACAACGAGCGCGTGGCCGAGTTCGTCACGCTCCCCGTGCGCATCGACTGAGGAAACACCGATGAACTCCGCTCTCCTCCGCTATCTCGCTCCGTTCGCCCTGGTGGGCCTCGTTTCGGCCCAGGACGCGCCCGGCTTCGCTCAGGCCCGCGACGACTTCCAGGCACGCCTCGAGCAGGCCCTGGCCGAGCTCGCGGCCCTGCGCGAGCAGTCGGCCTCCGAGTTGATTCCGCTCAACAAGTCCCTGCGCGACCTCGAGAGCGAGCTCGCGCGGACGCGGGCCGAGCTGCAGTCCACGACGCGCACGCTCGACGGCCGCACGCTCGACCTCTCGACCCTCGGTGGCGAGCTCAAGGCCCGCAAGGACGAGGCAGCCTACATCTCGAGCCGTCTGGCCGAGTATCTGGCCGGCTTCGAGTCGCGCCTGCACATCGCCGAGGTCCAGCGCTACGAGGAGGCCCTCGAGGCGGCCAAGCTGGCGCCCGAGAACGAGGCGCTCTCGCAGCAGCAGATCTACGCCGCGCAGACGGGCATGGTCACGAGCGCGCTGGCGCGCCTGCACGAGCTGGTGGGCGGTACGCGCTTCGAGGGCACCGCGGTCGACACGCAGGGTGTGGTCGCGCAGGGCGCCTTCACCCTGATCGGTCCGACGGCGCTGTTCCGCTCGGACGACGGGCGCGTGGTCGGCACGGTCGAGCAGCGCCTCGGCTCGCTGCAACCGACGGTCATGCCCTTCGGCCTGCCCGAGGACGCGACGCGCGCCTCCGAGCTGGTCAGCACCTCGGCCGGGCGCTTCCCGCTCGACCCGAGCCTGGGCAATGCCCGCAAGGTCGAGGAGACGCGCGAGACGCTGCTCGAGCACGTCCAGGCCGGCGGTCCCGTGATGGTGCCGATCTTCGTGCTGGCGGGTCTTGCTCTGCTGGTCGTGCTCTACAAGTGGGGCTCGATGGCCTTCGTGGCGCGCGCCCGTCCGGCGGCGCTGCAGGCCCTCTTCGCGGCCGTGGCGCGGCGCGATGCGCCCGCCGCCGTGGCCGCGGCCCAGGCCATCCGCGGACCGACGGGCGAGATGCTGCAGGTCGGCGCCGCGCACCTCGCCGAACCGCGCGAGCTGATCGAGGAGCTGATGTACGAGAAGCTGATGGCCGCGCGCCTGAAGCTGACCGGCATGCTGCCCTTCGTGGCGATCAGCGCTTCCTCGGCGCCGCTGCTCGGCCTGCTCGGCACGGTGACGGGCATCATGCAGACCTTCAAGCTGATCACCGTGTTCGGCACGGGCGACGTGAAGACGCTCTCCTCGGGCATCTCCGAGGCGCTGATCACGACCGAGTACGGCCTGATCGTGGCGATTCCCTCGCTGCTCCTGCACGCCTTCCTGTCGCGCAAGGCGAAGCGCCTCGTCGATGACATGGAGAAGGCCGCGCTCGGCTTCCTGAACGAGTACGCGAAGGCCTCGAGCAGCAAGGTGGCCTGAGGTGCAGCTCCTGCCCGAGCGCGTGCGCGAGCTCCTCGAGTCGGCCCTCTCGATCTGGGTCGCGGGGGAATGGGGCATGCTCGCCATCGCGGTGAACGCGCTGATCCTGTTCGGACTCGGCGTGCACATCTGGCTGCGCCAGCGCGAGACCGGCTTCCGCTCGGTGCCCGAGTCGACCTGGCGGCGCTGGATCACGCGCACCGAGGAGCGCCGCGGTCCGATCGGCGAGATGCTCGACGAGGTCACCGGCGGGAAATCCATGGAGGACACCGCGCGCGCCTTCGCGGGGCTGCGCACGGTCGAGGTCGCTCCCTTCGAGCGCGACCTGAAGGTCATGAAGATCTGCGTGGGCACCGCGCCGCTGCTCGGGCTGTTCGGCACCGTGACCGGCATGCTGGCGACCTTCGGGGCGCTGGCCTCGGGCTCGGGCGGCGAGAAGACCATGGGCATGATCGCGAAGGGCATCAGCGAGGCGCTGATCACGACCGAGACCGGGCTCGTCGTGGCGCTGCCGGGGCTCTTCCTGCACTACCAGCTCGCGCGCCGGCACGAGCGCTACAAGGCGTTCCTGGCGCACCTCGAGACGGTCTGCACGCAGGCCCAGTACAAGGAAATCGAGCGCCAGCCGGCGCTCGCCTGAAGGCACAGCATGGGACGATTCCGTGATTCCGGTGGCGACGACGGCGGCGAGGGCGGCATCGACCTCTCGCCCATGATCGACTGCGTCTTCATCCTCCTGATCTTCTTCATCGTCACCACGACCTTCGTCGAGGAGACCGGGGTCGAGGTCGACAAGCCGCAGGCCGCCTCGGCCGTGCAGCTCGAGAAGACCAGCATCCTGATCGCGCTCACGGCCAAGGGCGAGGTCGTCTACGGCGGGCGTGAGATCACGCTCGGCGGGGTGACGCCGCTCGTGAAGCGCATGCTGCAGGGCGGCGAGGAGCTGCCGGTCATCGTGCAGGCCGACTCCTCGGCGCCGTCGGGGATGCTGGTGCGCGTGATCGACGCGGCCAAGCTGGGCGGAGCCGTGAAGGTGAGCGTCGCGACCCGCAAGGAGACGGGCTGACCCGCAGCCGTGGTCCGTCGCACCCAGACCTTCTGGCTCGCGCGCCTCGTGCACGGTGGGCTCGTCCTCTGCGGCGGGATCCTGGGCACGCTGGCGCTGTTCCTCGTGCTGCCGCTGCTCGAGGCGATCAGCGCGCCGCCCGCGACCGATCTCGTGCTGAGCTCGCTCGAGACGGGCGAGCTGCCGCCGCCACCGCCGCCGCCGCCCGAGGAGGAGGAGGAAGAGCAGGAGGAGGAGGCCGAGGAAGAGCCGCCGCCCGAGCTCACCGAGCAGAACCAGGACCTCGACCTCGAGCAGCTCGCCGTGGCCCTGAACCCGAGTCTCGACGAGGCCGCCTTCGGTGGCGACTTCGCCGTGCAGCTCGGCGCGAACCTCGGCCCGAAGAAGGCCGACGGTGAGGCCAAGGAAGAGCTCTTCTCGGTGGCCGACCTCGACCAGAAGCCGCGCGTCGTCTACCAGCCCGGTCCGGCCCTCTCGGCCGAGCTGCGCAAGAAGGCCCCCGGCACGGTCACCGTGCTCTTCACCGTCGACGAGAGCGGCCGCGTGGCCGATCCGATCGTGCAGAGCTCCTCCGATCCGGCCTTCGAGCGCTCCGCGCTCGCGGCCGTCAAGCAGTGGAAGTTCGAGCCGGGCAAGAAGAACGGCCAGCTCGTGCGCTTCCGCATGCGCGTTCCGATCACGTTCCCCGCCAGCTGATGCCCATGCGCCCGACGTCCCTCACGCCCGCGTTCCTCCTGCTCGCCACGCTCGTGTCCTGCTCGGCGCCGAAGGGCGTCGCGACGCCTGCTCCGACGACCTCGACCGGGCGCGGGCCCGTGCTCGGCGCGGCCCTGGTCGCCTCGCCGACGGTGCTTCCGGAGGCGACTCCAGCGCGCGAGCCCGCGCGCAGCTACGAGGCCGATCAGGCCCTCGCGCCGATCTTCTCCAGCGCGGACTTCCAGCGGCGCTTCGCCGAGAGCTTCCTCTCGGAGTCCGAGCGCGAGCCGAGCCTGGTGGGGACCGAGGGCGAGGATCTGACCGAGGCCTACCAGCTGGTCAGCAGCGAGCGCCTCGACGACGCGATCCTCTTCCTGGAGAAGAAGCGCAGCGACGCCTCGAGCGCCGCGCTGGACTTCTTCCTGGCCAACCTGCACTTCCAGAAGGACGAGCTCGACCGCGCCGCCGCGGGCTACCGCCTGGCGGTGGCGAAGTTCCCGAAGTTCCTGCGCGCCTGGAAGAACCTCTCGTCGGTGCTGGTGCGCCGCAGCGAGTTCGAGGAGGCCGCGGGCGCGATCGTGCGCGTACTCGAGCTCGGCGGCGGTGACGCGCTGCAGTACGGCCTCTTGGGCTTCTGCCACGAGAAGAACCAGGCCTACCTCGCGGCCGAATCGGCCTACCGTCTGGCCAATCTGCTCGACCCGGTCACGCTCGACTGGCGCCTCGGCCTGGTGCGGGCGCTCTACCGCCAGGGTCGGCACGGCGACACGGCCGCCCTGTGCAGCGAGCTCCTGGGGGAAAACCCCGAGAACGCCGAGCTCTGGCTGCTGCAGGCCAACGCCTTCCTCGGTCTCGAGCAGCGCATGCGCGCGGCCGAGAACTACGAGATCGTCGAGCGCCTCGGCAAGTCGACCCCGGACAGCCTCAACACGCTGGGCGACATCTACCTGAACGAGGAGCTCTACCCGCTGGCGGCCCAGGCCTACGTGCGCGCGCTGGAGCTCGGTCCGACGGCCGGCCTCGAGCGCACGGTGCGCGCGGCGCGCGTTCTGGTCGCGCGCGGCGCGCTGGAGGAGACCACGCAGGTCCTGCAGCGCCTCGACGAGCTGCGCGGGGCGACGCTCGACGAAGCCCAGCGCAAGGACGTGCTCAAGCTGCGCGCGCGCCTCTCGGTCGCGCGCGGCGAGGGCGAGGAAGAGGTGCGCGTGCTCGAGGAGATCATCGCCCTCGATCCGCTCGACGGTGAGGCGCTGCTCCTGCTCGGGCAGCACCACAAGGTCAAGGGCGAGCGCGAGCGCGCGATCTTCTACTTCGAGCAAGCCGCCGCGCTTGAGGCCTTCGAGGCCGACGCCAAGGTGCGTCACGCGCAGGTCCTGGTCGAGGACCGGCGCTACGCCGAGGCCCTGCCGCTCCTGCGCCGCGCCCAGGTCCTGAAGCCGCGCGCGCACGTGCAGGACTTCCTCGAGGACGTCGAGCGCCAGGCCCAGAAGGCGCGCTGAAGTCCGGCGGCGCCGCGTGGAGCGCCAGCGGTGCCCGGCCCGCGCCGCCGGGTGCTGCGCGTCGTGAGGCGTGCCTCTTCTCCCGTCACCGCCCGGCCGTGGCCGACTCCGGCTCCGAATCCGTCGCCAGAACAGGGCCAGGGCCCGACGCTGCACCCTTGATTCCGCGTTGATGAAGGCTTGTTCGAGGCCGCATCCCCGTGGCCGTGTGTTTCACCGATCTTGTAGGGAAAGAAAAGTGAGACACATGAACATGAATCGACAACATGAATTGCCTTTCCGTGGCACCGCCGGGCGGCCCACGATTTCCCCTGCTTCGAAGACAGGAGCACGCGTGGCGCCGACCGCCGGTGCGCGGCGTGGACGTTCCGGCGCGCGCCGCTGGCGCACGATCTGGATCAGTGACGTGCACCTCGGCACGCGCGCCTGCCGCTCCGAGCGGCTGCTCGAGTTCCTGGCCGCGAACGAGAGCGAGAACCTCTTCCTCGTCGGTGACATCGTGGACGGCTGGGGCATCAAGCGCTCCTGGTACTGGAACGACGAGCACAACCGGATCCTGAAGGCGGTGCTCGAGAAGAGCTCGCGCGGCACGCGGGTCGCGTACGTGACCGGCAACCACGACGAGTTCCTGCGCGGCTACGCCGGGCTGATGCTGGGCGGGATCGCGCTCAAGAACGAGGCCGTGCACCGCACGGCGGACGGGCGCGAGCTCCTGGTGACCCACGGCGACCAGTTCGATGCCTGTGTGCGCAACCGGCGCTGGCTGGCCCTGCTCGGCGACCGCGCCTACGAGGCCTGCCAGAAGCTCAACGTGGTGCTGAACGCGCTGCGCAGGCCGCTCGGGTACGGGCACTGGTCGCTGGCCGACTACCTCAAGCGGCGCGTGAAGAACGCGATCTCGTACGTGGGCTCCTACGAGCTCGCGGCCGCGACCGAGGCGCGCCGGCGCGGCTTCGACGGGATCGTGTGCGGTCACATCCACCACCCGGCCCTGCGCGAGATCGACGGGCTGGCCTACTGCAACACCGGGGACTGGGTCGACAGCTGCACGGCCCTGGTCGAGGACGCCAGCGGTCGGCTGTCCTTGCTCGAGTTCGCCGGGGCCGAGCGCTCGAGCGTCGCGCCGGTCCAGCAGGCGGAGGTGGGCGCGTGAGGCTCCTCGTCGTCACGGACGCCTGGACGCCACAGGTCAACGGGGTCGTGCGCACCCTGCAGGAGGTCGTGCGCGAGCTCGCGCGCGCGGGACACGTGGTGCGCGTCGTGCACCCGGGACTCTTCCGCGGCCTCGCCTGCCCGACCTATCCCGAGATCCGCCTCGCGCTCTTCGCGAGGCGCGGACTCCTCGCCGAGCTGGACGATTTCCGGCCCGAGGCGATCCACGTGGCCACCGAGGGGCCGCTGGGTCTCGCCGCGCGCAGCCTGTGCCGGCGCGAGGGGTTGCCCTTCACCACGTCTTTCCACACGCGCTTTCCCGAGTACGTGCGCGCGCGCTGCGGCGTGCCCGAGTCCTGGACCTACGCCGGGCTGCGCTGGTTCCACGGCGCGGCCGAGCGCGTCCTGGTCGCGACCGAGAGCCTGGCGCGCGAGCTCGAGGGGCGCGGCTTCGCGCGCGTCGTGCGCTGGTCGCGCGGCGTCGACGCCGAGCTCTTCCATCCGCGCAAGCGGGGCGAGCTCGGACTTCCGCGGCCGGTGCACCTCTACGTCGGGCGCCTGGCGGTCGAGAAGGACGTGGGCGCGTTCCTGAGCCAGGGTCTTCCGGGCACGAAGCTCGTCGTCGGCGACGGTCCCGAGCGCGCCGCGCTCGCGCAGCGCTTTCCCGACGCCGTGTTCACGGGCACGCTGCGCGGGGAAGAGCTCGCGCGCACCTACGCTTCGTCCGACGTGTTCGTGTTCCCGAGCCGCACGGACACCTTCGGACTCGTGCTGCTCGAGGCCCTGGCCTCGGGGCTGCCGGTCGCGGCCTTGCCGGTGCCCGGACCGCTCGACGTGCTGGGGGACGCGCCGGTGGGGGTGCTGGACGAGGACCTCGGGCGCGCCGCACGCGCGGCCCTCGCGCTCGAGCGCGAGGCCTGCCGAGCCTTCGCCCTGCGCTCGTCGTGGGCGGCCTGCGCGGCGCGTCTGGTCGCGAACCTGGCTCCGCTGCCGGCGACGCGCCCGGGCCGGCTCGAGGCCGAGCCGCTGCTCGAGGCCTCGTGAGCTTCCTGCCGCGCGCGCCGCTGGCGCGCTTCCTCCTCGTGGGGCCGTTCGGGCACGCCCTCGGCGCGCTGCAGTACGAGCTTCTGTGGCGGATGAACCCGCTCGCCGGCGCGCGCGCCTGGAGCACCTGGTGCGTCTCCTCGGCTCTCGGCATCGCCTGGATCCACGCCGTGCACTGCCGCTTCACCTTCGGGCGCAAGCTCGGCACGCACTACCTCGCGATCCTGCCGCGCGCCTACCTCGCGCAGGGCACGAGCGCGCTGGGCGCCTCGCTCCTCGTGCTCGCCCTGGCACACGTCGAAGGGCTGCACCACCTCGTCACCTGGGCCGCCGCGACCTCGCTCGCGAGCGCGCTCAACTTCCTCGCCCTCGACCGCCTGCTCGGAAACACCCCCGGATCCGCATGAAACCGTCCCCGCTCTCGCTGGCGCCCCTGGCCGACACGCTCACGATCGTCGTTCCGACCAAGAACGAGCTTCGCAACCTGGGCGGCTTCTTCGCCTCCATTCCGCCCGAGCTGCGCGTCCTCCTGGTGGATGCGAGCGACGACGGCACGCCCGAGCTGGCCCTGCGGCTGCGGCCCGAGCGCACGCGCGTCGTGCGCGACCGCGGCAACATCGCGCGCGCGCGCCAGCTCGGCGCCGACCTGGCGGAGACCGAGTGGGTGCTCTTCACAGACGCCGACGTGGCCTTCGCACCCGGCTACTTCGAGAGCCTGGCGCAGCGCACGTTCCGGCCCGGGACGGGCGCGCTCTACGGGAGCAAGGCCGCGCTCGGCTCGCACCCCGTCTACCACGCCCTCTTCCGCCTCGGGCAGCGCTGCTGCGACCTGCTCGACATCCCGGCCGGCAGCGGCTCGAACATGCTCATGCGGCGCGAGGCCCTGCGCGCGGCGGGCGGCTTCGACCTCGAGCTCACCTGCAACGAGGACTCGGAGGTCCTGTGGCGCGTGGCCGATGCCGGCCACGAGGTGCGCTTCGTGCCGGAGCTGTGCGTGTTCTCGCGTGACGAGCGCCGCCTCGCGCGTGGCAGCGCGAAGAAGCTCCTGCACAGCGCCGCGCGCTGCTTCCTGCTCTACACCGAGCTCATGCCGCGCCGCTGGCGGGCGAGCGACTGGGGCTACTGGTCCGGCTCGTAGGTGGCCGGTTCCTCGCGCGCCGTCTTGTCCGGGGATTCACCGCCCGTGCGCGCGGGCTTGATTCCGCTCGGTTCTCATCCCTCTGCGCCACGAGCGTACCCCGCGCGTTCCGTGGCTCCTGGCGGGTCCACGGAGCGCGGGGATGGACGGGGACCCGCGTCCGGGCTCACACCCGGGCGCGGGTCTTTACATTCGTGCATCCCTGTTCGCGGGCAGGGATAATGCGGTGCAGCGCATGTCCCTCGCCACCGATCCGGGCCTGTTCCTGAACCGCGAGCTGTCGCTGCTCGAGTTCAACCGTCGCGTGCTGGCGCAGGCGCGCGACGCCGGGCTGCCGCTGCTCGAGCGCCTGCGCTTCCTCTCGATCTGCAGCACGAACCTCGACGAGTTCTTCGAGATCCGCGCGGCCGGCCTGAAGGAGCAGGTGACCTACGGTGTGCAGCCGCTGCAGGCCGACGGCCTGACGCCGCAGGAGACGCTGCGGCGCATCGCGCACGTCGCGCACGAGCTCGTCCTGGAGCAGTACCGCGTGCTGAACGAGGAACTCCTGCCGGCCCTGGCCGAGCAGCGCATCCACTTGGTGCGCCGCGGCAGCTGGTCCGAGGAGGACGGGCGCTTCATCAAGCGCTACTTCATGAGCGAGGTGCTGCCGATCCTGACGCCGGTCGGGATCGACCCCGCGCACCCCTTCCCGCGCGTCCTGAACAAGGGCCTGTGCGTGGCCGTGACGGTCGAGGGGCGCGACGCCTTCCACCGCCAGAGCGGCATCGCCGTGGTGCAGATCCCGCGCTCGCTGCCGCGCCTGATCGCGCTGCCGCGCCCGAGCGGCGAGCACGCCTTCGTGATGCTCTCGTCGATGGTCCACGAGCACGCCGGCGAGCTCTTCCCCGGCATGCGCGTCACGGGCTGCTTCCAGTTCCGCGTCACGCGCAACAGCGACCTGTGGGTCGACGAGGAGGAGGTCGAGAACCTGCTGCAGGCCCTGAAGGGCGAGCTGCCGAACCGCAAGTTCGGCGAGGCCGTGCGCCTCGAGGTGACCGACACGTGCAGCGAGCCGATGGCGAAGTTCCTGCTCGAGCAGGTAGGCCTCGGCCCGGACGACCTCTACCGCACGAACGGTCCGGTCAACCTGGGTCGTCTCGCGACGATCCACGCGCTCGTCGATCGCCCCGACCTCAAGTTCCCGCCCTTCGTGCCGGGCACGCCCGCGCGCCTGAAGCAGACGAGCGACCTCTTCGAGGCGATCCGCGGCGGCGACGTCCTCTTGCACCATCCCTACGAGAGCTTCGCGCCGGTCGTGCAGCTCCTGCAGCAGTCGGCCGAGGATCCGGGCGTCCTCGCGATCAAGATGACGCTCTACCGCACCGACGCGGGCTCGCCGATCGTGACGGCGCTGCTCGACGCGGCGCGCGCCGGCAAGGAGGTCACCGTCGTGGTCGAGCTGCGCGCGCGCTTCGACGAGGCCACCAACATCGACCTCGCCACGCGCCTCTCCGAGGCCGGTGCAAACGTCGTGTACGGCATCGTCGGCTACAAGGCCCACGCCAAGATGGTGCTGATCGTGCGCCGCGAGGGGCGGCGCCTGCGGCGCTACGTGCACCTCGGCACGGGCAACTACCACCCGGGCACGGCGCGCGGTTACACGGACATCGGGCTCCTCACGACGCGCAACGAGATCGGCAACGACGTGCACCGCCTGTTCCAGGAGCTGACTGGCCTCGGTCAGGTCGCGCGCCTGAAGTGCCTCTTGCGCGCGCCCTTCACGCTGCGCGGTGGCCTGCTCGAGCGCATCGGGCGCGAGACCGACGCGGCGCGCGCGGGCCGGAAGGCGCGCATCTGGGCGCGCCTCAACGCGCTCTCCGAGACCGGCATCATCCAGGCGCTCTACGAGGCCTCGCAGGCCGGCGTCGAGGTCGAGCTGGTCGTGCGCGGGATCTGCTGCCTGCGCCCGGGCGTGCCCGGCATCAGCGACAACATCCGCGTGCGCTCGATCGTCGGGCGCTTCCTCGAGCACTCGCGCGTCTACTACTTCTTCGCCGACGGCGCCGAGGAGGTCTGGTGCTCGTCGGCCGACTGGATGGAGCGCAACTTCTTCCGGCGCTTCGAGGTGTGCTTTCCGATCCTCGACGAGGAGCTGCGCTCGCGCGTCCTGGCCGAGGCCCTCGAGCTCCCGCTGCTCGACAGCCAGCAGGCCTGGCAGCTCGAGCCGACCGGCACCTACGCGCGCGTCTCCCCGGGCAAGAAGCAGCCCCTGCGCTGCCAGCAGGCCCTGCTCGACCACCACGCCGAGCACTTCCGCGCGCGCCCGGCCGGCGGCGGGAAGCAGGGCAAGAAGCCCGGCAGCGCCCCGCGACGCAAGCGCCGCGCCTGAGGGCCGGAGCTCCGTCGTTCAGTCTCCCGCGGCGAGCACGGCGGGCGTGACGAGCAGTGTGAGCCGCAGCCTCCCCGGCGGGGCCTCACGCGGCCCTCCGCACGTTCAGTGGACAGCAGGCGAGCCTCTTGCTCTCTTGTCCCTCCGGAGGTGAACTCGGTGAAGAGAACGTTCTTGTTGTGGCTGGCCATCGGAGCCTCCGTCGCGCTGTGCGTGCGGTTCGCCGTGACGGAGAGGCGGGTGTCGGAGGCGAATGCAGTCCGGGCGGCCAGGGTGGCAGAACCTCGGCCGTTGCCCGTTCTGTTGCAGCCGTCGGATCGCTCTCTTCTCGACCGGATCGATCCTGCGCCAGGTCGCGTGGAGACCGTCGGGCAGGAGATGAGCCCTGTGCGACACGAGCCCGTGGAATCAGAGGAGGTTTCTCTCTGGGAGGCCGAGTTCGGGAGCGCGAGTGTCCGTGAGCTGAACGCTGCGATCGAGGCCCTGGATGGACAGGCCTTCGACGCGGAGTCCATCGCGGCAGAGGAGCGGGAAGGTCAGGGCCTCTTCGAGATCGTCGCGCAGATCGGCAAGGAGAGTCCGGATCGGATCGTCATCTACCGTGTAGGCCCCGAGAATGTCATGCACAGGGTCGTCCTCCCTCCGGAAGAGTATCCGGAGATCTACCGGGCCCGGCGCAAGCTCGCCTGGATGAAGCAGGAGCTGGCCTCCCGCTGAGGCCAGCCGTCTCCAGTGCAAGCACCGCGCCCCTGGCTCAGTCTCCCGCGGCGAGCACCGCGGGCGTGACGAGCAGCGTCAGGCGGCCGCAGCCGGGGCCGAGGGAGCTCCAGGGGGCCGCGAGCTCCACGCGCGCGAGGGCGCCGGTCGGGAAGTCGGGTTCGTGGCCGAGCAGGAGGCCGAGGAGCTCGCCGAGGCCCGGCTGGTGGCCGACCAGCAGCAGTCGCTCGGTCGACGAGGGAACGCGGCGCAGCACTGCGACGAGACGCTCGGCCGTGGCCTCGTAGATCGCCGGTTCGAGCACGAGTTCGCAGGCGAGCTCGCCGGCCTCGATGGCGAGCTCGGCCGTGGCGCGCGCGCGGGCCGCGTCGGAGGAGAGGCATAGCTCGGGCCCGTCGTCGAGGCGTCCGAGCAGCTCGCCCATCGCGCGCGCCGCGCGCCGGCCCTTCGGCCGCAGCTCGCGCGCGTGGTCGCCGCCGCCCTTCGGCGGGGCCTCCTCGGCCTTCGCGTGGCGCAGGATCCACAGGACACGCGTCGTGCTCATGCGCTCACGAGCTCCAGCTTCACGCCCGCCTCGACGAGCAGCGTCGCCTCCTCCTCGAGGTCGGCCACGAGCAGGGTGTTCTTCTCGAGGAAGGTCTTCGACAGGCCGAGCTCGAGCGTGTCGCCGCTCGCGCGCAGCTGGAAGCGCGGCAGGGAACCGGGCGTGCGCGTGCGGTGCAGACGCGCGGCGAGGCGCAGCAGCACCGTCAGGCGCAGCAGGGTCTCGGCCGCCGGCCCGAAGGCCTCGACCAGTGCCGGCCGCACGAGCTTGCGGCGGTGTCCGCGCACGAGCGCCGCGAGCCGCAGCTGGTCCTGGCGCGAGAAGCCGGGCATGTCGGAGTGCTCGAGGATGTAGCCGCCGTGCTTGTGGTAGCCGGAGTGCGACACGGCGAGGCCGAGCTCGTGCATGCGCGAGGCCCACTCGAGCCAGCGCGCGCAGGACTCGTCCTCGAGCTTCCAGGCCTTAGCCACCTGCTCGAGCGCGCGCCGCGCGGTGCGCTCGACGCGCTCGGCCTGGTCGACGTCGACGTGATAGCGCTCGGACAGCGTGCGGATCGTGCGGTCGCGCACGTCCTCGTGGCGGATGCGCCCGAGCAGGTCGTACAGCGCGCCCTCGCGCAGGGCGGCCTTGCTGGCGCGGATCGACTCGATCCCGAGCACCTCGAAGGCCGCCTCGAGGATCGAGAGCCCGGCCGGCAGGACCTGCGCGCGGTCGGGCGAGAGGCCGGGCAGCGCCACGCGCTCGAGGCGCTCGCAGGCCATCAGCTTGCGGCGCAGCTCCTTCACGTGCGCCAGCGTGAAGGGGCCCTCGCTCCAGCCGTGGGCCTGGGCGAGCTCGCTCACGGCCACCATCGTGCCCGAGGCACCCACGCACTCCTCCCAGCCGGCCTCGCGGTAGCGCCGTTGCAGGCCCTCGAACTCGAGCGAGGCCGCGATCTCGGCCTTCTTGAAGGCCTTGCGCGTCAGCTCGCCCGCCTCGAAGAAGCGCCGCGTGAAGTTCACGCAGCCCATCGCGAGCGAGTCCTTGACGAGCGGCGTGAACTGCTTGCCGAGGATGCACTCGGTCGAGCCGCCGCCGATGTCGATCACGAGGCGCCGGCCCTCGATGGCGGGTTCCTCGTGCGCGACGCCGAGCCAGATCAGGCGCGCCTCCTCGCCGCCCGGCAGGACCTCGATCGGGAAGCCGAGCGCGGCGCTGGCGCGCGCGAGCAGGTCCTTCGGCTGCTTCACGCGCCGGAAGGTGTCCGTTCCGACCGCGCGCACGCGCGCCGGGTCGAAGTCACCGAGGCGCTGGCGGAAGAGCTTCAGGGCCGTGAAGAGCCGCTCCTGCGCCTTCTCGTTCAGGGCCCCGTCCGCATCGAGTCCCGCCGCAAGTCGCACCGGATCCCGCAGCCGATCGATCACCGCCAGGTGCCCGCCCATCTCGCGCGCAATCAAGAGGTGGAAGCTGTTCGACCCGAGGTCGACCGCCGCGACGGGGGCGTTGCCGTTGGTGGGACCGGACATGGGTCAGCGACCTCGCAGGCTGCGCACGGCGGCCGCCAGAGGCTCCAGCTTGTTCGTGACCACATCCCACGCGAGCACCGGATCGACGTCGAAGTAGGCATGAGCGATCAGGTCGCGCAGGCCTGCGATCTTGCGCCATTCCACCTCGGGAGCTCGGGCTCTCACCGGATCCGGAACATGCTTGGCCGCCTCCCCGATCACTTCCAGGTTGTGCAGGACAGCGTCGATGGTCCGGGGATCGTCCAGGAAGTCCTGCTCCTCCATGCCCCGCACGAACTCCTGGATCCGACCGATGGCCGCCAGGATGTCCTGAAGGTAGACATCCGCGTCACGCGGCATCGATCACACTGGCGAGGATTGCCTCGCGCAGGGCCGGCTTGATTCGGTCCGAGAGCACGAGATCGACTCGTCGCTCGAGGAGATCCTCGAGATAGAGCTTCAGGTCCATGTAGCGATCGAAGCCGCGTCGGTCGAGTTCGACCAGGAGGTCCACGTCACTGTCGTTGCGGCCCTCGTTGCGAGCGAACGAGCCGAACAGTCCGAGTCGCCGGGCTCCCAGCTGGCGCAGCTCGTTCCGGTGCCCGGCCAGTTTCAGGAGGATGGTGTCGCGCGTCAGCATCGGAGGACCGTCTTGAAGCTAACTTCGCACGCGCAGCCACGGCAAGCCCGGAGCGCGATCGCTACCTGGGCAAGGGCACCGCGGGACCGGCGATCGTCCAGTCGGCGGGGCGCGTGGCGCGCACGACGTAGCCGCGCTCGTGGCGCGTGACGCGGCCCTCGAGGCGCCAGTAGTTCTGGACGTACTCGCCCGTGCTGGCGCCGAGCTCGCGCTCGCGGGCCTTGCGGGTCGCGGGCGGGAGCTCGGCGCGCAGCGCGAGCGAGGCGTCGCCGGGAACGAGCAAGGCGGTCAGCGAGCCGTCGCGCTCCTCGTAGAAGCGCTCGACGGTCACGAGCAGGGTGACGCGCGCCGCCGGATCGGCCGCGCAGCGCTGGAAGGCGCGCTCGAGGGCCGCGGGGTCGTCCGAGTCCACGTGGCTCTCGGGCGCGCGCGCGGCGCGGGCGCGGAAGTCCTCGATGGCCCGCGCGCGCGCGTCCCACCACGGCGAGAGGCGCGCGTAGGGCCGCACGGCCGAGGGCGCGCCCGGCGTCTTCGCGCGGTTCGTGGCCGGATCCCAGATCCCGCGCCGCGCGGCCCGTGCACGCGCCTCGGCGGCCGCGAACTCGGCGTGGCAGGCGCGGCTGTAGCCGTACTTCGTGAAGTAGGGGCTCTTGCCGAGCTCGACCAGGAGGAGGTTGTAGTCGCGTCCGTCCGGCAGGATCACGTGGGCGAGCAGGCGCCCGTAGGCGTCGAGGCGCCGGCCCTCGGGGAAGGCGAGCCCGACGCGCGCGCGCTTCCCGAGGCCGGCGAAGAGCTCCTGCGCCCACAGCTTCGTCTCCTCGCCGAAGACCGTCTCGGGCTTCGAGGGGGAGGCCGAGGCGCGCCCGCTGATCTTCTCTTCGGTGTCGACCGAGAGCAGGCGCAGGTTCGTCTCCACGCCGTCGAGCTCGACCACGAGGGTGTCGCCATCGACCACGCGCACGAGCTCGACGCGCACCTCGGGCGTGGTGCAGGGCGAAGGCGCGGCCGGGGTGTCCTGCAGGAGCGCGAGGGTGAGGGTGAGCAGCATGGGGATCTCTCCATGGACGCGCGCCGCGGCCCGGAGG
>Ga0172373_10000863_pt1 | contig 49842 bp, 72 predicted proteins | sample Lak10m_2_FD_114546 | JGI IMG/M metagenome (GOLD analysis project Ga0172373, IMG submission 114546) | Freshwater microbial communities from Kabuno Bay, South-Kivu, Congo - kab_092012_10m | ecosystem: Environmental > Aquatic > Freshwater > Lake | place: Democratic Republic of the Congo... | reverse complement strand
GTTCAGATACGCACTATCCGCAGAGTTAAACCGCAGGCTGCGCTCGATCTTGTAGACGGTGGACTGCCCACCAGAGCCGATAATCGTATGAGATTTAATAATGCTCATGAGTAGTTCGCCGTAAACACGCAATGAATGGAGGTTGTAGACCGAACCACATAATCTATCCGATCCACGGCGCTGGCAGTAGTGGTCAGCGTTGGGGCTGTCCCTCCCGCAAAGTCATAATATGACCCGTAGGCAAGCGTCCGTGATCCTGTGCCGTCTTGTACTAGGAAGATTGAACCAGACTGTCCTGCGGTCAAATTAGAGGGATTGGCAAGGGTTCTGTTGCCGCCTAGGGTCAGGCTGAAGTTATTACCGTCAGCCATGTCTGGGGTTACAGTAGCACCGTCTGTTAGGGTGACGATGGCTCCACGCTGGCCCTTGGTAAAGGTCTGGACAATCGCAATACCAGCAATATCCGTAGTCGCCGCCGGTAAAGTATAAGTATAAGTAGATGCTGCAGCAGGAGCGTTAAGGGTTGCTGTGCCGCTAGAGGAACCAGAAAGTTTTAGATTACCAGAATCAAAAGTCTGAGCAGCACTAAAAGTTTGAGCAGCGTCCGTTCCTGCAATAGTTAATGTTGCAGCAGGTATAGTAATTGTATAATTACTGTTTGTGTTTGGCGAAGTAAGTGTTAATGTGCCAGTGCCGCTTGCATTTGGATTAACGACAATATTACTCATAGTACTACCCACCTTTGTCCAGAATTAACAATGATCGAAACGCCAGAAGATACTGTTACTGGTCCCACAGCTAAGGCATTTGATCCACTAATAATCTCATAGCTTGAACTTGCTGTAGTTTTATTTGGAATTAATGCACCACCACCATTGGCAGGATTGTTGCCAATGTAAGCATTTAAGTACGAAGTGTCGAAAGACATTACGTGATCTCCAATACAGAAGTAACAGCATCAATAGAGGTAGCTGCTGAAGATACAATCTTTAACGCATCAGAAGTAATAAGAACAACTTTCTGATCACCCCCAACAACCACTAGTGATCCTCCCGATGGCACAGTAGCACCTTTAATAATGTAATAATTTACTGCCGATCTTGTAATGTAAACATCTACAGTGACCGAAGAAGCAGTAGTGTTAGACGCTGTCATGCCAATCACAGTTGTTTGTGTAGAAGCACCTACTGTGACTACAGTAGCAGCAGATGTACCTACGTCTTTGTTTACATAAGATGTAAATGTATTTGCCATTTATTTTCCTTTACTTACCCCAGAGCAATTGCTAAAGCAACTGCTGTACCTGCAGGATCTCCCGAAGTAACTGTCGTAAATGACAGTGTTCCAGATCCATTTGTTTTTAATACCTGATCTGCCGCACCATCTACTGTGGGCAAAGTAAAGGCATTTACAAAACTAGTTAGGTTGCTATCGTATGCCTGTACATCAGTGCCGATTGTAAGACCAAGAGATGTTTTAAGAGTTGCTCCAGATTCAACAACAAAATTGGTACCATCACCAATAATGACACCATTATCTGTTGGTGTTAGGCCAGCAATGTCAGCCAGTTGTGCATCGTAGGCTTGGACATCGGTACCAATAGTAAGACCAAGAGAGGTTTTAAGAGTTGCTCCAGATTCAACAACAAAGTTAGTACCGTTACCAATAATAACACCGTTATCTGTTGGTGTTAATCCAGCAACGTCAGCTAACTGCGGATCATACGCTTGTACATCTGTGCCAATTGCAAGACCCAACGCTGTCCTAGCACCGGATGCTGTAGTAGAACCTGTACCTCCATTAGCAATTGGCAGGGTGCCAGTAATATCAGATGTGCTAATATTAATCTGGTCCCAAGAAGTATTTGTTCCGTCTGTTACAAGATACTTGCCTGCATTTGTTGATTGTGAGGGCAGCAGATTATTTAATGCTGAATTGGCAGTAGAAGCTCCAGTACCGCCATCTGCAATTGCTAAGTCAGTAATGCCAGTGATAGAACCACCAGAGATATTGACGTTGTTTGCTGCTTGCGTAGCAATTGTACCCAAGCCAAGTGTAGTACGTGCAGCAGAAGCATCAGCATCATCTACGAGGCTTCGACCAAACGAAGTAAAGTCAGCTACCGCTGCTGTACCTGAACCTGTAAAGTAAGGTACCTTATCTGCTGCTGAAGTTAAACCAGCAATAGCAGCAAGCTCAGGATCGTAAGCTTGTACATTTGTTCCAATCACCAACCCAAGAGTGGTACGTGCTGCAGAAGCATCAGCGTCATCAACTAAGCTTCTTCCAAAAGAAGTAAAGTCAGCTACAGCAGCAGTACCAGATCCCGTAAAATACGGAACCTTGTCAGCAGCAGAAGTTAAACCAGCAATTGCTGTTAACTCTGCATCAAGTCCCTGTTTATTATTTAACTGTGTTTGTACTGCAGAAGTAACACCACTGAGGTAATTGATCTCGGTACCTGTTGCTGTGATTGCAGTACCATTAAAATCAATTGCATCTACGTACGCAGTGCCATCAATATAAGCATCTTTATACTGGAACGTGGCGCTACCAAGATCGTAAGTATCGTCTGTTTTAGGTGTTAAAGAACTGCCACTTGCTACAAACTCTTGAGCAGGCCCAAGCCGTGTAATCGGAGCGCCATTGGCGGCAGTACCGTCATGAACGTGTCCAGTGCTTGCATGGAACGCAGCAACCAGTGCATCAAATTCCCCGTCAAGGTCAGCCGCATTGATGATGTTACCATCAGCAATATTGTTTAGTGTATCGTTACGGGTATAACCAGCCATGGTTTATCGCCTATCGAAAGATGAAAACTCAAGCGTTGCTGCATCAAGAGAGAAAGGAGGATCATCACTATCTGACACAAACTGCAGCGACACTGTAAAGCCCGAACCTACTACTTGTGTTTGAAATAATCTTTTCAATTTTGTTCCGTATCTCACTACGCCGTATGTGGCGGTAGGAGATCCATAAAATCCAACTGTTCCGGTAGTGTTAGATAAAGTGATTGTATCGGGCTGAATCAATCCTTCATCATCAAAATCTAGTTTTAAGTTAACTGCTACGTCAACGCTTCCTGTAGGATCTGTGTACAGGAATAACTTATAAAAAGCTTTACGTATACGTGGGTCACCCGCAGGTACAAACGGCGTATAAAATACAGCCTGAATATTTGCACCATCAAAAGAGTCACCTGACTCCATTTCGTACACGTACCCGTCATCGTTTGCAAATACAACAGTTTCTACTTTGGCGTTATAATCGCTATCAGCGACATAAGCTTTAATGCCCCGAAGCTCCGCCCACCCAAAGAAACTGCCCTCCGGTCCTGCTAACTGTGTTCCTAAGATCCCGGTAGCAGTGGATGCTGAAATGGCATCTTTGTATCCCAACAAACGGTACTGCGATTTCTTTTTAATAACTACACTAGCAAAAGAAGTATTGGCAGAAATAACTTCGGTAACTTCTTTTTGAATTGCTTTAGATACTACCGCTAGATCAAAGTCACCAATACGATCTGTAGCACTTAATAATCTTAAGCCATCTGGCCCAAGGAACATCACATCACTGCCAACTTCTTGGATGGTATCGCTATCAACACATCCAATGTTTCTAGTTATCGGCTGCAGTACATAATCTGCAAGTGTATTTCCTGTAAGCCTATTAATTCTATTTTCACTGAATATGATTAGCTGTTCACGGAAAACAATCAATCCAGTAATCTTGCCACCTACATTAATATTTCCAGCACCATTAGCTGCAGTAAAATCAGAATCCGTGTATGGTGCAGTAAAGGTTAGAATATCTCCTTTGGCATAAAACATTTGGTTCTTAAAGAACACAACATGTTCTGCTGCAAACACATCTGATGGTGCTGTTGTAAGTGCAGTAAAGGTTGTACCATCGTAAATGAATGGGTAGTTTGTAGAATCTACCCCAGATATTTTTTCCGATGTACCAATTCTGTACTTTGTAAATCTATTCTTGGTTGAATTAACTCTGTTCAACGTCAAGAATGTAACTGCTGCGTTATCTGCTGGACTACTTGCTAAGTTAGGGCTAATGCTAACTGTTGCACCGCCACTGGTCACAGTAGGTACTGCTGTAACTGTGTAAATCAATGAAATACCAGCAATACTAAATGTATCCCCAATTTGGGGCACTGCCGTTAGGCCATCTACTGCGAGTGTTCCTCCAGTCTGACCGGCACCGTTTACTAATACAGTGCCGTATGAAGGTACATTAATCTTTGTCCAGTTACTGCCTGTAGATTTATACAAGCAGTTATTACGTACCGCAATGACATTGCCTTCCCATGCAGCAATACCATTTACAATTCCACTATCACTTGTAAAAGTGACTGCTGCCTTATCAGCAGGGCTACTAGCAAGACTAGTAGTCAGTGTTAGTGTTGCTCTTTTTGTAGAGCTACTGTAAGACACACCACCAGTAGCAATTGTGTATGTGCCGGTTACTCCTGTGATTGTAAAAGTATCACCTTGTTGTGGAGCACTAGACACATCTCCCACCACAAGAGTAGTCCCAGTCTGTCCAGAACCATGTACCTTTACCGTCCCATAAGGAGGAACAAAGTTACTATCGTATTTGTCGTAACCCTTAATCCGTGTGTAACCGCCCTCTATAGAAGGTTCAAAGTTTCTTAATACACGTGCCGTACCCGGAGCTTGAACACCCTGCTGCAATGGAGACAGGTTACTTACTAAGCCGCCCTTAAACTCGAAGGCATACGTTAACCAACGATCAGGCATCAGACAATCCTATAAACGTAAGACGTAATCTCCGACTTATTAATCATCGTAGAACTAATCGAATCATTCCTGTTAATAAGAATGGTTCTCATATTCTTTACGCCTTCTTTAAACTTCTCCTTTGCCACAATTGCATCTTGGGTATTACCACGGAATAAGTATGAGTAATACATTGCACCATCGATGATCACATGCCTGTATGCCTCAGGTACTGAGGGCGCATCTGAATATGCCGACAAAGCTATGTTTGCTTTATAGTAGTCATACACCAGTGTATATGCGGCATCCGGTGCCGGAGATACTCCGAAGTAAAGATTAGGAGCACGGAAAACATAAATAGGTTTTCCACGAATACTTGTATCTGTATTGTATTCTTGATCTATGTATCTTTTGAGATACTCATCATAAGTTATAAACTGCAGTTTAGTGGTAGTAATGTTTAAAGTATCACTCCACTTTAAACGAAAAGACTCCATGTCTGGAGACTTCATGTCTGTTTCAAAAGCGTACCTAGTAGTTCCAGCTACCAGAGTTACTTCCTGACTGTCGTGATTAAAGGGCCACTCAAACTGCTGTTGATCAATATCTTGCAATGCGGCATTTACAGCGTCTTTTGCTTGACTATAAAAACCTTTGGCAGCAGCAAAATTAGACGAGGTCAACTCAACCTCACTGAGTCGGTGGTTTACATCATTGACTAGTCCGAGAAAGTCGTACGCCATTATTCGCCTTTAAAATTGATGTGCCTCTAATTTACTTTTAAATACATATACGTAAAAAGGGGTGACCCCCTTGTGAGGAGTCACCCTTGTCAACTTACTTATTAAGCAAGCTGATCACGATCAACTTCGTCAGCCGAAGAAGCAACGCTATTCAAATCAACAAGAACTGCGTAGACACGCAGAACACCAGAAGTTACGTCAGCCGAAGCAGCAATCAATTTAACATCGATTGTATCAGTTGTAGAAACAAGCTGGGTAAAAGTTGTTTGTGCTGTGTTGTTAGCACCGCCGTTAGTACCAGCAGCCAGATAGCCAGTAGCAGTTACGTCACCACCATCAACAATGTCATCGCCAGCAGCGAAGTCAATGTCAACGGTAGGAGTCGTACCATTAAAGACTGTCAGAACCTGAGCACCAGCAGAGATAATCATCGTGCCAGCAGGAACTTCCAGAAGCTGAAAGATATCGCCGTCAACACATGTGTAGTTAGCAATCTTGCTGATATCAAGAATTGCTTCAACCATGTAAGCACTGCGGCGAGTATCCGGCAGAGCAGCGATAGTATCAGCCGCACTGTTTTTCTTGGTGGACCCAAGGGTCAAGTCAAAGGTAGCCATTTAGTGTTTCTCCTTAAGCCACGTTGTAACGAGCAACGGCAAGTGCCTCAGGACGCAAAATCTTGCGACCATACAGGTGCATGCCACGCACAATATCAGCGAAGCTTTCTTGATCACGATAGCTCTCTGTCTTGGTGATTTGCTGAGCAGTAGCAACAGCAGAACCGTGACCAGCTACGATAATGCCAAAGTCGCTGGACTGGTTAGCTGAGCCGCTTGTGCCCGGGCCTGAACCAATCTTGGGCAGGCTGTTTGACACATAGACTTTGAACCCGTGCAGGTTGTTCAGAACCAGACCATTCTGCAGACCAGATCCACCGAAGTCAGCGTTCAGTGTACGAGCATCTTCGTCTTTAAGAACTTCCAAAAAGATCGGATCGATAACAATCCAACGTCCTGCCGTATCAACAAACTGTGTATCCAGCAGACGAGCCATACGAGCAAGAACCATCAGCGGAGATGCTGTTGCTGTGGGCAGTGCTGTTGCGCCCGGAAGACGGGGAGCGAGAGGGATCGAATGAGAAGTAGTAGCACTAGCTGTTGTGATGTTACCAAAGCTTGCTTTACCAAGCTTCATCGATGTCAGCAGTTCGTCAGAGCCTGCAGACGAAACAGCTTTAGTTCCGGGAGCAGTTGTACGTGCTGTACCAGCTTGTGCATTCTTAGCAGACTGTTCAAAGCCGCACAGATAGCCAAGCACGTCAGCATCATACTGGTCACGCAGACGATAGGCTGCACGATCAGATGCCAGCGACATGAAGTTCACATGTGAGTGAGCAGCTTCGATGTCATCGATTTTGAATGCGAAATAGTTTGCCTGATCGACAACCAGAGTGAAGTCCTCATCGTCAAGGTCTTGAGCAGTGATTTGTGTACCACGTGCGTAGTCCTTAACAGTGATTTCAGGCTCTTTCAGGATTTTAACTGAGTCGCCAAAGTTTGCGATTTCTCCGAAGTAATCGGAGTTTGTGATTGCCTCAACGGTAGAAGCCCTACGGAAAGCAAGTTGTACCTGCTTCGAGTAAATGACTGGGCTAAAATTACCATTAGGCAGGTTGCCGTAACCGGCAGCGGTTTTAAATGCCATGGTTAATCTCCTCCTAAGAGATAATGAATTAAGAATAAATTAATACGCTTAAACACTACCACTAGAGGCTGAGATTGTTAGGTGCGTTATACAGTAGGGTGCCCCCTTTAGTATAACGGGCTGACAATGCATCAGGTAAATCTGTGTTCGTTGTTTTGCGTTACAAGTAAAAACTTAGTTGGTAGGCTGTAACACAGCGGCAACTTAATGAAAACAGGGCTATCCAGTATTCACGGTACCGGAAGGGGAGCTACCCCGTTCACCCTCTAAAACAAAAATACATTCGTGTACCCGGAGTTATACTCGGTTTTACAAATTTGTCAAGCCCCTATCGTGCGGCACCTGACAAATCGTACACAAATTTTCCAGACTTAATAGCAGCATGGATCTCTTCTTGCCGTGCCTCGTACTCCCGGGGGGACATCTTTTCTACTTCTGATTCCCGGATTGTCCCGGCTTCGCCAGTCTGATCTGGGGCAGAAGTACGGTTAGTACGTACACTGGCTGCTGCCTCCCGGTCATCTGACTTCTTGGTTTTTTTGGCACTTATGCCTTTATCCGCCTTATACAAGTCAATAGCCCGAGCAGCAGAAATAGCGTCTGTTTCATTATCATATAGGGCTTGCTGCACCCATTTGGGTTGCTGTTCCACCCACTCATGAAACTCATCTAACTCTCTGATTTGATCAAAGTCTGGATGTAAACGCATCAGTTCTGCTTCAGCTTTTTCTTTCAGAGTTTCTGCCTGCATCTCGTTAATCTTCCTGAGTCGATCTTCAAGTCCTGCCGACTGCTCCTGTGCTTTCTTGATTGCAATAGTTTCTACAATCTTGGCTACATCAGGATACTCTTTAGTCCAAGCGTCCAGTTCTGCTTCAGTCTTAGGCAGTTTAATCTGCCCTTTAGTGCTCTGTTCTAGTTGTGCTTTAAGATCTTCGATTTGCTTTTGCATATCCGTTTGAAGCTTTTGGGTATGCCTACGTAAATCTCCGTACCGCTTCTTAAAACTTTTTTCTTCTGCGGAAGTTGGTTCCTCGTCCTCCTCTGAAGTCTCTTCTGCTGTAGGAGCAGTTTGAACCTTCTTCAGTTCTTCAAGTTCCTTTTCTTCCTTTGCAATGCGCTCATCTAGAACAGACCGCTTTGCAAACCCCGTACCTTTAATAACTTCGGTTTTGGGCGTATTATCTACAACTGCAATTACATCACTCATCACATCTCCTTGGGGCTAACAGTGGTATAGCCTAAGCTATAGGTATTAGGTAGCCAGTTAAATAAGGGATTTACTTCTGTTTAACCGCCAGTCCCTTGCTGGTAGTCGGTTTCTTTTCTTTCTTTTTCTTTACTGCTAATCCACCTTTTGCTGCTGGCATAGCCATTCCTGTCATACCAGCGATTCGTGGAGGTGCTTCTGGCATAGAAGAAGCTGTCATTATCGAACTAGTTAACGATTCTTCTCTATACCCCGGAGGAATAATTTGTTGTGGTTCCCCGTCTTTAAACTGAATATAAAGAACATTACCTTCGTCATTGATAAACTTTTTAGTTTCGTATGTAGGTTGCTCTGCTCCTTCCATACTCAATACACGGGGGCCAACAAAGCTTCTGGGTGCCGACATACTTCCGCTTCTACCGTCATATAAATTATCTGCTAGTTGTGATCCAACCAAAGTTCTTGCTGCCGATCCCGCTATTCCTGTCGCTGTTCGTTCTAATCCTGTTTGCTCTGAAGCAGGACCAAATAATTCTTCTGAACCCATACGAACTGCTTCACCAGTTGCTGAGGTTGCTCCTCCAATAATAGCCGCAGCTAAAGGATCTCTCCCAGTGCCAGCAGCATTTATGGCACCACGTGTAGCTCCTGATGCAGCACTTGCTGCAAGTCTTGATCCTGTTTCTTGAAATACGCTACCGCCAACTTGGTTGCCAACACCTGCACCAACCTCAGAAAGAATATAACTTTTTCCAATATCTTCAATGCTTCCTCCTTTTATTGCAACATCCGCAGCATTGATATAAGGAATAAGTTGTGGGTTACCAGTAGCTACAGCAGCAATAGTGGCTACTGTTTTAAGTGGGTCATCAAGTGTCGGTTGAATTACGTTATCATCAATCCAAGACCCAGCATCAGAAATAGTATCGGCAACATCTTCAATAACATTGCCAACGCCTTTAACTAAATCACCAACTGCGTCACCAACACCTTCGACAATGTCTCCAATTGAGTCACCGACATCTTCAATAAAATCTTGTACGCCGCCCATTATTTAATCTCCATTACAAATGAAAATTTATTTCCTATTTTTTCTACTTGCGGAGCGTACCCAAGAGTTTGAAGAAGAGAAATAATTTGATACTTATCGGTAATAGATTGAATCTGTTTAATTCCTGCTTTTTTAAGATATTCAACTCCCTCTTTAATAGAATTAGCTAGAACATTTGGGGAGTCTTGTGAATACAGATGTACTTTAAATGCCCCTTCTTTTGCTCTAATTCCTACAAATATGGTGTTGTTTACTTGAAGCATGATTGCTTTTTTTAAACGAACAGCAGCAGCCAAATGCCTCATTAGTTTTTGTTCTTCAGCAGTAAGACCATCCCGTGCTAAATCCCTACGAATAATCTCTTGAGGTTTTAATTTATTTCCTTTTGTCGGTAGTGCCTGTTTCATCTGCTGCTGCATAGGCTTTTGTTCAGCAGGTTCTGGCATACCGCCCACTTGCATTTCTTGTGGTTCTTCCTTTTCTTCTCCTTCCGATTCCATCTCTACTTCTTTCATGATGTCATCGATTTCGGTTTCAAACTTTCCGGTATCATCCATGGTAGCTTCGTCAGAGTTACCCATCTGACCCATGGCTTCCATTTTAGATAGACCTTCTTTTGCTGCTTGGCGCAATTGCATTAGTCTTTCAAGACCAATAAACCTGACTACATCGGCGGGGAATACAAACTCTCCCTCACTTAGTTGTGCTGGAATATCGTCCCGAACTTCTTCTTTTAAAGATCCGGTTGGAACTTCGTTGCCAGATACAGGATCTACAGATCCCCCTTCTTGCAACAATCCACCACCTGCCATTCTTTGACCATCATAAATAACTGGGGTTGGCAGTGCCGGTGCCCCCGGCATTACTGGTGCTGTGGGTGGGGCAGACTCTTGTTGCGGGGGTGCTGGTTGAAACGGATTAGGATTTCTTTGCATTTACTTCATCTCGTAAAAGTTTAAGCTTTCTTAGAACTTGGATTGCACCTTGTGCTTGATAGAGTTCAGTTGTGCTAACACTTTGTTCCAAAACTTTTTGATACTGTCCAACACGGTCTTCAAGTAATTCATTAAAAGCCTCCCATTGTTTTTGTGTATTAACTAATGTAGCTAATTTTGTAAGATATAATTTATCCATTTATTGTAGTGGCGGTTGTGGTGGTTGAGTTTGTGCCGCACTAAAGCCTTGCTCTCCCGGTACTGGAGCCTGTCCTATACCAATATTACCTCCGCCTGTTCCGGCAGTATCTGCAGGTCCGGGTACGCCTTGTGGTGCTGCTGGCGCTGCGGGTTGTGGAGGTTGATTCTGTTGAATCAGCATAGCCTGACGTGCCGCTTCTTCAAGACTGTTAGTTACCTTCTCTGGATCAAGATCCATTGACTTTGCAATCTCACGAATAATATAAGTGTATTTTGCGAAAGGTGCAAGAGCAGGATTATTAACAATCTGTAAGAACTGCATAAGCCGCTGGCTACGTACTTCATTTGCCATTAGGCTTTCGGTACCACGTGCCTTAACTTCTAAGTCGCCTTTGATCTCGGGATCAAAATCAAACTGCATGTTGAAAGCAAAGAAGGCTTCTCCCATGGGACGAAGTAGATAGTCATCAATATTTTTAATTACTGTCTTGATACCACCAGCAGCAGCATTCATTAGCATGCTGATGCCAGAAGCTGTACGTCCTACGCCAGACACTCCGGTTTGACCATGGGCAAAGGAAGGCATGCCAGTAGATTCATCTGCCAACACACGGGCCTTATCAAACAGTTGCAGGTTTTCATTGGATACATTGGGAAACTTTGTACCAAAAATAGCCTGACCCGGAGCACCGCCCTGTCTGCGGAAGACTTTACCGGGGTAGATAGTCATGTCCTGCCCGGGAACAAGGTTAGTCTCATCTACCTCAAACACCAAGTTACCTGACAAAACAGCATTGTCTACCGCCATACGCATGAAGCCATTCATCAATGTCTGCGTATCGTCCATGTTTTCTGCAACACCAATACCAAACATGGAGTATGGATTTAATTCATACGGAACTACGTAGTACGGAATGTGTGTTGGTTTAAATGGATTAAGAACTAAACGAATAATTCTGTTGTTGCAAATCCAGATATTTGCTTGTAGTTCATCTGCATCTTCAAATGTCTCTGGAATCTTGACTTTGTTGTCCTCTAACATCTCACGATCAACAACGCCCCAGTACTCCAGTACTTCAAATCGATCTACACCTGTTTCTGTTTGATAATCAGCAAGATCATCTTCCCAGTATTTCTTTACGTAGTTTTCGCCCTGTGTAATAACGTCTTCAATTACATTCTTTCTAAACATCGGACGCTTTTTAAGACTACGCAACTGACTGCGGCTTAGCTTGTGTCGTTCAATACAGTACTGTGCTTCATCCATGTTGATTGCATCTGGATCATTATAGAAATTCCAAACACTTACATGGGAAGACTGGGGTACTGTTTTGATTGTAGGATTGTATTCGCCAGTATCTGTCCAGTTTGGATACTCTTTATCCGTTGCAAACGGGCCTTTCATAATGCCTGTGCCAAACAAAGACAATTCAAATGCTGCTGACCGTAACTGTTTTGTTGCGTTGCTTTCTTCTAGCTGGTCATGAATTTTCTTTTGCATCTTTTTAGCCGCAACTTCTGCGGGGCTAAAGGTTACAGAAGTAGCAGTTAATCCCGGACCCTCTTTTAAATTTTCAATACCTGATAGTTCTTCTTTAAGTGGACCAAGACGATCTATTAAATCATTGACAGTTGATCCGGGAGGCAACTTTTTTCCATCTCCACGATATCCGTAAGGAGACTCCATTCCTTCCGGGCTAGGAGTTTGCTGTTTATTCTGATCAAAGTGTACATCTCCAACTACGCCCTCTGGCAAAGTGGTAGGATCAACACTTAGGGGAAATGTATTATTTGCAAATAACACATCTACTATTTGCCCATAGGCTGCAAGTACTTTTGTCTTTGTTACTTTGACAAAGACTCTACTTTTCTCTGCCTCTGTAAATTGAACATCGGGGCCATAGATACCACGGTAGTTACGGTAGGCTCTGATCCAACGCTGTTCGTCCCATCGCCGTGCTGTCTCTGATTTATTAAACTTCTCAACGACATGATTAATCAGGGGAGAAACAATCAGATCTTCTTGTGATTGTTCTGATACGTCATCTAGCCCCGTGGCTTGTCCTTCAATAAAATTTTCGTTTGCCATTATCTAAGTTAATACCCCATGGTAGGATCAGCGGGGACAAAATGAGAAGGTCTTGTTTTAGCAGGATCGTAATCCCAAATACTAAAACGAGGTCTACTCATTACGCCGTATCGCAGTGCATCATATAAATGGTCAAAGTTAACTTTTGTATCTATGTCTTCTGGGTTAGCTTTGTCCAGCGGTAAAATAGGTAGTTGAGATATTAAGTTTGTGCAGTTGCTTGCGATCACCAAACGTGGTTCTTCCGTAAACTCATCTACCTGTAATCTTCTATGTATCTCGTTCTTTCCTGCTACACGTGAGCCAGCAGATCTGTCAGATGGCCTCCATCTACAACCTTGCATAATCATTTGTTCTGCAAGTGATGGGCCTGTATCTCCTCGTTTGTGCCAACAACTTGAGTCCAGCACACCATATTTAATCTGACCGTCATTTTGTTCTAGCTCTAACACCATCTGTGCCAGATCTTTTGCTAGAACTTTGCTTACGTATAACTCTCTATAAACAATAATCTGTTCTGCTGGGCTTACCGCAAACCAGAGAACAGCACTAAAGGAACCATAACCATAATCGCAACTTCTAAACTTGATCCAATTCTTAGGAATCTCAAAAGAGTCAACGACATGTACTGCCCTGTTAAACTCAGGAAATGCTGCACCTTCAGAGACATCCCAGTTTCCTTCTAGTAACTGCTTACGCTGATGTTCTGGCAAAGACAGAAGCATTGTTTCATAATCGCCCTGATCAGCAAGATATGGGTTATCTGTTAATAATGCCGGTATAAATCTACGTCTAAATAACGGCAGTCCTTCTTTACTGTGTCCTTTTGGGTAGCTTAAAGTTTCACCAGTATCAATATCCGTAGCCCAAAAAGGTTTCCCGGGTTTAGATGGATCTACAAACATCTTTTTTACCCAAGCATGTCCGGGTCCACCGGGGTTTGTAGTTGCCCTCATATAAATAGGCAAGTCAGATGCAGTGCTCCTCAAACGTGACCGCATGTAATTCCACGGAAACGAAGTGGGCCATTGCGTTAACTCATCAAACCCTACCCAGCTAAATGCTAAACCTTGATACCGCAGTACATCTTCGTCCCTATCCAAGTAAGAGAACCACAACCGTGCTCCACTTGGTGCCACCCACTGCATCTTTCTTTCTGACCATTTGATGCCCGGATAAATCTTCGGGTACATCTCTTGGCTTTTCCAAATAAGTTCTCTTAACTCTTCCGTGGTGTGTCGCAATAACAAACCACTAAACTGCGGATGGTACATGTACCGCAAGGGATCTGCAAGCATTGCGTATGACTTGCCTCCACCTGCTGCCCCTCCGTATAGTACTTCTCTTTCATTCGCTGCTAAGAAGTGGGTCTGTGGTCCGGGGTTTGGCTGGAAGATTATGTTCTGTTCCGCCAGATCCACAGTGCTCACATCTACATCCACATAGTTTGTAGACGATTCTATTTCCATCTGATCCTGTTGTGACATTGACAAAAGTTCTGTCTCTATCACCCCAGTCTCCTGCTCCGATTTCTTGGAGGATGCTTTTCCTTTTCGCCCCGAACGTGTAGTCGTACTTTTCAGCGAGAAGGATCGCTTTCTTGTACCTTCTAGCCCAAGATCGTAGCGTTGCCGCTTTGGTTTTTCTGTATTGCTCATTCCTCAGTCTCTGTAGTAACCCATCATGTGATATAGATCTACCAGTGATCTTAGTTATCCACGCAGCTACTTTTCTGGAAGTATATCTTTTTAAATGCTTCCGGGCCTTCTCTAGTGCTGCTAGTTGATCTGGTATGGGTTCATACAGATCTGGAGTTTCCTCACTTAGCTTGTAGCCAAAGGGAATTGTCTTAACAGTTCCTTTGGGGTTTTTAGGTACTGGAATCCAGTTACTATCTTTTACTGCTATTTTAGGTTGTGGTAACAACCACCTTCCTGCACTACTCCTCGCCACCTGAATCCTTATCCTTCGGTGGTAGGATCATCAATCCGTTAGTTGCCTCTACTTGCACTTTTTCTGTTTTTACTAAACCTGTACGATCCAGAATCTCTCTGGCTGCATTCATCTTTTCTTTAATGCCGAGTTCAGTTGGATCAGTAATGGCACCAGCCATAGCCACAGCAGCACGAGGAGCGTTACGAGCCAGATACAAGTTAGTACGCTCAAGGACTTCGTCTTTGATTGCAGCAATGATTTCAACCGTAGGCGTATTGTCTGAATAGCCAGCCAGCCTTTTTGCAGTAACAGCATCGCCGTTAGCCTCCTCAAAAAGTACGTCTAGGAACTTGCGTTGTCTTTCAGTTAAATTTCGTGCCATGTATTTTTTTACTTTCTTCGCAGCGATAACCTACTTGTGTCAGGTGCCCTGCCTCTAATAATTTCATGTGTAAGTTTTTAGCAAAATCAATTGCTTTTTTCTCACACTCCTGTTTTGTAAAATAATGTTTAACTTCTTGTTCCGTAACCTCAACACATTCAGAAGTTATAAAGCAGACCAGAAATAGCCCTGCCCACATTTTAACTTTCTATTTCAAAGGTAAAACGAACAAACAGTATATCGATAACCACATAATGAGTATTATCCACACGTACATGTTCTAGTCCTAGCATACATCCTGTAATTAGGTACAGCGACATTGCTATGTTCATGTCTTATACTGCGGATCAAAAAATTCTTCTACCGAAATCATTACGTCAAAGTTGCCAGAAGTATCTGTGTAGCACACTACTTTATCCCCGGCATGCATATAAAAGAACCCACCATTCACAAGATTATAAGAGTCACTAGAACCCATATCATATCCATTTAAAATATGGTCGTACTGATTTCTTTCTAAATTATAATACTCAACACTAATCTTTTTGTTTGCCTGTGTCCCAGAAGAGATGTGTAGAAATCTAACTGCTGCAGAAAAATTAGCAGGGCAGGTGTATAGTACCTGAGCACTAGCACCTGCAGATGTGGCAGTTACATTTATACCGTCTGTTCTAAACTTTATACCTATGGAATTTAGTTGAGGCATGTTAGTCTCTAAACTTCTTTACTTTCTTTGCAATCTCTTTAGGTTGACTTACGAATTGTTTACCTGCTTTTTTTCCGGCTCTTTTGGCTTTACTTGTGGAGGCGTACTCAGAAGCAGACAGAGCTTTGATTGCTGCCTCTGGTAAATATCTTTCTCCTGTGGCTTTTGGTCCTTGCGTAGAAGGTTTACCACTTTTGGTTCTCCACTTCTGTTCTGTCCATTTCTTTAAACTCTTTTGTGATTCTTTCAATCTTTGTAGCCTCCGCCCTTAGCTTTGTATTCCCGGGCTAACATCTGTGCCTTACGGGCACTCCACTGTCCGGGTGCCCCCCCTTTACTGCCAGCTTTAATCTTTTCAAATAAAGATTTTCTCATCCCGGGTTTGGTGTAGTTGCCTGCTTCATTGACCTTAGACTTAGTTGCTGTACCACCAACAGCCATCTTTTTAGACTTACCAGCCTCTGATAAAGCAATTGCTACTGCTTGCTTTTGATTAGTTACCTTCTGACCGCTAGAAGATTTAAGCTTGCCTTCTTTAAACTCTGTCATGACTTTGCCGATCTTCTTTTCAGCTTTAGTCTTTTTAGCCATGCCTCCTTCTTTCATAAAGCCCATCTTATTGCGTACACTTTCGGGCAGGTTGGCTAAACCGGGATTCTTTTCACTATCAACAGATCTAAGTCCGGGCATGTTATTTCTTCACTTTCTTTTTAACTTTTGATTTCTCTACTTTCACTGGAATCACTAACATTCCACTGGCAGCTTTCTTAGCCATACATTTTCCTGCAGCTTTACACTTAGCAGGTGTCGGACATCCTTTACAAGGTTTAAATGCTTTCACCATTCCTCCTTTTTGCATTTTCTTTTTTACAGCAGTTGCGTCATCCGGCTCTTCACCGGGATACTCTACAGCCTTTACACCTTTTTTATTAATACCCAACTCTTGTAACATCTTCTCGTACTCAGCACGTGACATCTTGCCGGTATCTTTACCTTTGTAAATCGGAGGTACGACAGGATAGTTAGCCATGGTTACTTATTCCGTGATCCACCTGCTGGGGGATTGGAAGCACCACACTTGGCGTAGCCACCCTTTTCCATGTTCATAGCGTAGCCACCTTTTTCCATCTTCATTGGTTTCTTTTTCTTAGCCATACCGCCGTATGCCAAGTCTAAAGACTCTTGCAGATCTTTCTTTTCTTTTTCTGTCAGGGGTTTACCTTTACGCTCACGTGGCATGCCCCTCTCGGTCTCTGCACTTTCTTCACGCATCTTGCGATTCATAAGGTTATCCAGTTTCTTTTCTTCACGGGGGGTGAGTTCTTTAGACTTTTCTAACTTCTTAAGACGGGCAATCTCGTCATCCATTTCTTTCTGGGCTGCTGCAGTAGCTTCGTCATAGCCGGGAAGACCTAAGAACCTCTTGGTACGCTCCATTGCTCCCATAGCCTTACTGGCTAACTTACTTGATAGTGCCATTTTACTTTCCTTTCTTAACGGGTTTCTTTACTGCAGGTTTTTTAACTGCTGGTTTCTTGGCTGATGATTTTTTAGCTGCTATTTTTTTCTTAGCCATGCCGCCTTTAGCCATTTCTTTTTTCTTTGGAAACCGATCTCCAATAAATTCAAACTCGTCTTTTTCTAATTCACTTTCCCGGGCAGACCTAAGAATTTCTCTAAACTCTCGTAGTTCATCTTTACTTGGCGGTTTATCTCCGGGAAACATTTTCTTTAAGTCGCTTGAGGAGTATCGGACCTCGGCGTTTCTTTCTTGTTTAATTTCTCTATTATGACTGCGTCTGGAAATTTCATTACGAGCAGCGATACCTTCCATGCTATCGCCAGTTTTTTTACCGACAATCTCATCAAGTTCTTTGTTTGTTTTGCTAAACATGCTATTCAACATCTTAGCCATTTTTGAAGATACTGCCATTTTACTTCCCCTTCGTATGTTTTTGAGATTTAGGTGGTTGCTTGACCGAACCACCCGATCCAGCCCACAATTGTTTATCTGCCCAGTACGCAGCAGACATCTTTCCTTTGGCAATGTTCTTAGCATGCCTAGCTTTAAAACTCTTTCTTGCCTCTGGGCTATAGTTATGCCCCATGCTGCTGTCACCAAAGTGGATCAACTTAACTTTGTCACCTTCTTTGGCTACAACCATACCCTTTTTCTCAGGTCTGTTGGATTTCTTAGGTTTGTTATAACCTGTGAAACCTAACTTTTTATATCTTTCAGGGAATTCATCAGCCATGTGTACGGATATCCTTACTTTTTATTTTTCTTTCTGTACTCTTTCCAGCCCATAAGCTTCATGGCAGTTTCAGTATCCTTTAATGAAGGCAGTACGCCTAGCTTACTTTCCAAAGCAGCACGTACATAGAACACATCTGAGTGGTACAGATACACCAGATCCTGCTTACCATCAAGGACAGCTTGATAGTAATCATCTAGATAATAGTTTTCCCGTAGTTGTATGGATTTTTTTGCCATTGTCAACATATTTCTTTAAAAAAGCTTAGACAATGGGGTACAGAGAACTTAAAACTTCAGAGGGTACGTGATTGTACCACATATATGTCCCTTATTGCAAGGGAAAAGTACGCAGGGATAGTAGTTATAAGTGTAATACTTAAGTGTAAGATGTAAGTTTGTATTGTAAGTGTGTTATTTAAGTTTAATATTGTAAGTTTATTATTATAAGTTTAATATTATTAGTGTAATATTATAAGTATAATATGTAAGTGCAGTTTTATGAGGCACCTAAGGTACCTAGTTATATCAAGTTTTATGATTTTGTCAAGTAATAGTTCAATGTCCTACCAAAATTTCATATTACGGTACGCATAAACCCAACAAAACGTACCCAATCTGGGCATGACTGTGCCTATTTTTGGTACATCTACACCCATTCCCACAAATACCCACAAAAATACCCTACCACCAACACGTAATCTGCACCATTTCAGTGCAATACCTGTGTGTTAGACAGGGCATGTGTAAGTATTTTATGTGGGGACAGGACAAGTGTGGTACCTGATCTGTGTAAGAAGCCATATATAGTAGCGCCAGACCCCGCCCCGGCCCACGCCCGGGTGCGCCTAGGGCTGCAGCCGTGTATGTGCGTCATCATGTGGAGCAGCGCAAGCATTATGCAAGTGTGGCTCAGGAAATGTCCTGCAAAATCAATGGGTTAGAGCGGGTGAATAACTGATAGTTTATCAGTTAAAGACCCAAAAAGTGAAAGCGACTATGCCGTAAATGAGAACGATTCTCAACACCACCCTGTCGGTGTACCGACATTATCAAACTTTTCAGTGTAAATGAGAACGGTTCTCATCTTCATTCCCGATGCAGAGCATCGAAGTGACGAACATTCGACAGTAGATTTTGCGATGCGACATTTCCCGTGTTGGCAAAAATCATTCCAACGATGTAGCAGTTGTAATGATTTTCTATGCGTGTGTGCGGCAAATACATGCCAACAAAAAGACGTTGGCATTAGTATTTGCTATTCATACGGGAGGCCAAACCAAAACCGATTCGCCAAACTTGGTTTACTTTTTACAGAGGATATATTTTTACCCCTCCACTTTAGTGAGAGGGGAATAAAAATAATCCTCTTGTTTGTAAAAAGATAAACCAAAACTTTGAAAAGGAAATTGCCATGAAATCGAATGCCATCGCTAAAGTTTCTCCCATTGCAACCCCCAAAGTCTCTAAGGTTGCCGAAAGTGTGAAAGTCTCGCCGAAAGCTTTGAATTCTCATACACAGGGCAAAGCCCAGTACGCAGAATTAATGAGTCGACCCTATGGCACTGAGGGTCATACCTTTGGCGATGCAATTGATCATGCCGCTTCTTCATATGTTGGAATCCTGCGCCAGAAGAAAAATATTCTCGGCAAGCTTCGTGAAATCGGCATTCTTTTAATTGAATTGCGATCAATCACAGGAAAATCCGACAAGGATTTCGGGCAATTGATCAAAACAACCCCATTGTCAAAAATGTCTCGCCAAGATCGTTCCGATGCCATGTGGCTTGCCGAGAATTGGACTGAAGTCCAAACCTTCACCAAAGAGATGGATATCTCTTCAGCCAGTGCCGCTTATCTTCGCCAGAAGATAGCCAAGTCCAAGAAAACAGAGTCCACAGGGATTGCCAAAGGCAAGACCGAGGAAGGCGGAGATGACGAAGTCATCGACAGTGACGAAGCTTCGACACAAGAAAGTGACGTAGTCACTGAGTCAGCAACCCTTGATGTCGATTCTGAAGAATCGTTTGCCGCATCCATCAAGCTAATCGCTACACAGCAAGGTCTTGACCTTGCCAAGGTGATTGCAGTACTCATCAAAGGCTAAGCCTTTGTTCCTTGCTTGCCTGATACCTAGGGATATCCCTAAGTGTCAGGCGGTCATGGATAGTGCATGATGTGCATTATCCAAGGCTAATGCTTTGCCCTTGGCACTAGGGTTTAGTGTCGAATGTTCGTCACTAACCAAACCGGAGGTTTGAATCATGAAAATCACAATTCAATTGCGTGGTGTTTACGGCACAATCAAAGTCTATCCTGTATGCAATCGTGCCAAGGCATTCGCCAGCATTGCAGGGTCATCCATACTCACTCGCAAAGTCTTACAGCATATCGATGCACTGGGCTATGGCTTTGAAAATCAAGCCATTTCCACTGTCGAAACAGTATCCCTTGAACAATTGGAAAGGATCGTCACGTGATCAAAAGAGCAAAGTCATGCCATGAATATGGCATTTACTTTGCAAAAGATAAAACATGCACTCACATATAGGTTATATATTTTTACCCTTGTAACGAAGTGAAAGGGATAAAAATAATAACCGTGTATAGGAAAGGAACCGAAATGGACATTGCAAAAAATATCAAGGCACTGGAATTCAAGCTTCAATACATGGTACTCATGATGAATGCAGACCGCATGGAAGAGGCTAACGAAAGCTTGCAATCTGCTTTTGGTCTGATTTCAGAGCTTAAAACCCTTGTGCAAGTGGTGCAAGCAGCTTCGGAGAAGCTTGATGCACAAGTCAATTCTACTGTCGAAGCTTCGTCACTAACTTCCTGAAAGGAAAGATCATGCCCAAGTCTAAAAAGCCTACAGGCTATGTCATCTACCGTGGCCCTTCCCTTATCAATGGCAAACCCATTGTCGTGATTGCAATTACAAAGTCTAGCAATCGCAAGACAGGCAACATGGTGCAGACGTATATCCTGCCTGACAACAACATGACCCCTGTCTACAATGCCAAGGCACTGGAGGATGAGGCAGTGTGTGGTGATTGCAAACACCGTAGGGGCAAAGGTGGATCTTGCTATGTCAACCTAGGCCAAGGTGTCACTGTAGTGACTAAGTCGTACTGGGCTGAACAGTACCCTGAAAGCCTTAGTGCCGCATCTATGGCTTGCGTAGACCGTACAGTTAGACTTGGCACTTACGGTGACCCTGCCGCTGTACCTTTTGAAGTGTGGCAAACCCTGCTGGAATTTGCCAAAGGCTGGACAGGCTACACCCATCAATGGCACAAGTCTTCGACTGACGTACGGATCATGCGTCTGTGTATGGCAAGTGTAGACACTGGGGATGAGCACTTTCAAGCTCAGTCTTTCGGATACCGTACCTTCAGGGTACGGCTGGCTAATCAGCCCTTGCTTGCCAAAGAATTTGCCTGTCCTGCCAGTGAGGAAGCTGGCAAACGTAAGCTATGCACTGAGTGCAGAGCATGTGACGGTGGCATCGACACTGCCAAAGCTAGTCCTGCAATCGTTGTGCATGGCACATTAAAGAATCGTTTCATACCGCTGATGGCAATTTAAATATTATTTAATTGGAGGTCTACCATGGGTTTAGATATGTATCTGAAAGCACGTAGGGCACACTATGTATCCCGCTTTGATGGCTCTGATTTTGACAAGCCATCTAAGTTTTCAGTGGCACTGAAGGAAGTGCCAGTGCCGAAGGCATTCTCTTCTCAGTTCCCGGAATCAGTGGAATGCGAAGCCATGTACTGGCGTAAGGCTAATGCTATCCACAACTGGTTTGTACAGAATGTACAGGATGGTGTGGATGACTGTGGCTCTTACTACGTAAGTAGGAATGACATGGTCAAGCTTCGGGATACTGTTCGGGAAGTACTGGCTAACACCAGTAAGGCAGATGATCTGTTGCCCACACAGAGTGGATGCTTCTTCGGTAGTGTCGAGTATGACGAGGGGTACTGGGTGGATCTTGAAGATACAGACAAACGTCTGACTGCCATTCTTGAAATGCCCGAAGATGAATTCAAGCAGTGGGAATTTTCATATTGTGCTTCGTGGTAATTTTATTACGCTTCGTGGTAATCACGGAGTATGCAGAGCGTGTCGGCTCATCCCCGACTAGTGTGACCCGCATGAAAGAAGTGGACTGATAATCCACGGGTGGTTCTGGTAGAAGGCCTGCCATGGTGACATGGGTGGAGAGCCTACCACATCGAAAGATGCAGTCAAACCTAACTGGCGCTGGCAATGCGACAACCCCCATTGTGACGAGTGGATGGAAGGCGAAAGCTATAGTTACCACGACAATGGGGGAGCACCCTTTTCTAGTGACGAATGTTCGACAGTAACCACAAGGAGTATTCATTATGAAAATCGTAGACACGACACACAAAGTAATTGTACCTGCTGGTGAGTACTGGCTAGGTGATCCCTGCTATGCAGTACCGGATGATTTATGGGATGCCCTGTTGCATTCATCGGGTTTCTTCATGGACAAACCTATTGGCACTGTGGATGGGTTCAATGTGCTTGCTTTCGGTACAGCCTATGGTGATGGTGTATACCTTGATCAGCACGACAATGAGTACCCTGTAGATGCAGGGCTGATTGGCCTGACTCCAGTAAAACTGGCAGTCGGTATTCCTTTCGGCAGTAAACGGGTGACATTTTATCGGAACACAGAATGCACAGGGCATGAAGGTGTCATGCGCTTTGGTGATTACAAAATCAACACCCGTGACTATGGCTCGGATGACTATGACAACAAGGAGGATGACGAGTGAGCCTTGATGAATTCTTTCCCATAGGGGATGACGATTGGTCAGCTTTCGATGCGGCAGCACGTAATCAAAAGCAGACCAAGACAGACTTTGAAAAAATCAGTGACGCATATGACATGCTTGAAGATGCAGAGGTAATGCAAGTCTTTGATGATGTGGTATGGATAGCTGTGAATCGTGAATCGTGGGAAAATTTTACAGGTAAAAAGTTAGACACTGAGGGGACATCAAAATGAAAAAGATATTAACAGAGAACTATCAAACAGATAGGACTATTACCCTTCTTGAAATTTTTGAATTGTTAAATGAAAAGTTTGGATTGGTTTATGGAAAAGACATTACATACGATTGGGATCGGGTAATGGAGCGTGGGTATCGTACCTATAGGTTTAAGATTGTCGAATCAGACGATCTCAGGCACGAGGATGGGATTAAACGAGAGCAAGAAATAGCACTAGAGGAAGCAGAAGCGCAGTCTAAATACACCATTTTAGGAGAATTAAAATGATCTATTCCGTATGTGCAACCAAGGCCACACCTGACCACATGAAGGGTAAGTACGAGCATGGTGGGTATTACATCAAGCAGACAGCCATTGCATTCTATGGTACTTGCATTGTCAAAGCAGGTAGCTCTGAATTCTTCGGAGGTGAAGACAGCCGTGACTTTCAGTCAAAGGTACTGATCAATCCTACCTACAGAAAACTGTTTGGTGTATCCAAACAGCAAAGGAAAGCTACCAAGGATGATCATCACATCTTCTTTGAAGGCATCTTGGATACCGGCAAGGATGTCGAAGTCAAAGGACAGAATGTCCGGGTGTTAGAACTCTTACTCGGTTCTTAATCGGAGGCACACATGGTCACAGACGATGACGTATACGACAGCAAAGCATGGGTCACATTCCAATCCATGAAGATATGCCAAGGCTCAAGCCCGTGTAAGCATGGACACATTGGTTGCTCTTACCGGGAAGGTGGTGCATGTTCCAACGAGATATTCAACAACATCTTTCAGTCTTTGACTGAGAAGGAGAATGCCAATGTCCAATCCAGTGTGGTTAGTATTTAATGGCTACGGCGACACAGTCATATGCAAGACACGTAAGCAAGCAGAGTCTGAAGCTGAAGACATCGACACCTATCGCTCTTTCTTTTTCGGTGACAGTGCCAAGCGATACATCTGCTTGATTATGAAATGTGACACAGTCAAAGCAGCCAAGGATCGCATTGAATCCATGGCGCAAATGAGAATAATTCGCAACAACGTATCGTATTTCTAAGGAGCACACACTATGTATTACGTAATATGCACAGGCAAAACAGAACAGGAGGCACGTAACAAAGCTGAGCAGAAGATAAAAGAATTACACCCGTACCAACAGCCACACCTTGGTGCTGTCTACCAGCACCTGAGTGGGGAGTGGAGGGCTACCATTCAACACTACGGATTGGACTGACATGGAACTGATTAAATACACAGTGATTGCAATCGCAGTGTGGGCACTACTGTACATCATACTTGTAGCAGCATTCCTGATATGAACCCACTACATATTAATGCACAGGACGTAGCGTGGTTTGTTTTCTACATGCTACTGGTTGCAGTCTATGCCTTATAGACATCGTACTTGGAAGACAAAGGAGAGTGACATGCGAGTATTCGTATACTGGAATCTACACAAAGGCAAGTGGTCAGTCAAAGCTATGGAGGGTACGAGCAAAGGCAAGGTCATTGCCCGTGTCTCAGGGCTGGCATTGGAAGATGCCACATTCAAAGTATCAAGGGCTGGCAGGGAGCGTGTCATCCGTGAGCAAAGAAAGAATGTCCATGCTGGTGTAGTGGGTAAGCTCATGGTAGGTGAAGACTTTTTCGGTACTACACAGGTGACGTACAACCCGTACAAGTACACCACCTTTGTAAAGAAGGACAACCCGGATGAAGTCATTCGCTATGCACCGAAGGTTAATTTCCTAGCTGACCGTAGGGTTTTTATCTAACGGAGGTACTTATGTACAGGAAGTGGGAGTTAGAAGTAATCCTTAAAAATCCCGACTATTTATGGCGGGTATTCAATCACAACAATACCCTTCTAGGTGTTTTCCCTACTAGAAAAGCGGCAGATAAAGAGGCACAGTACTATCGCCGCATCACTGGCAATCCTGCATATGTAATGCACGAGGAGATGGTATGAAGTTCACTAGATATCTTGACGCAGTGTGGTTTTGTAGGCAAAATAAACTTTCCGTGGATAAGATTATCCGACATGGTGAGCTATGGAAAAGATACTGGATAGTCAACCGACCCAAACCGAAAGGATCACATGCGTCAGCCAAACCCCGTAAGACCACGCAATCATTACGGTGCGCCTGAAGATATTACTACGGATCATGGCTGGGTACACAGCAACATCCAAGTGTACGGAAACAAAGTGCATGAAATTTCAATGGCATTTCAGACAGACGATCCCTTCAAGGCACTGGGTTTTACCGAAGATTCTGTAACCACAAGCATTGCCAAGTGGCATGCTCGTCCATGTCAGGTGGATGATTCGTACCTGATCTCTTGGGAAAGTTACCAACACCCGCCGTACAAGTTCTGTGATTACTTAGGTAACGACATGAACCTGAATGTCATGTGTGAGTACACCGACCCTGTCAAACCAAAGATGCACAAGTATTACGTTAACTGGCACAAACCAATCATCAACTATTCGACACTTTAATAAGGAGCAATACCATGATTGCATTCATCAAAGACGCATCCAGCTTCAACACCTACAACGGTCTGCCCGAGTTACCAGCAGAACTAAACTTCGATCCAGTACGTGAGAAGCAGGTACGTAATGGACGTGAAGTACCGGGCAAGTACTGGGTCATCAACCCACTGACAGACACTGTCATTGGTGATGGCAAGACTGTCCACAACCCACAGAATTTCAACCGTATGTGGGAAAATCTGCGTGAAGGATTGCAAGTAGCTGGGCTGGATACGTCACACATCCAAGTCAAGTTCAATGCACTGAGTAGTGGTGCAGCCATGTCTGCCGACATCATCCTGAAGAATTACGACTTTGAGAAGCAGCTTGGCGAAGCAGCACAGATGCGTATGACTGTCCGTGATTCACATGACCAGTCAGTACGCCGTGATGTACGGGCCATGATCTACCGTCTTGCTTGCCTCAATGGCATGATGTCGGTCAAGGAGAACCTATCGATTGTGCAAAAGCACACCACGTTCAATGACGCAGCTATCGTAGGTAAGGTAGCAGCACACTTCCCTGAGCGTCTTGAGCGTGAGGCATCGATGATGAAAGCCATGCGTCAGATTGCAGTGGATCGTCAGGCCGCTATCGATTTCTTCCGTGACCATGTGGCTATCTACACCACAAGGACAGGCACTAAGGTGAACAACAAGTTCCTTGAGCAGACTGTCGGTATCTACGATAACTACAGCAGCATTGGCAACAATGCGTACCGTGTGTACAACGTACTCACCCACCTGTCCACCCACGTTGAAGCACTGCGTGAAGGCACAGAGGTAGAGCGTAAGCGTATCCGTATGGAGCAAGAGGTAGACTCAATCATCCACGGTGATGCCTTCCGTAACCTTGCCCGTATGGACATCATTGAGATGGCTGCGTAGTATAATGTTTCATGGGGAAAGCGGATGCTGATTGTGGGTTGCTATACAGCGGCTCGTCAGACGCAGCGAGTACCCACCTTTTAACTGGAGATCAACATGTACGACTGGAGAAATGCAAATGAAAAAGATAGAAAACCACAAAGTGATGAGACATCCTTCGGGGATGAGTATCGAACGATGGAACAGTCCTTTCAAGACAGAGATGGAGAGGAAGCTTGTGATAGCTTACAACAAGAAAGTACTGAAGCAGGAGAAGCAAGATCTGATGAAGAGTTTAGGGGCAGCTTTACTGTAAGAGAAATCACTGAGCATGAAGACGGGTCTACTACACTCGCAATCGATGGCACAAAAGAAGACATGCAAACTCTTTTTCAAGCCATGTTTCTTGAAGCACTCCGGCTAGGCTGTAAGGCAGCAAAGAATAACACAGGCGCTTGGGTAGCAGAGCGTGAAGCGTTACGCATTGCAGAAAAGCTTGTTAAGTATCTGGATGTGTGGGAGGAGTGTGATGATCTTGACTATTCTCCCTCTGTAAAAGAAGTAAAAGAGAGTCTTAAAACTTTACTTCGTAAAATCAAACTAGATTAGATCGGAGAAGACATGGTCAAAGTCAGTGGGGTTCCGTATGACGTGGATGTAGAGAGCACATTCAAGACTGTGCAAGAGACACTGGAGTATCACCACAACGTAGTGTCTATGCTGGAGACAGAGATCAATCTTGTACGTGCTCGTAATGATAGGCTGGAGTATGAATTGCAGGTAGCCAATGAACTGTTGATTAAACAGAACATTGAGTTAATTAACTTTCATAACCAACAGAAAGCACAAAATGGAAAAGATACTTCCTAATGCTTTACGTCTAGCAAATTTGTTAGAGTCATCGGGAGAGGGGTGCACATGCCACGCATGGGCTGCATTTGAATGTGGGTGTGGTGCCCCTTGGCCTGAGCAGTATTGTAAGGAAGCAGCTAAAGAATTACGTAGGCTGCAGGAGGAGGTTGAGTTTTTAAATTATATGTTGGAGAAAGAAGAATGACTGACTTACGCAAAGCCCGTGCGGAGCACGGTGGTAACGACAGCCTGCGGCTGGCGGCAGAAGAAGTCCTTGAAGCATGGGGTTGGGATATTAGTGAACCACGAAACAAGATGCTGAGAGAAAGAATGGAAGCACTACGCCAAGCACTAGCGCACGAGGCACTAGACAGGATGGTGGCTGAGAATGAGCGGCTGGGTTTGTATGTCGATGCCGTAAGCATGAGCCAAGGACGTGTCGATGAAACGGTAAAACATAAACATGAATGGGTTGGCTTGACTGAAGTCGACATTTATAAAGCTATGGATTTTGAAGATGAGTTTGACTTTGCCAAAGCCATCGAAGCGAAACTTAAGGAGAAGAACACATGAAGATCATTGCCATACTATGTGCAGTCGGAGTGCTTTGGGTACTTGTCGATAGCCAAATAGATCGTGCTCATGCAGAAGGATTCAAGGTGGGCATGCACTATGCCTTGAAGTCTAACCCACCATCGCAAGAACTAGAGGCAGTATGTGCTGGTCTGTGGATTGGTGAACAGAACCGTAAGTACTGGAAGAAAGAAAACAAGCTTTGAGTTCTTGGTTGATTATTCTAACCGGATTAATCTATGCGTACATATCCGTAGAGCAAGGCATGAAAGGCAACATGCCCATGATGGTGGTCTATGCAGGGTATGCATTCTCCAACGTGGGTTTATATTTAATGGCTACTAGATAGGAGATTGTTATGAAAAAGGTACATGTAATCACAGAGCTTGATCTTGATTCGGAAAGAGCAGACGTAATTGCAATCATGATTCTGCTTCAGGAATACAGTAAGCACTTAAAAGAATTGCTTCAAGATGAATACGAACTTGAAGACACACTAACTCTTAGCGAAAGAATGAGAGCAATCAAGTGCTTGCTTGAGTACTACATGATCCCGTCAGACTATAAGCGATTCATCAAGTGTATTGCTGCGGGTGAACCCTTTACGTTTGATGAAAGTTTTTACTATTCAGATGACGAATAATCGTGAGCAAAAGAAATAAGATAGCTACCGTACTGGATGAATACTACCAATCACTAGACTTTAAAAGGCTTGGTCCTCGTACCCAGTACGACTACAAGTACTGCCTGAATACTATCCTTGATACCGTGGTGGATCGTGCACGGATAGGGCTGATGTATTTTGGCACACTCAATACCCCAAAGGCACAGAAGGCATACGATCAGTGGGCAGAACGGGGTATCTCTTTCGCTAACCACACTCAAGCTGTAGCCAGTAAGTTCTTTAACTACGCAATCCAAAGGGGATATGCTGACTCAAATCCCTTCAGGAACCTATCTAAAAAGCCCTACAAGCCCCGCAAAGTAGTGTGGACTAGGGGGGATATCAACCTCTTCTTACAAACCGCTTATAGCCAATTTAAATGGCGCTCTATCGGACTGATAATACAAATGTCCTTTGAATGGTGCCAAAGGCTGGGCGATATGCGTACTCTGAAGTGGGAGAATCTTGACTTAGATAGTGGGGTATTGTACCTAGAGCAATCCAAACGTAGGAGCAGGGTAGAGCTACCGATATCGGATGATCTACTGGCAATGCTTAAGCAACAGAAGGAAGAAGTGGGTAACCAGCCGTATGTCGCACCGTACTGTGGCAATCTTGTGTACACACCGAGGTACTACGGCAAGATTGAATTCAGCACTGTGGGCAGGGAGATCATGCAGGCAGCAGGACTGCCCTCGGATCTGTGGCTCATGGACATGCGCCGTACTGGCACGACTGAGATGGTCGATGCTGGGGTTCCCCTGACCAACATCATGATGGTCACTGGACATGCCTCCCCCGCCAGTCTCAAACCGTACATAAAGAATACCCTTACAGGTGCTAGGGTTGCATTGACAGCCCGTCAGAACCATGATAGCCTACTGCCAAGGCGCACCGGGGGTGAGGTATATGCTGGTGAACCTTTAACCTAAAAGGAAAAACCATGACTGAAGATGTAAAAGAAGAAGCAACAACAAAGGCACAGCCAACCACATTGAAACTTCCCATTGGGGATATCACATTTTTTGTGGACGGATTTAAGTATCAATACAAACCGCAGCCCGATATGACTGTCAAAGAACTTAATGACATGATGCTGATGTTTGTAAGTGCAGCTACAAACCCAGTAAACTGGGACGTTGAAAACTGGATTAAGAACAATAACCTGCTTCGTCACTTTATCAAAGCATGATTGTTGCCTCCGTTTTAAAAACCGGAGGAGAATATAGTCCCTGCCATGTCTGTAACTTACGTGACATGTGCAGGGATTTTTTACCTGCGCACACACATGAATAAAAGAAATCTAATTCAGAAGATTGAAGAGTTAAATCTTCCATTAGGCATGACGCACAGGGGCAGTTGCCCTGTGTGCAAGAGAGATAAAACATTTACGGTAAGCAATGACAATGGGACATTACTTTATAATTGCTACTCTAATAGCTGCAACATCAGTGGGGCTGTCCGTATTGGCCTCACTGTTGATGACATTAAACAATACTTCCTTAACAATGGGTTTAGAAATGCTAAGGCACCTGCGCCTTTTGTAATGCCACAGCAGGTAGTGTATGACAGCATCTACACCAAACCGTATGCAGATAAGTACGGCATAGATCACGAGCACCTTGGCCTACGGTACGATGTTGCAGAGCAACGGATCGTATTCCCAATCATGCACGATGGTGTAATCGTGGACGCTATCGGACGTAGCATTGTCAATGCACAGCCAAAATGGTTACGCTATGGCGAGGCACGGACAGCGTACATCACTGGCACTGGGCCAGTTGCCGTGATTGTAGAAGACGCAGTATCGGCTGCAGTTGTAGAGACTTTGGGAGGGACAGGCTTTGCTTTACTTGGTACGACATTACTTACAGAACACGTGGGACTATTGCACAGGTATGCTTCGGTTATTGTGGCCTTAGATCCTGACGCTAGGAAAAGTACAATCACCATAACCCGAGAGCTTAAGTCCAATGGTGTCAAAGCTGTTGCATTCCCCCTGCATGATGATTTAAAATACAGGGAGGAAGACGATGTCACTCAACTCAAACACGTAATTGAAACGGTAGACAGCACATGGAACTAGCACTACTTAAAAGCCTGCTGAATAAAGAGTTCTATCAGGAGGCACGATCAAAGTGCCCTGAGAAATTATTCGGTAAAGACTTCCGTAAGATCAAGCAAACCATTGACAGTGCAATGGAGCAGTATGACAAAGACCTGACACTGGACGAAATAAAAGCTTTATTCTTTGCATCAAATCCCACACTAACTACAGCACAAAAACATTCCTACGGCATGACCTTCCACTTGATGGAGAAGGCAGAAACACTTAGCCCGGATGTAGCACAAGATGTACTCAGCAATCTGTTCAGGCAAGTGGTGGGTCAGGAAGTTGCTAACCTTGGTTTTGATTTTGTTAATGGGGATAAGACAAGTCTTGAACCACTACGTAATCTAATCAACAACTATCAGGATGACTTCACACCATCCATAAGGATTAACTATGTCGACAACTCCATTGACAACCTTATCGAACGTGCCAGCACCAATACAAAGTGGCAGTTTAATATCCCAACCTTGCACCACTCCGTTGCCGGACTCGACAGCGGAATGCTCTTCGTCATCGGTGCAAGATCCAATGTCGGTAAGTCCTCGTTCCACGCCAGCCTGTGTGCTGCACCTAATGGATGGGCGGCACAAGGAGCACGTATACTCATACTATGCAATGAGGAAAAGCCAGAGCGAGTAGCCAGCAGATATCTAACTGCCAGTACTGGAATGACCATGCATCAGATATCTGAGGATAAAACCCAAGCACATAGGTTTTATGATCCGATAAGAGATAACCTAAAGTTTGTGGATGCAACAGGCAGAACAATGTCATGGGCAGAAGGCGTAATCAAAAAGCATCAGCCTGACATTCTCGTACTGGACATTGGCAGTAAGTTTGTGGAGGATGCTATAGTAGGATCTGCATCCAATAGTGCAGAGGCACTGAAGGCTAACGCAATCTACGCACGTAACCTTGGTAAGATGTACGGCTGCTTGGTAGTGTACTGCACACAGCTAAGTGCTGAAGCCGAAGGCAAGATTGTTTTATCCCAAGCTATGATCGAAGGCAGTAAGACTGGACTTGCTGGTGAGTCTGACCTTATGATATTGGTAGCACGTAACCCACCACTGAATGATCAGACTGAAGACGATGGCATGCGGTATCTGAATATTGTCAAAAACAAAATCACGGGTGTGCATAGGATTGTTAACTGTGAGTTTGATTACAGGACAGGAGTGTACTCATCATGACAGACGTAAAAATAACTGTGTCAAAAGGAAGAGTAAAAATATTATCCGGCCCGGGATACACACAGGAAAATAAATTGTTATGCAAGATTAAAGACACGGGCAATGGATTCATTGCAAAGTTTCCGTCTTGGATATCATCACATCAAGATAATTACATTTGTATGGATTATTCAGAAGCAGAATATCTTGTAGCTGGTCTAACTGAACTAATGGAACAATGGAATAATAACGATGCAAGTTCTAATACTTGATGTAGAAAACACCATCACTAATCGGGACGGTAAGAAACACTTAGACCCGTTTGAGACTGGTAATAGTTTGGTTATGATTGGGTGTAAGTTTGTTGGTGATGAAGATACGTACATTGCAACCTTTGATCATGCAGATGTATCACCAACAAAGAACGGCAGGGACGTAATACAAGACTACCTTGACTCTGCTGATGTGCTGGTAGGTCACAACCTAGCCCACGATTTGCCTTGGCTGTGGGAGTCAGGATTTAATTACAAGGGCAAAGTGTTTGATACCATGCTGGCAGAGTACGTAATGCAACGTGGTAACAAGATGCCATTAAACCTTAGTGCTGTAGCTGAAAGATATAAGTGTGACGTGCAAAAACAAACTACCTTGGACACATACTTCAAGAACAATGTTTCTACAAGGGACATACCACACGCTGAACTGTCGGAATATTTACAGCACGATATTGGAGCCACCGAGGGAGTATATCAGGCACTACATGCTCGCCTGCAGACAGCGAAGGATGCGGGTTTACAATCGACAATTGAACTTACTAATGAAGTCTGCTACGTCCTAGCACGTATCTATTGCACAGGATTTAGGATAGACACTGATCAATTGTCCTCTGTAAAGGCGGAGTTTGAATCAGAAAAATATGCAATAGAAAATAGATTACAGAAGATGGTATCGGATCTGATGGGAGATACTCCTATCAATCTGAATAGTCCAGAGCAATTGTCATGGGTCATCTATAGCCGTAAACCCAAGGACAAAAACAAATGGGCTGCTGCAGTCACACCTAATATGACAGATGCCGACTTTAAAAATGCTGTAAAGCAGCACTTCACTACGGTGTATAAGACCAAGGCAGAGAAGTGCCCGGATTGTGACGGGGCTGGTAGTAAACACAAGAAGAAAAAAGATGGAACCGACTTCAAGAAAGCTACTAAGTGTGGTACTTGCGGAGGCCAAGGCTATTTATTTAAAGCAACTAAAGACATGGCTGGTCTTAGGTTCACGGCACCCGGGGTCAAGTGGGCGAGTGCTAATGGTTTTGCCACTGCCAAAGAGAACCTTGAGATTTTGGAGCGAGTGGCAAAGTCCAAAGGAATGACAGTTGCCGAAGAGTTTCTTAGTAGTGTTAAGCGACTGTCTGCCTTAGATAGTTATCTATCTAACTTTGTAGATGGCATTCTAACATTTAAGAAGTTAGATGGTATGCTTCATGTTAGATTGAACCAGCACATCACAGCCACTGGCAGATTCAGTGGCAGTAATCCAAACATGCAGAACATGCCACGTAGTGGTACGTTTCCAGTTAAGCGAGTGTTTGTGTCTAGGTTTAATAAGGGCAAGGTTATGGAGGCAGATTTTGCCCAGTTAGAATTTAGGGTAGCTGCCTTCCTGTCTCAAGATCCTGTGGCTATGAAAGAGGTAACGGAAGGATTCGATGTACACTCATATACGGCGAAGATTATTACGGACGCTGGGCAGACAACGTCTAGGCAGGAAGCTAAGGCGCATACTTTTGCGCCTCTCTACGGAGCCACTGGATACGGCAGAACCCCAGCAGAAGCAGCCTACTATCAGCACTTCATGGAAAAATATAAAGGGGTAGCTGCGTGGCATAAGGTCTTGGCTAAACAGGCACTGGGATACAGGATGGTCAAGATCCCCAGTGGCAGGGAGTATTCATTCCCGAATGTCCAGCGCAGGAGGGACGGTACAGTAACAAACTTCACAGCCATTAAGAACTATCCGGTGCAGGGTTTTGCCACTGCAGACATCGTACCCTTGGTCCTTGTGGAGATTTATAATAAGCTTGACGGGATGCATTCAGTGGTGGTAAATTCAGTACACGATTCAATCGTGATAGACGTTCACCCTGACGAAGAAAAGGAAGTGCTTCTCATTATTGAGAGTGTACAAAATGAGATACACAACCTGATTAAGAAACGATGGAACATTGAAATGAATGTGCCGTTGTTGCTTGAAGCTAAGTTAGGTTTAAATTGGTTAGATCAGAAAGCTGCTTAATAGAAAGGTAAATATATGTCACAACTAGCGTTAGTAAATAATGAATCAAACTTTAGTGCTCTTGCTGCAGCAATGGGTATGCAGGCAGATCAATCAAAAGAGAAGTCATCTATCCTGCCACGCCTACGTATCGATCACTCCGGCGTGATGGGTGAAGACGAAGTTAAAGGCAAGAAGCGTAAGGTAGAAGTTGTGCCTGCTGGCATGTACAAGTTGGACATCCCGGAGAAAGCCACACTGTTTTCAAACAGCGTACGCATTCGGCTGTTCAATCAGCGGTTCATGTACAAGCGGTTCATCAAAGAGGGAGATAAGAATCGGTTTGTTAAAACCATTATGGCCCTTGACCTGAAGTCTGACCTTCGGGATAATGAAGGTGGATTTAATTGTGGTAAGCCAAGTGGTTGGATTGAAGACTACAAGTCTCTGCCTTCCGATATGCAATCCCTGATTAAATCCATCAAACGGGTTCGTGTCCTGTTTGGTACGGTAGAAATGAAGTCTGTCTTAAATGCACAAGGCGAAGAGCAAGAAGACCTGCTGTTGCCTTTCATTTGGGAAGTCGATAATAAGGATGCCTTTAAGACTATGGGTGCCCCTATTACACAGATGGCTAAGCAGAATCGCCTACTGCCCCAGCATTGGATTACTTTAGATACAGAAGAAAAGGGACTTCCCAATGGGGAATCTTATTTCCTACCTCTTGCTTCTCTTGATCTTAGCTCTGCCATTCCTTTGGTAGATGCAGATCAAAAGACATTCGCTGACTTCAATCAGTGGATTGATAACTACAATGACTACATTATCAAGCAGTTTAATGAAGCACGTGACAATGGTGCTGGTGATGTAGATGAAGAGTTAGTGGATGAGTTTGTTGATGTCGAGATAAAGGACGCAGCTTAATGCAACACCCTGCCGAATTAAAGGTACACCAGTATATCGAAGAAGTACGCACTGGCAAAGCTTCTGTCAGTGAGAAGACTATCAATCAGATCACTGACGATGTACGTGCTGCCTTGGTTCGGCAGTTTGTTGATAAGAAGTCTAGAGAGTTTTCATTACGTATGTCAAACGCTGGTAGACCGTACTGCCAGTTGTGGTTTGAAAAGAATCGTCCTGAAGAAGCAACCACAATGTCATCAAACTTCCTGATGAATATGATGATTGGTGATATTGTGGAAGCTGTATTCAAAGGTCTGCTCACAGAAGCAGGTGTTGTATATTTCAATGGTGAGAAAGTCACACTGAAGGTGAATGGGCACGAGGTGCAAGGCACACCCGATCTATCAATAGACGGAGCAGTAGACGATATTAAGTCTGCTAGTGATTGGTCTTACCGTAATAAGTTTGTTGATTATGATACGCTTGCATCTAACGATTCCTTTGGTTATGTAGCACAGCTTGCAGGCTATGCTAAAGCCATGGACGTGAAGGTTGGGGGATGGTGGGTTATCAACAAGGCAAAGGGAGAGTTTAAGTATGTACCGGCGACAGGACTTGATGTTGATACGGAAGTACAGAAGATTGGTGAGAAAGCATCTGCTTTACAAGAGAATAAATTCACCCGTTGTTACGCACCTGTTGAAGAGACTTATAGAGGCAAACCTACGGGCAACCTTGTGCTGGACAAAGAATGTGGATGGTGTTCCTACAGGTATGCGTGTTGGGATAGCCTTGAAGAAAGACCATCATTGGTCAGCAGGGCAGAACATCCGCCGATGGTCTCATATGTCGAGATCAAAAAAGATTAAAGAGCTTCGTGACCTTTAATAAAAAACAATTCTATGCTGCCAAGAAGCATGGGTACAGAAGCGGACTTGAGGTTAAGATACAAAACCAACTCAAGGAACTTGGCATTAAATTTATTTATGAAAAAGTTAAAGTCGAATGGGAAGACCTTAAGTACAGAAAGTACACACCAGACTTTATACTTGAGAATGGAATCATTATTGAAACCAAAGGATTGTTTACTGCCGAAGATAGGCGTAAACATTTACTGGTAAAAAAACAACATGCGAATCTTGAGATTAGATTTGTATTTGAAAGTAGTAAACGTAGGTTATCAAAAATATCAAAGACAACTTACGGGGATTGGTGTACCAAGCACGGATTTATCTATGCCGATAAAGAAATACCTGAAGCATGGCTTAAAGAGAAAACACATAGTAAAATATTTTACCCTGAACTTATCAACTATCCACATAGAAGGAAGACAGATGATTGCACCTCTCAATGACAATGACATCGCACTAGTAGTGCGCCCCAATTTGCAAGAAGGTAAATGGGATGGCACTGTTAATTTAAATATTGTTGCTATGCCATCGCCGGATCTATCTGCCGAGTCTGCTGAAGATCTTTTGTACATGGTCAATGGGCTTGTTGCCTGCTTCCAGTTAATGAACTCTGATTCAACCTTTGCTAATCGTGTGTCTGTTTACATGGCAAAGCTTCGTGATGAGAATGATCAAGCAGAGTCTTTGACCCCTGACAATGTAGTGCAACTAGACCAGTGGACCAAGACAAAAGGAACAGCATGAAAGCAAAGACACTGGGCGACATCATTCGTCAGACACAGGGAACATCTATCGATGACGCTTCTCCATCAGAGTGGAGTTCTGCTGCCAATAGAAACTATGAAGAACAGAACAAAGAGGGTTTGGATGAAGTACAAAAGCCAGCCCATTACAACTTTGGTAAGTACGAAACTATCGATGTAATCCTAGACACATTAGGCCCATACGAAACCATTAACTACTGTCACGGCAATGTGCTGAAGTACGTAATCAGAATGTGGCACAAGGGCAAACCCATTCAGGATGCACGTAAAGCTAAGTGGTATCTTGAGAAGATGACTGAGCTTCTTGAGAAAACAGAAGGTACCAATTGGTAAGAGGCTGGCATGGTTACAGCAGAAGTTAAATTCTATGTCGAGTTTGATGAGGACAATATGCCGACAGCATATACCAATACAGAATATTTAATTGAAGTTATACAAGAGGCAGTAACGGATGCCATGTACGATATAAATGCGGATCTTGTTGGTGCAACCAAGGTAGAAATAGATTGCGCATGACAGCAAAGAAAAAGTTTAGTAAAGACTTACACCAAGAGAATGACACACTTGCTAGAGCGGCAGGTAAAAAGTATTGGGGTAGTTTTGGTTACAGAGTAGAGGATAATCCAGACCGCTACGGCGCAGATCTTATTGTAAATACGGGGTGGGAAGTGTTTTACTCAGAGGTTGAGATTAAGCGGGTGTGGTCTGGACCCACTTTTCCATACGATACATTGCAAATACCAGCACGTAAAAAGAAATTTACTGAACTGGATATGCCGTGTGTGTTTTTAGTTATAAATAAAGAACAAACTCACGCATTTGTTTGTGGCACTCAAGCTCTGTTGGATTCACCGTTAGTTGAGGTTCCAAACAAATACGTGTATAGTGGAGAAATGTTTTATCAAGTGCCAATCAATACTCTTTTGTACGTTACGGTACCATGCTAAATATAAAACAGGATATAGAAGAACAAACAGATCCGTACGCAGGGTTAGGTGCAGCAGATGTCATTGATCGTGGCATACTGGATTCTAATTCGTATGTACTCAGTGGCGTGATTGATTCTGATTCTGTTGATGCCGCTATTCGCTGGTTGATATTTGAAAATAATAAACCCAGTCACCATACGCTGACAATGTATGTCAATTCTATGGGCGGTTATTTAGATGACGCATTCTGCCTCATCGACATAATGCGTTACACCAAGCACAATATCCGTACTGTTGGTGTTGGCAATGTCATGTCTGCAGCTTTCTTAATATTTTCAAGTGGCACAAAAGGACTTCGCTTTATAGGCAAGAATGCCAACACAATGTCCCATCAGTTTTCTGACTGTGTTGATGGTAAGCACCATGACATAAAGTCGTACATGAAATCAGCAGAGTACACTAATCAAAGAATGATTAATCTTTTAAGAGACAACACGGGATTAGATGCATCAACAATACGGCGTAAGCTTTTGCCACCCAGTGACGTGTGGTTAACGCCAGATGAGTTAATTGAATTGAAAGCGGCAGATCATGTTCTATAGTCAAGACTTTTTAATTACCATGCAACATCTACGCAGCATCATTGATGCAGAAGTTAAACGTGCGGTGGAAGAAGAGCGAGAGTGTTGTGCTAAACTTGCTGAAGTAACTGGTTTGGGGGAGCCACACTCAATGCCTTCTTACAGTGTGCGTGAGTACATCGCACATGAGATTAGAAACAGAGGTTCCAATGCTTAATTTAAAACATTACAGTTGGGTTGTATCTTTTGATGATGGCACGAGACTATCCTATGATTTTCAAATGGACAGCGATTGCAGTTGGCCCGAGGTGCTGCAACGCTTTGCCAGCTTCCTTGAAAAAGAGGGATACCCCGGTGTGCAGGAAACAGTAGACGAAATTTGTGCTGAGAAAGCACAGCGTTTGCAAGAGATCATCGAAGGTTCAGAAGCATTACAACAGCTTCACTCTAATGATAGTTCGACTGGTAAGCATTAATGCTATTAGAAAGGGAGACTGGATTGTTAAAGTATCTCAGGCATTTGATCAAATAGTTGTAGTGTCATATCATGCAACACGGTACGAAGGACACGTTAAGTGTTTCTTGTGCGAACAAGAGGCAATGGCGTACGTAGAAACCCTCTTGTTAAAAAGGGACAGTGTTTAGTAATAAAAAAGTTCTTGCTATTAGGAGGTCAATCCGTATAACTATATGATCCCGGGGCACTCATCCGAAAGTGCCCTATTTTTTTCATTATAATTCTGGAGATTTAATGACCCCCTATTCAACTTACATAGCCAAATCACGGTACTCACGCTATCTTTCTGACATGAAACGAAGAGAGCACTGGGAGGAGACTGTCAATCGTTACACAACATTCATAGTTAAACATCTACGGGAGAAGTTTAACTACACTGTGACAGATGATTTATACAAAGAGCTAAGAGATACAATCATCAACCTAGAAGTAATGCCTTCTATGAGGGCTATAATGACCGCTGGCAAGGCTTTGGACAGAGACAATACCGCAGGGTACAACTGCTCCTATCTGCCCATAGATGACCCAAAAGCCTTTGATGAGGCAATGTATATTCTCTTGTGTGGTACGGGTGTAGGATTCTCTGTGGAGCACAGATATGTCGATCAGCTACCTGAAGTGCCGGACCAGTTGTTTGATTCTGAGACTGTTATTTCTGTTGCGGATTCCAAAGAAGGCTGGGCTAAAGCATTACGTCAACTCATCGCTCTACTATACTCTGGGGAGGTGGCAAAGTATGACCTTAGCAAGATCCGCCCAGCCGGAGCAAGACTTAAAACTTTTGGGGGGAGAGCTTCTGGGCCTGCGCCTCTGGATGAATTATTTAAGTTTACTATTGCCAAGTTCAGATCAGCAATTGGTAGGAAACTTACATCAATTGAATGCCATGATATTCTCTGTAAGATCGGGGAAGTTGTTGTTGTGGGTGGGGTGCGTAGATCGGCAATGATCAGCTTGTCAGATTTAGAAGATGATAGGATGCGCCATGCAAAAACTGGAGACTGGTGGACACATAACGGGCAACGGGCTTTGGCTAACAACTCAGCAACTTACAATGCTAAACCAGATATTGGACAGTTTCTTGCAGAATGGACAAGCCTTTACAACAGTCATTCTGGAGAACGAGGCATCTTCTCTAGGGACGCAAGTAAGACTCAAGCAAAGAAGAATGGCAGACGGGACAGTGACTATGACTTTGGAACTAATCCCTGCTCGGAAATTATATTAAGGCCATATCAATTTTGTAACCTCACAGAAGTAGTAGTACGTGAAGAAGACACACTGGAATCCTTGTCACGCAAGGTGCGTATTGCTACCATACTTGGCACGTTCCAATCTACACTTACACACTTCCCGTATCTACGTAAGATATGGCAGAAGAACACTGAAGAAGAGCGTCTGTTGGGTGTATCATTAACTGGTATTCTTGATAACGAATGGATGGGTACAATCTGTGACAGCACTAAGAAGAATCTTGAACAGCTACGCCAAGTCGCCGTTAGCACCAACATGGACTTTGCAGCAAATCTGGGAATCCCTCAGTCTACTGCTATTACTTGCATCAAACCTAGTGGCACTGTTAGCCAACTTGTTGATTCTGCCTCTGGTATTCATACTCGACATAGTGATTATTATATTCGTAGGGTTAGGGGAGATAAAAAAGATCCTCTTACGGCGTTTCTTATAGAGGCTGGAGTACCTGCAGAAGACTGTGTCATGCGTCCTGAGAGCACCGTAGTGTTTTCATTCCCAATGAAATCACCAGACCACGCTCGTACCCGTGAGGATCTAGATGCAGTGCAGCATTTAGATCTGTGGCTAATGTATCAACGGCATTGGTGCGAGCACAAACCTTCTGTCACTATCTCTGTCAAGGAAGAGGAGTGGATGGATGTGGGTGCTTGGGTGTGGAGAAACTTCGATGAGATCAGTGGGGTATCCTTCTTGCCTTACGATGGTGGCACGTATCGACAGGCTCCATATGAAGAGTGCTCCAAAGAGGATTATGAAACTTTGTTAGCTAAGATGCCGAAGGACATTCACTGGGATGTCTTGGTTGAGCATGACGATAATGTCGAAGGTGTGCAGACACTTGCTTGCACTGGTTCTACCTGTGAGATATAATAGGGACCGTATGGATACTCAACACATCAAGAAAGAACGTACAGCACCTCTGTCTATTCAGTTTGACAAAGGTAAGTTTGCATTCAAGAAAGGGTGGCTTGGAAATCCATACAAGCCCGATACTGTTCAGGGCAAAGAGTGGCAGCGAGGATTCAATGCTGCCTATTTTGAGAACTTAGAAAGAAGGAGTTAGTATGTACGTAGTCAAACTCAATGGTCGTAAACTTAAAATCAAATCTTTTCGTGTGTCATTTAAATCATACGAAGCAGCACGTACTTTGCTGAAGCGTTTGATTCGTAGCAAAGGACACAACTCTGACCGTGGCTATACCCATCTGGGATACAGCATTCAGCGCATTTAAGTTGTAGCTGACATAGCTCAATTGGTAGAGCAACTGATTTGTAATCAGTAGGTCGTGGGTTCAAGTCCTACTGTCAGCACCAAACTATCAGGGGGCTTAGTGCCCCCTGTTTTTTATCTGAATCCAGATATACGTGCTTGATACTTGTAAACTTGGTTGTATGCTTTATCTTCGTCCATCGTACGCCCGTTATTATCTTCGGCATACAACTCGTTAATAGCCTTACGTTCTCTCTGTGGCAACTTGTTAAAGGTCAATTTATCAACACGTTCACGATCAGAAATAGTCATCCTTCCCTGTGTTAACTGCCTACCAATATCCAATGCCATGCTCATGTTTTCAGAAAGTGCAATCTTTTGCTGAGTCGGTGTCATCTTATTAAATCTTTCCGACTCAATAAAGTTTCCTACAAGACGTTCTACATAGGGGATTGAATTCTCTATAACAGCACGGTCATAGACCTTATCTCCAGATGATCCATAGAATGTATAGGGATCTAAGCTAAGCTTCTTAAACTGTTCTTCTATCTTGTTAACACGTGGCGTTACACGCACACCTGATAACACGTTAAAGAACTCTCCACCACGCATGGGTGTTTCTCTACGTAAGTATCTTTTAGCTTCAGGCAACTCTTCTTTAAGTGCTGGCAGCTTGCCTTTGATTCTGTTCATTGCTGCTTCGGTGACAATGTCATCGCCAGTAATTACATTGGGATCACGCACTACCTGAGCTTCTCTGTCAAACATATCTAAATAAGCAAACACTGGCTGTCCGGGCTGTACAAATCTGCCAGCAAAGTCACCAATTATTTTGCCTATGGCTGTTTTTAACTTCTCACCTTCTTTGCCTTCAGTAGTTGCAATCAACTCAGGTAGAGAATCTAAAAAGGTTGCTTGTGCTCCAGCAGGTAACTTCATGCCAACGATAGTAGATACCATCTCAGATACCTTAGCTTCATCCTCTTTGCCTAGTTTCATCTTGGCAAGGAAATCTCCAATAGCTAGATACGGGCCGATTGGAAATATTGCACGTGTGTCTACAGTAGAACCATCATCGCCTTGAACATTAAACCATTCTGTATTCTGATTCTCTAAACGGTACTTGTAAGCAGCGTACATAATGGCAGTGCCAACAGCACCACGTGAGAACTTACCAACGCCTTCCCGCATCATTCTCTCAGCACGTGCAGGATCTTTACTAAACAACATACTGGCTTTCATCATATCGCCTACACCAGAGGTAGCACCAATGGGACTATAGCGGTATTGAAAGGACATGGCGTTCGTCATGAACCGTGGGAATGTTACAACCAAACTTCCTCCCGGCAGACCTTCAAAGAATCTTACAAACTGGTTAGCAAGACCTTCTGCCTTGGCTTCTACAGTTACCTGCCCTGCCTTATGTGGCTTTGGCATATACGAGAAGGTAGCTTTCAATGCATCGTCTGCTGCATTTTTAATTACATCAGCAGGAATCTGTTTACCATCGGCAATGATCTTGTACATGTCAAAACCGATAGCACGTAACTGTCTTTCTACACTAGCAGTAAATGCTGCACGTCTAAACAAAGCATCCTGTGCTACGTTAAAAGTGTTAGCCATACGAGATACAGCAGATAACTGGGCATTGCCTGTTTCTTGCAAGGCAGAGAATAACTGCTGCTTAATACGTGGGTTGTCTGCTAAAATCTTTTCAGTTACTTCAGCAGTAATTCCTGCATTAGTAAGGTAGGTAAGTGTACCAAAAGCATCACGAATAGTAGTCTGCAATCCTTTTGTAAGATCGCCTCTTTCGTATGTTCCTGTTGCTGCACCTTTTAATACTTTACCTGTTGTGTATAAGGTGCCTTCTAACAGACGTGAGGCAGCATCCCATGTCATACCCATGGTAGTGCCCATCATGTTACGTGTGGTAGTTGCAATACTGGATACAACTAAAGCCTTTGATTCTCGCTCTAGCCTTCTAATACCATTCATTAGATATCCCATGGCAGAGGTTACATCTTGATCTTTGCCGTACATATCTTTAATAATCTTTTCTGCTTCAGGATCAAGTTCTGCAACACGTTTTAGTGTACGTGCTAGGGCAGAATATCCTTGCATAATGCTGGCTGCATCAGCCACTGTAGTACGAGTGGCTTGTGCAAATTCGGTTGGGCTTATGTTTGCCTTTTTTAGTGCCGCATCTAAAACAACGTCATCAATTTTGTCCGTTGTCATAAATATATCTTTGACTGCATCACTAATCTTTTGACCTTGTCTGGGACGAAAAGCAGGATCAAGTATCATTACGTATTTAGCAACATCGATCGCTTTACGATTAACATCTTTACGTATTTCCGCTTGTGTTAATGGTCCGGGTGGAGATAATTCATCTAGCACCTTACGGCCTTCAAAGATATCAAACTTAGATAAAGTATCTTCTAACTCTTTGTCAAAATCTGCTACTAACTTTTGTGTGGCTGGGTCTTCAATAGATCTTGCAGACTTGCGCCCTGCCAATACAGACTCTAGATCTTCCTTGGTACTTTTCTTAGGCATGCGGAAAGCAGCACGGGCTTCTACACCACCAAAGACAGCACTGATGCTACCTGCAAGGGCAGCTTCACCATAACTTAATTCTTCACGTCTGCCGGTTTCAATTTGTAATTGTTGCTGTACTAAATTCTCTCCAGTGCCCAGCGTAGCTTCTGCTGCTGCAGCACCACCGATAGCAGCAATACGTTTTTTTAATGCAAAGTTAATGCCTTCACGTGCAGCTTTATATCTAGCAGCAGCACCAATACCAAAGCTAATGATGTTAGTTGGTTCAGATACTGCAGCAAATGTAGCTTCAGCAAAGGGGCGTACTCCCGGCTGTCCACCAGTTTCGTACCAATCTGGGATAGTGTCGTATAGTTGATGAGCCTTGGCAGCTTTACGTACATCGTCTACCTTGGCGTTATAGATCCAGTTCAGTTCAGGAACTGCATTAAGTGTTGTGTTCCATTCTGACTGTCGCATTGAAGTCATCCAACGCTTGACATAGTCTTCGTTAGATTCTTTTGATTTCTGCTTTCCAGATTCTCCGTATCTTGCTATGGCGTAATCACGGATGATTTGAAGGTTCTCATCTTTAGTAAGATCCTTAAAATTTGTAGTTGTCTTTGTCGGAAGATCCCGTGGAGCTACATCAGCTACAGGCGCAGTACCTGTCTCCATTTCAAATGTAGAACCCAGTGCCCTGTTAGTTTGCTGAGTAGTTGGAGTTACAATAGGTAAAGAAAACTCATCTACTTTTTCTTTACGAACACCAACAACTGGCAAATCAAAATCACTTGCCATGTTATTCCTTTACTTTACAGGTTGGAAACTAGTTCCGTTCCAAATTTTACTTACGCCATTACCGTCTACGTAAGTCTCACCGGCTTCCAGTTTAGATCCGTCAATTTTTCCATCTGCTGTTTTTGGTATGGGTTTACCTTTACCGGCAGCAGTTCCCGGAAGTGCTGGAGGTCTTGCTGCTTGCCTGCGCTGATTAAATTGATAGGCTTTATTGTACGCATCAATAGCCTTTTGTTTTTCTTCAGCAGATAAATGATCCATAGCATTTACTTGTGCAGCAAAACTTTCTGGAGCAACACTGCTTGTTGGTTCAGCAGCAGGTTTATTTTGAGCAGCATTCTTCCATGAAATAATTCTATTATTTTGTATCTCAGCATATACAGACAGTGCTCTTTTAGCGGCTTCTCCAGCAGGACCAGTAGTAATATTTCCTTTGTCATCAATCAAACCATTGGCAAAAGCTGCATCTCGAATGATTTTATTTTTGTGATCAATGTAAGAGGCAATGGCATTTGCATCTCCGATAATTGGAACATAGTCATTCTTGCTGGGATCAAATCTAATGACACCCTTTTGAACAAGGATATCTAGACCATTCTTAAGTGAACGATCAAAGATAGTATTGATATTTCCAAAAGTTAATTCGCCTTTCTTTTCTGGATCAACCATGTTGTCCACTGTAATTAAAGCACGAATTTTTGCAAGACTCTTTTGTACATCGGGATTTTTTAATGCTTGTCCAACTGCTTTGTTGTATTCATCTGATCCGGGTTCCATGCCTTGTGTAGCTTTGGCTAAGTGATCACGGAATCTTGCTTTAACTGCAGCATCAGATTCTGGACTTGAGAAAGCAGTTAAATCTAACCGACCTACAGGTTTAAATTCAGCAATCTTATCAAACTTGTTTTTATAAATTTCATCAAGAGACAAACCAGCAGACTTAGCAAACTTTTCACGTGTCTCTACACCAGCACGTGTTGGTAAACCAAAGGCACCTTTTTCTACTTCTTCTGTTGGCATCGTTTCTATCCCGGGTTTGAGTGTAGTCAGTCTGCCAACAACATCTTGCACTGTACCTTTGTAATCTTTTCCGGGAGTAAACAGACCAGCAGTCTGTTCGTCTGTTAGATTTGCTCCGTCTTTCTTTAAGTTGGCAATTACAGTATCCGCCTGTCCTGATTCTAAAATACCCGCAATCTGTGTTTCAGTAAGACGATTGCCAGACAGTGCCTGAAGATCTTTAGCCTGTTGACGAAGCTCATCACGGCGTGTGCTGGCTTCTTCCAAAGACTTCTCACGTTTACGCAATAGATAATTCATCCGTGTACTTACGGTATCACGAATCTCTTTATCTCTTTCTTCTATTACTTCGGTTGCACCTTTGGCAAACCCAGTTACAAATGCGGTTAGCATTATTCCTCCATTATCCGTTTAGCCATTAATCCTTTACGCTCTACTTCCATCGGAGCAGGTGCTGGTGCCTGTGCTTCTTTAGAAATCTCACGGGCAATCTCTTTAGCAATCTCACGTGGCACACGTTTCTTGATAGCCTCTTTTTCATAAGACTCTATGTAATTCACATTGCTTATATCGCCAACATACATAATCATTTCACGAATTACAGGGTCTACAAGTATAGACACATCATACGAATGAACACCATTCATGACACCTGAGTTTAAAATCTGTTCTGACATGGCTTCTACAGATATGCCGGTATCAAGTGCACTAATAATTGCAGCTTCAACATCATCATCTGTCATGCGCTCAGTATAGAAATCAATAACTTCTTCTATCTTAGAAAACTGAGGTGGGTTTTCCCATGGGTAGTTTCCGGGTTCACCTGTCAAAGAAGAACCGGGAATGGGAGCAGTTAGAAATTTAGGATCAATCGGCATTTCTAATCTCCATTCGTTTTTGACGGATGTCCATTACATAACTAGCCATACGTTCAATAATATCGTCTGACTTTTTAGTAGGTGCTACAGAATTTTTAGGGCTAAGTAAACCTTTAGTTTTAACTTTGGGTTCTTTACCCATGCGTTCTTCAATAACACGTTCTAATTGTTTAATATATCTATTCATTATTATGAACCTCCGTCTTCACTAGGGGACCAGACTAGCTCGCCTTGATAGTAGTAATTTCCAGAGGGATCAATGGCTGTACCATCCGTGTAGTATGACCAGTTGTATCCGGGATCTGTTGGTGAAAGATTGCCGGTATCAATTAATTCTGCTGCACCACTAGCACCAACATTAAAGATAGAACCAATCTTTATGTTCTTCGATACGTCTTTAATAACAGAGTAAGCATCGCCAGCAATCGTAGTCTTCTCCATAATCTTTGCAGAGACATTTCCAAGAGCTTCGTACATCTTGCCTTCTAATGAGAGCTTGGCTGCTTCTACTGCTGCTTGTTTTTGTAACACAGCAATAGCCACATAGTTCTCCCTATTCTTAGCATTCTCACCAGAAGTAAAAGAGTTTTGAATACTGTCACGGAAGATCTGCATCTTATTGTTATACTCAGCTAAGCCAACTTGTATAGCATTTTGAGCATTGATTTCATTAGCACGATTGGTGGCTGCAGTAGCAGCAGTAGCAATCTCCCTACGCCATGCAGCATTTGATTGATCAATGATCAAACGATTCTGTGCATTGAATTGCTCACGCTGATTCTGTGCTTCTGCATTGAATCTTCCTATCGTATTATACTGGTCCGTATTAAACTGCGCCATAGCATTTACTTGTGTTGCATTAAACTGTTGCACTTGGGCTGTAAGGCCCGCAAAGAATTGAGTAACTTGATTGGCACTTGCAGCATTAAACTGTCGAGCAGCATTTTCTGCTGCTTGATCCGACAGAGTAGCCTGTACGTTCGACTGTGCTTTAAATAACTCTGCTTGCTGTGAGTAATTTAAATTAGCCATATCAATTTGCAAGAAAGCTTGAGCATTTGCCACAGCAGCTTGCTGCCGGTTGTTTAAGTTAGCAGTTTCTAGTGTAGCCATCTGAGCAGCATTTGCCATGATTAAGGCTTGTTTATTGCCAAGGTTTGACATGTCCATAGTCTGAGCAAGACGGGCATTCTCCAGTGCTATTTGTTGTTGGGCACTAAAGTTTTGATTGGCAATGTCGGCAATCTTTGCTGCATTTAAAACACGAGTCTGGAAGTTTTGATCAAACTCTTGACCTAAAAACTGAGCACGTTGCTGAGCAGTTAGAATTGCAGTCTGTTGCCGATTGGACAGATTCTGTAATCCCATCTGCTGGTACATCTGAGCATCAGCAGAAGCAATCGGTAGTGCAGCTTCAAGTGTGGCTTGAATCATTGCCTGTCCAGCTAAACTAGAAGCTCCTAGCCCACGCTGCGCCAGTATAGATGTGACATTACGTAAAGAAGCTGCAGCCCAAGGCGGGGGCTTGCCTGCCTCAAAAGTAGACATCAGATTATTAAGCTGTCCTTGCACTGTCATATCTGCAGTCACAACTCCTTGTGCTGCTTCAGCTTTTCTTAACTCAAGTTCAACTGCATTACTGTCTACGGCAGAACCAGAAATAATTTCCCCCACCTCCTCATTACGTATTGGAGCACCAGTAATCTTTGTGGCTACGCCTTCAGCAGACTTAAGTGATCCAAGGGCAGTAGTTGATGGGGCAGTTTCAGCAGCCGATACTTTAGCCTGTGCACCCACTACGCCTTGAGCAGCCTTTAATGATTGTACCGCTGTAGACACACTAGGAGCCGCTGCAGCGGCTTGCATTGTACTTGCTGCGGTAGTGGTAGGGGTGGTAGCACCAGCGGCTGTAGGAACCGCTCCTGCGGTTACAGTGGTAGCTGATGGAGCTACACCTGCCCCCGCACCTGTTGCAGATAGTAATTGTTCTGATGTGGATGCCGTTGTAGATGGAGTAATAGTAGTAGCACTACGTACTGATGGCTCCACTCCCGGTGTTGATGTGGGAGCCGGTGTTGGGGATGGAGTCGGGGCCGGAGAAGGCGCAGGACTCGGAGGAGGAACGTATGTTCCACTTGATGGTGATGGTGTAGGCGCAGGCGTGGGTGCCGGTGCCGGTGTAGGTGTCGGTGTGGGTGCCGGTGTAGGTGCCGGTGTAGGTGTGTAAGTATTTGGTACCGGAGTTACCTGAATAACCGGAGCCGGAGCAGGTGCCGGAGAAGGGGTACTGCTTATGGGAGTTTGCTCAGGCCCAGTGGGTCCGTACACCGGATAGTTTGTAGGCAGTCCAGTCAAAGGCGGAGTTGCATACGTTGCTCCCGGCTTCTCTGCCTGCGCTGCATTTACAAATATAGCAATTTCATTTGGGTCAATTTCTGAACCAAATTTTTCTGTGTAATGTTGAAGACCAACTGTATCTGGAGAACGACCAAGAACATTTTGATAAAGATCTTGAATTGTGACAGCGCCGCCTGTTTGGTACTTACGAACTATGCCACCTCTAGCCATATATTTCTCAAGCACTGTAGCGTACTTACGTGACATAGCGGGATCTGATTTTACAAACTCATCAAACATTTGCATTGGTCCATCATAGCCCAGTTTACGAGCTACGATTTCTTTTTGCTTCATATTAAATTCTTTAGTCGCCATATTAATCGCCACTTAAATATAAGTTCATTTCGTCCTTGCGTCTTTTAACAAGGCCCGGGAGTTCTTTACCGCCAGCTTTAGTCCACTGCATAAATGCTTCTGCTGCTTCCCCAAACTCACCACGGTTGTGCTTCATTCTTATTGTAGAGCGTTGGAGATTGCCGAGGCCAACATTGAAAGAGAAGGAAACGAGGCTGTCAAAGCGAGACTGAGTAAGACCAGAAGGACACAGTCGTAATACGCCTCGCTCAAACAAAACCAAGTCTGTTGCGAGGATGTCATCGACTTCTGCCATTGAAAGGGTTCTGTCCCATCCATCTGGGATTGGTAAGTTTTTTCTGTCATTTAATGGAACCTTTATATGATTGGGATCGATTACATGGCCTATGCCGATGGTCCACAGCAGAGCAGGACACCTATATCCACGAGTACGGACACCTTCATGATGCTTAATCATGTCGATGCACTCTTTAGAGACTTTCATTTCTTAAACGATTGTGTACCGAACCAGAAGGCAATCACTGATGAGAAGATGATGGCACTATCCTCATCCCAGAGGATCTGCATAGCCACATCAAAAGGCACACCAGTCTTCCATGCGTAGAAGAAGCCAAAGATGTTCACAAACAGAAGCATACAGAACATACCATAGGTAATGACTGGCCTTACAGATGCACGCAGATTCGTAACCCACAGCGATGCGCCTTTACCGATGGCGATGTCGTGTGCATACAGTGCTTCTCGTTCCTGCACCGCTGTCTGCAT